>Ga0256913_10002138_pt1 | contig 10081 bp, 9 predicted proteins | sample Axial_MatmetaG_FD_185970 | JGI IMG/M metagenome (GOLD analysis project Ga0256913, IMG submission 185970) | Deep-sea worm associated microbial mat communities from Axial Seamount, Juan de Fuca Ridge, Pacific Ocean - Axial_Mat | ecosystem: Environmental > Aquatic > Marine > Oceanic > Microbial...
TTACTCCTATCCCAGAGGATATATCGCTGAGTGTAATACTCTTATTCAGCTGTCCGAAACTCATGGCTACAAACTGATCATAGGCTTTATATTTTGAGCAACCTTTATTGCTCTGATATTTGGCTACACAAGAATGGAATATATCCTTGGGTACTAAATCTATGATTTGACGTATCAGTGGTTTATTGTTATTTTTGTTCCTGTTGAAAAGCTCCATACTTTATCCTTGTTGTTTGTCGACTACAAAGATAAGGAGCTTTTTAACTTTTTATTCTTTCGGATTGTTGTGAGAAATTTGTAATCTTTCAGATGGAGAAAAATAAATGAATAAAAGAGTTGAAGAAAATTATAAATTGGCAAAAGAGTTTTATAATTCAATAGGTGTCGATGTTGAGGATGCATTAAAGAGATTAAAGGAGTTTTCCATTTCAATCCAATGCTGGCAAGGGGATGATGTTGGCGGATTTGAAACTCCGGATTCTGTTCTCTCTGGAGGTGGAATACAGGTTACAGGAAATTATCCTGGTAAAGCTCGTACCATTCAAGAACTGCAAAAAGATATGGAGAAAGTATTTTCACTGATTCCTGGTAAGCACAGATATAATCTTCATGCGATCTATGGTGATTTTGCCGGTGAAAAAATTGATAGAGATGAAATAGAACCAAAACATTTTCAAAGTTGGATAGAATGGGCAAAAGAAAAAGAGCTCAAACTGGATTTCAATGCAACTTTGTTTTCACATCCAAAAGCTAATAATGGATTCACTTTAAGTAGTAATGATAAGGATATCCGAGATTTCTGGATTGAGCATGTAAAACGTGCGAGAAAAATAACTGCACATTTCGGTAAAGAGCAAAACTCTCCATCAGTTCATAATCTATGGATACCGGATGGTTTAAAAGATATTCCTTATGATAGATGGTCACCAAGAGAAAGGCTAAAAAATAGTTTAGATGAAATATTCAAAGATGAATTACCGAAAGAAGAAATCAAAGATGCAGTTGAGAGTAAACTATTTGGTATTGGAAGCGAGTCATATGTAGTAGGTTCGCACGAGTTTTATTTAGGATATGCTTTAACAAGGAATAAAATGGTATGCTTAGATATGGGGCATTTCCATTTGACTGAAAATGTTGCGGATAAAATCAGTTCAATACTACAATTCTCTGATGAAATTTTGTTTCATATTAGCCGTGCTGTTAGATGGGATAGTGATCACATTCCCATACTAAATGACGAATTGAGAGAAGTAGCAGCTCAGATAGTCAGATACAATTTGGATAAGAGAACAAATATTGCTTTGGATTTCTTTGATGCAACACTTAACAGGGTTGGCGCATATGTACTTGGAATCCGTTCGACAATCAAAAGCCTTTTGATTGCTCTTCTTGAACCAAGTGAAAAAATAAAAGATGCCGAAAGAAGAGAGGATTATCTAAGTCGCTTAGCATTAATGGAAGAATCAAAATTTCACCCGGTTGGTGCAGTATGGGATTATTATTGCCAGATAAATGAGGTCCCAACGGAAGGTGAATGGTTAAAAGAAGTAATTGATTATGAGGAAAACGTTTTAAGTAAAAGAGGATAATTAACTATAAATATTCGAGGTATTGTTAATGGCTCAATCTGCAATAACTAAACAATTGGATTCGGTTGAAGAGTTTGAACGGCAGCCGGTTCCTGTAGGTAAATTAAAAAGTTGGAAAAGTTTTCTCGGAATGTATGCGGGTGAGCATACTGCTGGGACAGAATTTGTTATTGGTCCTTTATTCGTTGCTCATGGCGCTTCTGCAAATGATATAGTTTGGGGATTATTACTCGGCAATTTACTTGCAGTACTTAGCTGGGCATTTCTTACTGGTCCAATTGCAGTTAAGGAAAGAGTAACGCTTTATTATCTGCTCGAAAAAATAAGTGGTAAAAAGCTAACGACAGTTTATAACTTAGTCAATGCATTGATGTTCTGTTTTCTTGCCGGTTCGATGATTGCGGTATCGGCTACGGCGGTTGGAATACCTTTCGGATTGACAATGCCTACATTGAACGACTGGCTACCAAACAGTGTCGGATGGATTGTTGCTGTAGTTGCAGTAGGTGCAGTAACAACAGTTGTTGCAATGTTCGGATATAACCTTGTCTCCAAGTTTGCTAATGTAGCATCACCATGGATGATACTGGTTTTCCTCGCTTCTGCTGTTGCTGTACTACCTGAACTGGGTGTTCATTCATTATCAGAATTCTGGGCAAGAGCAAACGATACAATTTGGACTGGAACACCTTTAGAAGGGCAGAGTCAATTTACATTCTGGCATATTATGTTCTTTGCATGGTTTGCTAATATGGCTATGCATATTGGTATGGCTGACCTTTCTATTCTCCGTTACGCAAAGAAATGGTATTATGGTTTTAATTCAGGAGCCGGAATGTTTGTCGGGCATTATATGGCATGGATGGCTTCGGGAATTCTTTATGCACTTTTCTTAAAGGAAACAAGTTTCAGTACGGAATTTGCTCCCGGTCCGGTTGCTTATCGTGCTGCTGGAATTGCAGGAGCTTTAACTGTTATAATTGCCGGCTGGACAACGGCTAATCCCACTATCTACCGTGCTGGACTTGCACTGCAAGCAATTCGTCCAAAATGGAAAACTTGGAAAGTTACACTTGTAGTTGGATTGATCACAACTCTGGCTTCAGTTTTCCCCGCGCTCGTTATGAAACTTCTAGACTTTGTTGCACTATACGGGTTAATCCTTATGCCAATGGGTGCGGTGATTATGATGGACGAATACATAATCCCAAGATTAAAATTATCACAGAAGTATGCTGAGACTTTTAATAAATCATTTAATCTTGCGGCAGCTGTCGCTTGGGGAGTTACATTACTTTTCAGTATTTGGCTAAATATTGTTTTTGGTGTTGAAGTCTTTTTCTTAGGTCTGCCTGGATGGTTTGTTGCTGCTGCATTATACGTAGTAACGAGTTACTTTATCCAGAAGAATAAAACAAAAGGAGGGACAGAATAATGAGATCATTATTGAAAATACTTTCGCTAATAGGATTGCTTGCTACAATTATTCCTTCTTTCTTAGTTTTTGCTGGTGTAATTACTTTGGATAACAATAAATTAATAATGATATTCGGAACAATTCTTTGGTTTGCAACTGCACCGTTTTGGATGAACAAAAAAGTTTGATGGAAGATATGAGTATCAAATGAAAAGGATATTGGTATTTGTTATAATAATAGCAGTTGTTTTTTTATCAATTAGTTGTAAGAAAAATAAAGATATATCGAAAGAGAATGCCAAAAAGCAGAGTCAACAAGAGAATCAAGAAATTTCAGATAAGGAAGATTATGCACGTCAATCTGTAGATGATAATTTAGCAAAGAATATTAAGAACTTTCTCGTAAATGATTATCTCAAAAGTGACATATCTTTTATGGATAAGTCAGATAGAAAGTTTCAGTTTTATAAAATAGATTTAAATGGAGATGGAGAAGACGAAATATTTGTCCGTTTCTTTACACCATACTTTTGTGGTACTGGTGGTTGTACATTTTTACTTCTGGATAAGAATTTAAAAATAATTACAGACTTTACTGTAACTAGAGCGCCAATATTCGTTGAGACAACCATAGTCAATGGTTGGTCAATTCTGCTTGTTAAAGATCATGGTGTTTTCAAAGAATTGAAATATGAAAATGGTACTTATCCATCAAATCCTTCTATGCTCCCTAAAGCCCCGTATGATGCCCCAAGCGGTCACGCAGTAATAATGTTTGACGAATACTTTAGTAAAGCCAAAACATATGAGTTTTAGGCAATCAAAGTTCGTATGTAAATTGCAAATAAACAAACGATTGTTTATTTTGAAATAAAGAATAATTGAAACTTCCCGAAATTAATTTTGGAAACTAATCATGCAAAGATCACTTCTGCTAAGAGTTTTCCTTTTTGTTTTTTTATCTATCCTTCCATTGAATAACATTTCTGCACAAGATTATTTACCTAAACCAAAGAGTGCTAATGTTTATGTCGTTGCTCATCGTGGTGCGCACATTGGTATTCCTGAGAATACTTTAGCAGCTTATAAGAAAGCAATTGAGTTAGGATGTGACTTTGTTGAAATTGATTTGCGAAAAACGAAAGATGGTAAATTTGTAAGCGTACACAATTCAACTATTGATGCTTATACTGATGGAAAGGTAAAAGGGAAAGTTGGTGATTTCACACTTGCAGAATTGAAGCAGTTGAATATTGGCGAACGTGTTGGTCCAGAGTGGGTAAATGAAAGAATTCCTACATTTGAGGAAATATTACAACTCTGTAAAGGTAAAATCGGTATCTATCTTGATCTAAAAGAACCGGATGTAAAAGCACAAATAGACATAATTAGAAAGTATGGAATGGAACAAGATATTATTTGGTATATTCCGGCTTCATATATGGATGTGATTAAGGAAGTAAAAAAGATTTGTCCCAAATGTATTCCAATGCCTGACCCAGGACCAAAGGAAAATATTAAAAAAGTTTTTGACGAAGTACATCCAATTGTTATTGCAACTGATATGGGTGAATTAAATTCTGAGTATATGAGTATTGCTAAAGAATTGAAGATAAGAGTAATTGTGGACGAAGATAAGGGTACAGAAGAAGAATGGGATAGAATATTAAATTGGGGGACAGATGGTATTCAGACTGATAATCCGGCAAGGTTAATAAAATATTTAAATAAGAGAAATTGATATATGAATACAACTAAAAAAGACATAATATTTTCCTCAACAATTATAATTGTTATTATATTAATTGCAACTCTATTTCATTATCCAGTTCATTTTGAAGATGCGTTAACCAATAGTTCTTTAACCGGTTATGATGTTAGTATTTCCATTTGGAGAATTCTTTTCGAACCAATAATAGGATTGTTACTTTTCTTTAACCGAGCTCTATATGCCCTTGATGAATTTCCGAGTTTGTTGGTGTGGATACTGGCTATCTTCATTATTTATAGCATTGCGAAAGTATTCCTGTTACGAGAGAAGAAAGGTAAATTCATACTTAGTCAAATTATTAATATTCCAATATTGGTAGGACTTTGGTTTACACTATTTGTGATCTTGATTTTTATTCCACTTCCAAATAACACTATAATAAATAATTCTTCAAATAAGATATTGGTTACAACGCATTCTCACACTGAGTATAGTCACGATGGACTTATTTCACAAAAGGGATTATGGGAATGGCACAGACGCAACGGCTTCGATGCTTTTTTCATTACGGATCATAATAACCACAACCATACTTTAGATTTTGTTAATGCTCAACGTAATAATAAATTCCCGATTGAACCGTTAGTAATGTGTGGAGAAGAGTTTTCAGGATCAAACCATTTAAGTCTGCTTGGATTGAAAAGGAAATTCAGTACAAAAGGATTTGCAGACTCTACAGCTATTGATTCGGTTAGAGCTAGTAACGGCGCTGTTATTGTGAATCATTGGTTTGATGGTGAACATAAAACATTGGAATATTATAGAGATTTAGGCGTTGATGGATTTGAGATTGCAAACAGTGCAACAGACAGAAGCTACAACAGAAAAATTTATAAAAAAATAAAATCATTCTGTCAAGCTAACGGACTTATCATGAATGGTGGTTTGGATTTTCACGGATATGGTAATGTTTGTTCAATATGGAATGCTTTCGATATTCCGGGCTGGCATAAACTTTCTCTTGATGCTAAAGAGGAAGCAATATTAAGCATTATTAAAAGTCGAGATCAAAGCAAGTTAACGGTTATCATTTATAAAGATAGACCATATTACAGTAAAGATAATCTGTTCTTTAGTCCGATAATAACGTTCCTCAATTATTTCAGAACTTTGAATTTTTATCAAGTATTATCGTGGATATTTTGGATATTATTTCTATTGATATTAAAAATAAAAGTGTACGACAATAATGAATTTGCTAAACAGATTAATCTTAATACATTTATATCAGTTGTAGCTGTAATAAGTTCTTTATTCTTTTTAATGTTGGGATTAAAATATTTCTTAGCAATAAGAGATGTAACAAATTTTACCGAGATGTATGCCGAGTATAGTCAAACATTGTTTTATATTGGCGGAACTTTTCTTATTTATTCGGGATTAGTAATGTTTTTTAGAATGAGAAAAATCAATAAATAAAAATTATATAAATGATAGAGAGGATAAAATGGCAACCAAAGTTTTAATCGGAGAGCAAGAATATTTTAAAGGGATTGATAAAATTCCATTCGAAGGAAAGGAATCGAAAAATCCGTTGGCTTTTAAATTCTATGAAGAAGATAAAGTTGTTGCTGGTAAAACAATGAAAGATCATTTTCGATTTGCAGTTGCTTATTGGCATACATTCTGTGGAACAGGTGCCGATCCTTTTGGACCTGGTACAAAGGAATTCCCATGGGATGTTAAGAATGATCCGGTTGAAGCAGCAAAAGATAAACTTGATGCCGCATTTGAGTTTATTACTAAACTTGATGTTCCGTTTTATTGTTTTCACGATAGAGATTTGGCACCGGAAGGAGAAAGCGTTACAGAATCGGATAGAATTCTGAAAGAGATTGTATCACTTGCAAAAGAAAAGCAAGATGAATCTGGTGTTCAATTATTGTGGGGAACCGCTAATGTCTTTTCTCATCCGCGTTATATGAATGGTGCGGCTACAAATCCCGACTTCAATGTAGTAACTCATGCTGCTGCACAAATAAAATCTGCACTTGAAGCAACTGTAGAATTAGGTGGTTCTAATTATGTATTCTGGGGTGGTCGTGAAGGCTATTTCTCGCTACTTAATACCGATATGAAAAAAGAACTGGATCATCTTGCAATGTTGTTAACTAAAGCTCGTGATTATGGAAGAGAGATTGGTTTTAACGGAACATTTCTTATTGAACCTAAACCAATGGAACCGACAAAACATCAATACGATTTTGATACCGCTACTGTTATTGGTTTCTTAAAAGAATATGGATTGGATAAAGATTTTAAAGTCAATATTGAGAACAATCATGCAACTTTAGCTCAGCATACATTTGCTCACGAGGTACAGACCGCTGTCAATGCTGGTCTTTTCGGAAGTTTAGATATTAATCAAGGTGATCCACATAATGGTTGGGATACGGACGAGTTCCTTCACAATCTATATGACGGTATCGAATTAATGATGATATTATTACAGAATGGTGGTTTTGAAAATGGTGGAATGAATTTCGACGCGAAAACAAGGCGTAGTTCCACTGATTTGGAAGATATCTTTATTGCTCATATACACTCGATGGATACTCTTGCACGCTCACTTATCATTGCTGATAATATTTTACAGAATTCTAATTATCTAAAAATGAAAGAAGAGAGATATGCAAGTTTCAAAAATGAGAATGGCAAAGCATTTGAAAATGGTGAACTTGGATTAAAAGAATTAACTGAAATTGCTATTGCTAATGGCGAACCAAAACAGATAAGCGGTAAACAAGAATTGTATGAATCAATAATAAATCAATATATAATTTAATCTAGTTATGGAAAATTTATTTGCTGGAATTGATAGTTCCACACAGGGCACAAAGTTAATTGTAATTGATTTCGACAGTAAAGAAGTTGTATTTACAGAGAGTGTTAATTACGATAATGACCTGCCTAAATACAATACTAAAAACGGAGTGATTCAAGGATTAGGCGAAGGAGTTTCGGAATCAGATCCGATCATGTGGATTGAAGCGTTAGAGATTCTTTTTGAACGCTTGAAAAATTCTGATATACCACAAGAGAATATAAAATCTATTTCAGTTTCCGGACAGCAGCATGGATTAGTAGCACTAGATAGTGAAGGAAACTTAACCAGGAAGAGAAGTAAACTCTGGAACGATTTCAGTACTCAAGAGGAGTGTGATCTTTTAACAGAAGCCGTCAGTGGTGTTGAGAATATGATTGCAGAAGTCGGTAACAGCCAACGTCCTGGTTACACTGCGGCAAAGATATATCATTTAGTAAAAAACGAACCAGAAATCTATGAGAGGACAACAACATTATTCCTTGTACATAATTATATTAACTGGTATTTAACCGGCGGTAAGAATGGGGGAGTGAGAGTTATGGAACCTGGCGATGCTTCTGGTATTGCGTTGTGGAATCCGAGAACTAAACAATGGTCGGAAAAAGTTGTTAATGCAATTGCACCGGATTTAATGAGTAAACTTCCAGAAGTTAAACCATCCGAAAAAAGTATTGGAACTATTGGGCGAAACATAGTTGAGAACTTTGGGCTCAATCCAGATTGTAAAGTTGATGCCGGCAGCGGTGACAATATGTACGGTGCAGTTGGTACCGGTAACATTGAGAAGGGAATTGTTACTATAAGTCTTGGAACAAGCGGGACGGCATACACGTTTTTGGAAGAAGCATTTATCGATTCGCTTGGAGAGATTGCTGCGTTTTGCGATAGTACAGGTAATCATTTACCATTAGTATGTGTTTCCAATCTTGCAAATGGATATAATGAGATTTTAGATTTGTACAGCATTGGTCATTCAGAGTTTAATGAACTGGTTAAGCTAATACCTCCGGGTAATGAAGGTAGACTTTTAATTCCGTGGTATGAAGGAGAGAGAACTCCAGATGTTCCTCAAGCAGCGCCAACATATTTTGGTTTTGGTCTTGGTGATTTCAAAAAGGAGATCTTGGCTCGAGCAGTTTTGGAAGGGCATATTCTTAATCTTTATGATGGATTTAAACGGTTACCTGTAAAAGTAAATGAAATACGTTTGACTGGGGGTTTATCAAAGTCGCAAGCATGGCAACAGACAATAGCGGATGTTTTTAATGCCGAAACAATTCCTGTCGAAGGAGAAGGAGCAGCACTAGGTGCAGCTATTCATGCTGCATGGGTTTGGAATAATGAGCAAGGTAATCCCATTCAACTTAAAAAAATTACGGATTCATTTGTTATACTGAACGAAGATGGAAGAACAAAACCGATTAAAGAAAATCTTGCTGTGTATGAAAAACAAAAAAAACTATTCTCTTCCTTGAGCAAAAAGTTAAGAGAAAAAAGTAATGATGATATTTTTAATCTTAGAGCAGAAATTAAAAACATAAAATAATATAATTCATGAAAAAGTTAAAAGCAGTTCTGTTAATAGCATTACTTATCCCTATTTTTATATTCCCTCAAACAAAAGAACTTTCTGCAGAAAATGGTATAATAAAAGTTAAACTAGATTTAACAAGAGGGGGTGCAATTAAATATCTTTCACTTTTAGATGATGATAGAAATCTTGTGAACATTCATGACGAAGGAAGATTTATTCAACAATCATATTATGCTGGGAAGACTTTGGATCGTAGGGAGGAGGGGCAGTCTCCATCATGGTCTCCTTGGCCATGGAACCCAATACAGGGAGGTGACGCCTTTGGTAACCGCGCACCAATTATTGATAGCAAAAAAAATGGTGATACTCTTTATGTCAAATTGACTCCAATGCTTTGGGATATGAAAAATGAACTTGCAGAAGCAACGATGGAGCAATGGACAATCTTAAAAAATAATATTCTGGAAGTTCATAATAAACTAACATGTTTTAGGAGTGATACTATTTATGGTGAAAACATAGAAGAAGGTCAGGAGCTTCCAGCAGTATACCCGATTTCTGCTTTGGATAAATTATATTTTTACTCTGGCGATACTCCTTTTACTAATGATACTTTGAGCAATCCAACAGTAATAAAATTATCAAGTGGCTTTTGGGGTAGATATAATAATGTTACTGAACATTGGATGGCATTTGTTGATAGTAACAGGAATGGTATTGGCGTTTATAATCCTCAATGTATAAATTTTCTTGCTGGGATGTTTGGAGATCCCGGTTATGAATCAAATGATGCGGCTACTTCGTACATTGCTCCAATCAAAAAGACAATATTAAATAAGAACTCTATTTATGAATATACATATTATATAATTGTGGGAGACTTGGAAGAAATTCGTTCTAAGGTTTATGAGCTACATAAAAGAAAGTGAGTTTAAAATAAAAA
>Ga0256913_10002139_pt1 | contig 10080 bp, 8 predicted proteins | sample Axial_MatmetaG_FD_185970 | JGI IMG/M metagenome (GOLD analysis project Ga0256913, IMG submission 185970) | Deep-sea worm associated microbial mat communities from Axial Seamount, Juan de Fuca Ridge, Pacific Ocean - Axial_Mat | ecosystem: Environmental > Aquatic > Marine > Oceanic > Microbial...
CTTCTCCGCAAGTTTAAAATACTGATAATCAATTGTCCTCCCGCCATGCGGGACAGGCAGTGCTTTAGCTCGGGGTCGAAAGTTGGAAATGATGATAGTTTTTATTGCCTTGTAAATTCTTGATTAAAGCTGTGCATATTTTTAATATTCTGCTACTGTTTTAATCTTGCCATTTACATTAATAAACCCGGTTTTATAGATAACTAACTGTTAGTTGATTAAACTTATATTTTTCTTAATTTAGAGAAATATTTATTGTCAACCGATTCTTATGGAAAATCAGGAACAAATAGAAAAACAGGCCTTCTCGAAAATGGCAAGGTTATGCAGTCGCTCCGAACAGTGTTCTGCCGATATCAGAAAAAAGATAGCAGCGTTCGAACTTCCCGAAGAAGCGATTGATAAGATTATTGAAAACCTTAAAGCAGAAAAGTACCTCGACGATGAAAGATATGCAAAAGCGTACATAAAAGATAAGTTCCGATTTAATAAATGGGGAAAAATAAAACTGCGACACAATCTAAGAATGAAAGGTGTTTCGGAGAACTATATTCAGGCCGGACTTGATGAAATTGACATTGAGAGATACAAAAAGGTACTGATTAAAACCATGAAAGATAAAGCCAAAACCATTAAAAAAAAGGAGAAATTCGAGAAAATGGGACAGGTAATCCGCTTTGCACAAACCCGTGGTTTTGAGCCAGAATTAATTCACAGGTATTTAAATTTAGTGATTGAATAAAGGTCAAAAAGAGCCCCCTAAATCCCCCAATGGGGGACTAAGAAAGTAAGGAACATCGAATAAGAAAATTATTGGTTGGAGCTTAATAGCAGATGTTCATTCCGGGCGAAGACCCGGAATCTGCAAAACCCCCTCAACTCTTCAAAAAGAAAATAAGAAAGTTGTCATTGCTGGTTAATCACTATGGTTAATTTTTAATTTCGAACTCAAGTTGTCAAAATCTTCTTATTTTTGCAGTCACTAAAAATACAATTAATGATTTTAAAAGACCAGGTAGCCGATCTCCTGGAACGCCGCGATGCGTTGAGGAGGCATCTTTGACTACGATGCAAAACTAATTCAATTACAGGAGGAGGAGTTAAAAACTCAAGACCCCGAATTCTGGAACAATCCAAAAGAGGCCGAAACCCAAATGAAAGTTCTCCGCTCGATAAAAGTGTGGACAAAAGGTTTCGATGAGGTAAACGAAATCGTGGAAGACTTTCAGGTTTTATATGAATTTTTCGAAATGAAAGAGGCCACCGAAGAAGAAGTTGATACAGCTTTTGCCGGCGCAGTAGAAAAAGTGGAAGAGCTGGAGGCAAAAAATATGCTCCGTAACGAAGAGGACAAACTGGGGGCAGTGCTGAAAATAAATGCCGGTGCCGGTGGTACCGAAAGCAACGACTGGGCCGAAATGCTATTTAGAATGTACTCGCGGTGGGCCGAAAAAAACGGTTATAAATTTAAAATTGCCGATATGCAGGCAGGCGACGAAGTGGGAATAAAAAGCTGCACCATAGAAATTGAAGGCGAATTTGCCTACGGTTACCTGAAAAGCGAAAACGGTGTACACCGCCTTGTTCGCCTTTCGCCGTTTAATGCCCAAAACAAACGAATGACTTCGTTCACATCGGTTTACGTGGCACCACTAATTGACGATACCATTGAAATTGATGTAAATCCGGCCGATATTACCTGGGACACTTTCCGCAGTGGAGGTGCCGGCGGACAAAATGTAAACAAAGTAGAAACCGGTGTGCGGTTACGCCACGCACCCTCGGGAATTATTATTGAAAATACCGAAAGCCGCTCGCAGCTTGCCAATAAAGAGAATGCTCTGCGCCTGTTAAAATCGCAACTTTACGAAATAGAACTACGCAAACGCAGCGAAAAAACCGATGCAATCGAGTCGCAGAAAAAGAAAATTGAGTGGGGTTCACAAATTCGTTCGTATGTTTTACAACCCTACAAAATGGTAAAAGATGTACGTACAGGATACGAAACCGGAAATGTAAACGCCGTTCTCGATGGCGAAATCGATGGTTTTATAAAAGCCTATTTAATGGAATTCGGAGGAGAGTAGAGGCAAGTTATTGATGGAGATTTAGTTGAGATTGATGGCAAAATTATAAATCATAAACCACAACTAAACACTACAATTCTCCACAAATCTCTTCTCCCTTTCTTTTTACATTTTGAATATTCGTAAGCTTTTCTGATATTAGGGAAAAATAAAAATTACAGCTTATGTATTCCGATCACAATTTTATAAACCGCGAAATAAGTTGGCTTTCGTTTAACGAGCGTGTTTTACAAGAGGCCGAAGATCCGAATACTCCGCTACTGGAACGACTCCGTTTTATAGGTATATTTTCGAATAATCTCGATGAGTTTTTCAGGGTTCGTGTGGCAACAGTCAGGCGAATGGTAGATTTGGGAAAAGATGAAGAGAACCTGTTGGGAGAATACGACCCGAAAGAGTTGTTCGAAAAAATTCTGGAAATTGTAAATAAACATCAGGATAAAGTTCAATCGAATTTTAAAGCAATTTTTGCCGAATTACAGGAGAACAATATTCATTTTGTAAACGAAACGGAGCTTAACCACCGACAGGGGGTTTTTGTAAAGAAATATTTTTACGACAAGGTTTTGCCTAATTTAGTGCCGATTATGTTGCGCAAAAAAGCGAAATTTCCCTACCTGCGCGACCGCTCGGTTTATCTTGCAGTAAAACTCTCGAAAAAAGCGAATCCCGACGATTTTGCCTATTCTCTTATTCGTATTCCCGGCCGCTCGGTTCCGCGTTTTCTTGTTCTTCCAAAAGCAGGAAAAGACAAGTATGTAATGATTCTCGATGATGTTATCAGGTACTGTTTAAACGATTTGTTCTTCTATTTCGATTTCGACAAATATGAAGCGTACACACTAAAAGTTACACGCGATGCCGAACTGGATATCGACGACGATATCTCGAAAAGTTTTATGGAGAAAATGACCCACAGCCTGAAAAAAAGGAAGACAGGCAAACCGGTTTATCTGATTTACGACCGCGAAATGCCAGAAGACATTAAACAGTTTATTCTGAAAAAGATGAAACTGGATACCGAAAAGAACAATGTTCCCGGTGGCCGGTATCACAACAACCGCGATTTTATGAACTTCCCCGAAATAGGGAAGAAAAAACATTACTATCCAAAACTGCCGCCGTTCCGCCATAAAGATTTGCGTCAGAACACCAGTATTTTAAGTGTATTGCGACGGAAAGACGTGATGCTGCATTTCCCGTATCAAACGTTTAACCATTTTCTCGATTTGTTACGCGAGGCTGCCATCGACCCGCAGGTAAAAGAGATTGGAATTACAATTTACCGCGTTGCCGATGCATCGAAAGTGGTAAATGCGCTTTTAAATGCAATCAGAAACGGAAAAATGGTAACAGTTGTTATCGAGTTGCAAGCCCGATTCGACGAAGAAGCAAATATTTACTGGTCGAATAAATTGCAAGAGGAGGGAGCGAGTGTTATTAACGGCGTGCCCGGAATGAAAGTGCACAGCAAATTGTTGTGGATAAAACGGAAGGAAGAGGACGGATTTAAAAATTACGCATACATTGGCACCGGTAATTTTCACGAAGGAACAGCCCGCGTGTATGCCGATGAAGGTTTGATGACTTCGGACCCGCGGCTGGCCAACGAAGTAGAAAATATTTTCGACTTTTTTAAACACAACTACCACCACTTTAATTATCAACATCTGGTGGTGAGCCCGTTTATTATGCGCGACATTTTTACAAACAATATCAATCGCGAAATTGAATTGGCAAAAAAAGGCAAAAAAGCCTGTATGATTCTTAAAATGAATAGTTTGATTGACCCGAAAATGATGCATAAAATTTATGAAGCTGGTCGGGCCGGAGTAAAAATTCAACTTATTATCAGGGGTATTTTCGGGCTGAAGATTGATGATAAAAAACTGAAAAAGAATATTACCGCAATTAGTATTGTCGACAAATATTTAGAGCATTCGCGTATTTTTGTTTTTGGAAATAACGGCGACGAAAAGATGTATATTTCATCAGCCGACTGGATGCCCCGCAACCTGAACCGACGGATTGAAATTGCCTGCCCGGTTTACGACCCCGAAATTCGGACAGAGTTAAAAGAGATGCTTAAATTTCAGTTAAAAGACAATACAAAAGCGCGAATTCTCGACTCGGAACTTGTAAACGAATACAATACCGGCGGCGAAACCAAGTCGCGCGCACAGGAAAATTATTACAGATTTATAAAAAACAAACACCATATTATTATGAAAATTTATCACAATCCGCGCTGTGCGAAAAGTCGTGCCGGATTAAAATATCTCGAAGAAAAAGGGTACGATGTTGAGATTGTAAAATACCTGACCGAGGGGATTTCGAAAGAGGAGCTGGCTGAAATAATTGCAAAAACCGGTAACGAAGTTTTTAGTTTTGTGCGTACGCAGGAAGCCGATTATAAAGCAAATTACAAGGGGAAAACATTTACCGATGAGGAGTGGATTTCTATTTTGATTAAAAACCCGAAGCTTTTACAGCGTCCCATTGTAGTAAACGGCGATAAAGCCGTTTTGGCCAATCCGCCCGAAAACGTAGAAAGTATAGTGTAGAAAAAGAATTTCTATATTTTAAGTTTTGTTTGTAACGCTTTAACTTCTGCTTCCAGCTTTTTAGCACGTTTAATTGCTTTCGACAGAGCAAGTGCATCGCGCACCGCTTCTTTGTCGTAAGTTTCCAGAATTATATAGTAGTATTTTTTTCCTAAGAAAACTGCTTTTAAACGGCGGTCGACGTTGTTGGCAATAAACTCAATTACACCATTATCTTTTCCGTTCCGGTAAGTTACTTTTTCCCATCTTGCTTCCATAAAATCGCTGTGGTGATTATCAACTGTATTTAGCGGAATCGAGTCGGTTTTAGCCGATTCGCCACTGTCGTAAACGCGCAACCCGTAATGGTTTAACCAATCTTTTCCGTGGTAATTACTGCTTAAATAGAGGTCGCCGCGCTCGTCGAGATGCACCTGAATATACGAGCGGTCCCACGCACGTTTAAAAGTTTGTCGTTTATGAATGTATTGCGTGTAACGGTCGAATTCGGTTTTCTCTTTTACAAAAGATTTCTCCAGCTCCTTAATTTGCACTTTTACAGAATCCAACAGAGCTTCCTTATTTTGAAGTTCGGCAAAACTGATTTCGGTAATTAAATTTTTTGCCGCGTTTGATGTATAAATCGCTTCGGGAAACAGTTTCGGAATACTGTCCAGTTTTCTCAGCGCAGCTGTTGTGTCCTGTTTTGCCAAAAGAATTTTTGCCTGATTCAGTTTTACCCGCGCTTTCTCTTCGTCGGAAGGCCCGCAGGCAACAAAAAAGAGGGCCACAAATAATATTAAAAGTTGAAATGAATTTTTCATATGATTATAATTGTTTATTTTCAAAGGTATCATATGGAACTCGCCCATAATCATCCCCCTCCCGCCAAGTCGGGACAAGTTGTGTGATAAATATTATCATGCTCGTTTCATTATTAAAAATGTTTTATGCAAAATTACTATTTTATGCTGAAGATATTTTAAATTAATTGGTTAATTGCAATCAATAACGAAATCGGTATTAATTAAATTATATGGAAACCAATTCAGTCTCTTTTTTTGCAAATCATCAGACCAAATCAGTTCCCCAAAACAGCGAATTAATTCTTGCTGTCTGGGAAATAGGAAACCCCGGGAATGCGGGTCAGATAATCAGACTGGCACATAATGTTGGCGCAAAGAAGGTTCTTTTTATTAACAATAAAACCGATTTCAGAGCATCGAAAATAAAAAAAACTGCCGGTTTCTCTTTCGAACAGATGAGTTGGGAATTTATTTCATACGAGAATTTTTCTGAGGTTTTAAAAGATAAATTTCAATTGGTGGTTTTAGAAACCTGCGAAGGCTCTAAAAGTATTTACGAATCGGTTTTCCCCGAAAAAACAGTTTTGCTGGCCGGCAGCGAGTCGCACGGAATTCCGCCGGAGATTATTGAACAGAGCAAGCTGCAAATTCATATTCCAATGCCGGGTGGTTGCAAATCGATGAATGTTTCGCATGCTCTTTCGGTAACTGCATTCGAGTGGTACAGGCAAAAAGCAGTCTGAAAAATTACAGGTACATTTACAATAATAAATAAATTCCCTAAATATTTGGAAGTCTCAATAGATTTTATCTATCTTTAAAAAACTAAAAATAGCTATACCATGGTAACTCTTACACAGTTAGAATACATTGTTGCGGTAGATACATACCGGCATTTTGGAAAGGCAGCCGAGAACTGTTTTATTACCCAGCCAACACTTTCGATGCAGATAAAAAAGCTGGAAGAGGATTTGGAAATCATAATTTTCGACCGAAGTAAACAACCGCTGATTCCGACTGATGTTGGCGCACGGATTATTGAACAGGCACGAATTGTTTTAAAAGAGTCGGAAGAAATTACCAACATTGTTAAGGAACACAAAAATCAGGTTTCGGGAATGTTAAGAATTGGAATTATTCCAACTCTGGCTCCCTATCTGCTCCCTATTTTTATTGGAAACTACAAAAAGAAATACCCCAATATTTTTATTAAAGTTACCGAGGCAACCACCGAAAATATTGAGGAGTTGCTAAGTAAAGATTTAATTGATGTGGGTATTCTGGTAACTCCGCTTAATCAGGAAAAAATTATTGAGAAACCCATTTTTTACGAAGAGATGTTGATTTACGCCAACAAAGGACATGTACTTCATTCTCAAAAAGAGATTTTTGTAAAAGACATTGCAACACCCGAAATTTGGCTGTTGAGCGACGGACACTGTTTCCGCGACCAGGTAATAAATCTCTGTTCGTATGTGGGTACCGAAGACAGCGGATTACCATTTCATTTCGAAGCCGGCTCGCTCGAAACACTGATGAATATTGTTGATCGTGAAGGTGGAATTACATTGATTCCCGAGTTGGCCGAAGCAACAATGGGCGAAAAAAGGAAAAGCAATGTGCGGCGATTTACAAATATGACTCCACTGCGCGAAGTGAGTTTAGTGTACTCGCGGCACTTTGCAAAACACAAGCTAATTAACCTTCTCTGGCGCGAAATTAAAGAGTCGATTCCTGTTGAATTACAAGACGATGACCGCGGTACTATTGTGCATTGGCGATAAATTTTTCTATTAAAAAAAAATAATTACCTTTGCGCCGCTTATTTGCGGGCGTGGCGGAATTGGTAGACGCGCTAGACTTAGGATCTAGTGCCTTATGGCGTGGGGGTTCGAGTCCCTTCGCCCGCACACGAAAAACCGTCAACATTCCATAAATGGCAAATGTTGGCGGTTATTTATTAAAGACGGTTGAATTAAAAATTAGTATCATGAACATTAGCAGGGAGAATATCGATGAAGTAAATGCGGTTATTAAATTACTTATCGAAAAAGCAGACTACGAAAAAGAGGTAGCAGGTAAACTAAAAGAGTACCGCCAACAAGCTTCTATTCCGGGTTTCAGACCGGGAAAAGCTCCTGCCGGACTTATTAAAAAACGTTACGGAACAGCCGTTTTAGTTGATGAAGTAAACAAACTTCTTTCGCAAAAATTATCGCAATACCTTGTTGAGGAGAAGTTGAATGTTTTGGGAGAACCACTTCCGAACGAAGATCAGCAAAAAGCAATCGACTGGGAAAAAGATGAGAATTTCGAATTTGTATTCGACATTGCCCTGGCTCCCGAAATAAATGTTGCGCTCGATAAAAGAAGTAAATACAAATATTATAAAATTGCCGTTTCAGACGAAATGATTGACCAACAGGTTGATAGTGCTGCAATGCAATTGGGACAAAACGTTCCGGTTGAGGTGGCTGTCGATAACAGCTCGGTTCGCGGAAATTTTGTGCAGCTCGACACTGAAGGAAATGAAGTGGAAGACGGAATTAAACCCGAAAATGTAGTGGTTGCGGTTGATATGATTAAAGACGAAGAGATTAAAAAATCGTTCGTAGGCTGCAAAAAAGATGACATCATAATTTTCGATCCGGTAAAAGCTTTCGAAAACAGAACTGAAATTGGTCACATGTTAAATATCTCGAAAGAGGAAGCTGAAGCGTTAAACAGCGAATTCAGATTTACAGTTACCGAGATTCTTCAGTTCGAAAAAGCAGAGTTAAACGAGGAGCTTTTCAAAAAACTTTATGGCGAAGATACCGAAGTGAAAACGATCGACGATTTCAGAGCAAAAGTGAAAGACGAAATTGCTGCTAACTTGGTTTATTCGTCTGACCACAAATTTGCAATCGATGCCCGCGACACTTTAATTGAGAAGAGCAAACTTAAATTGCCCGAAGCATTTTTAAAGCGGTGGTTAATTGCAGTTAACAAAGAATTAACGGTAGAACAAATCGAAAACGAATTCGAACCCTTTATTAAAGATTTGGAGTGGCAGTTGATTAAAGATAAAATTGCCGGCGAAAACGATATTAAAGTTACTGCCGAAGAGGCCGACGAGTTTGCAAAACAGATGGCACGCGCACAATACAATCAGTATGGAATTTACGACATTCCTGACGAGCAGCTCGATTCGTTTGCAAAAATGCTGATGGATAAACCGGAGGAGAAAGAGCGCATTTACAAAAAACTTTACGAAGACAAAGTAATTGCAGTTGTAAAAGAGAAAGTATCAATTCAGGAGAAAGAGGTTAGCCAGAAGGAGTTCGACGAGATGATGAAATAGTGTAGTAATACCACTATTTAAAAGAAATATTTTGCTGAAAGAATCAGCAATCAACTTTTTTGTAACTTTGTGGTTCGTTTTTTTGAAACGAATTTAACAAAGTTACTTTTTTTTAAGGCAATTTATACAATGGAAAATAACAACGAATTTAGAAAATACGCAGTTAAACATTCGGGAATCAGTAGTTTAACAATGGATCGTTACACATCGATCTACGGAAATTATATATCGCCAACAATTATCGAAGAGCGCCAGTTGAACGTGGCTTCAATGGATGTTTTTTCGAGATTGATGATGGATAGGATTATTTTCCTTGGTGTACCGATTGACGATACAGTGGCCAACATTATTCAGGCACAGTTGCTTTTCTTAGAGTCAACCGACCCCACAAAAGAGATTCAAATTTACTTTAACTCTCCGGGAGGCTCGGTTCATGCAGGCTTGGGAATTTACGATACCATGCAATATATTACTGCCGATGTGGCAACAATTTGTACCGGAATGGCCGCATCGATGGCAGCAGTGCTTTTAACTGCCGGAACAAAAGGAAAACGCTCGGCACTAAAACACTCGAGAGTAATGATACACCAACCAATGGGCGGTGCACAAGGCCAAGCTTCCGACATTGAAATTACAGCTCGCGAAATAATGAAAATTAAAAACGAACTCTATGCAATTATTGCAGAGCACTCGGGACAATCGATAAAACAGATCGAAAAAGACTCGGATCGTGATCATTGGATGACTTCGGAAGAGGCAGTTGAATATGGAATGATTGACGAAATTTTAGTTCGAAACAAAAAATAATGTCAAAAAAAATTACAATGGATAAGTGTTCGTTTTGCGGGCGCGAGAAAAAAGATGTTGATCTTTTAATTGCAGGAATCGACGGGCATATTTGCGACAGGTGTACAGAACAGGCTCACTCCATTATTCAGGAAGAGGTGAAAAAAGACAGCTCGTTCGACCTGAATTCGGTGAAATTGTTAAAGCCCCGCGAAATAAAAGAATTTGTCGACCAGTACGTTATCGGGCAAGATCAGGCAAAAAAGATACTTGCCGTTTCGGTTTACAATCATTATAAACGACTTACACAGCGTATCGATGATGATGAAACAGAAATAGAGAAATCGAACATTATTTTGGTTGGCGAAACCGGAACCGGGAAAACATTACTGGCACGAACAATTGCACGTATGTTGCATGTTCCGTTTACCATTGTCGATGCAACCGTTTTAACCGAAGCAGGTTATGTGGGCGAAGATATTGAAAGTTTGCTGACCCGTTTGTTGCAGGCTGCC
>Ga0256913_10002140_pt1 | contig 10078 bp, 10 predicted proteins | sample Axial_MatmetaG_FD_185970 | JGI IMG/M metagenome (GOLD analysis project Ga0256913, IMG submission 185970) | Deep-sea worm associated microbial mat communities from Axial Seamount, Juan de Fuca Ridge, Pacific Ocean - Axial_Mat | ecosystem: Environmental > Aquatic > Marine > Oceanic > Microbial...
GGCCACCGGAACCCGGATATCCAGCTCATTGCAGATGGCATCCACCTGGCGGGCGATATTCCAGTAATTGGTCGCGCAGTAGGCATTGACCCCGCCTTCGGAGCGGGCAATCTCGATAATAACCGCGGCCCTGGCCCGCTGGGCGGCCCGGAGCGTGCCCCGGATAACCAGATGATTGCGGCCGTTGGCGGCAATGGTCATTGCCTTGCCCTTGGCGAGCAGGGCCTGATCGACAACCTTGCCGCTGACAAGCAATGCCCTGGAGTTGGGAAACAGGCGGCTTATATTGGGGGGACGGCCAATCTCAAGTGCGCGTTCATAGTCAACAGCGTACGACATGATGTTCCTCCTTGTCAGAAGTCAGTAACCTGAAGATAGAAGTTGGTTTGCATTTTTTGTTGGAGCCGCTCCGGACCAGCCAGGTATCAATCTCCTTTCAGGGCATCTTCGTTTTCATCTGCAAAGCCGATAAATGGGCGACTGGCAAAGACACTGACCGCAAAAATGCTCACTTCATAGAGAAGAATCAGGGGCCCTGCCATGAGAAACTGATTCACGATATCCGGAGTGGGCGTCAGGATTGCGGCTATAACAAACGCTGCCAATATAGCGTATTTTCTGTGTTTTCGCAAAAATGGCGCGCTGACGATACCAACTTTTGCCAGAAAGACCATCAAAACCGGCAGTTCAAAAACCACGCCAAAGGCGAGCAACAGGCGCAGGGCCAGGGAAAAATACTCACTGACGCCGGGCATGGGGTCAAGAATTTCACTGGCATACCCGAGAAGAAAACGAAAAGCGGGCGGAAAGACGACAAAATAGCCAAAGGCAGCGCCACCAATAAAACAAAGCGTTGAAATAAGGGTAAAAGGAAGGAGAATCCGTTTTTCATGCCGATAAAGGCCGGGCGCAATAAAACGCCAGATCTGCAGAAAAATGACCGGACTGGCAAAGAGAATACCGCAGACAAGGGCGAGCTTCAGATAAAAAAAAACCCTTCCTGGTATGAAATAAAGATCAGGCTTTTGCCCTCTGGCAGCACTTGTACCAGAGGCCGGAAAAACCAGTCGGCAATGGGGCGGATATAGGTATAGGCAGCCCCGAATCCGACCGCAACCGCAATCAGGGAAAGAATAAGACAGGAGCGCAGTTCGGCAAGATGCTCGGTCAGGGTCTGTTTATGCAGGGTTGATGTGCTGTCCATGCCGGGGATTAGAGTTAAGGGAGATATTTTCCTGTTCCAGATTTTCAGCTGTTTAACTTTACCCCATCAAGACGGCAAAGTAAATGAGCAAAGAGTGTGAATCGGGGAATTGTTTTGACTCTTGTCCATGCACACTATACACTAAAGCAATGAACCATTTAAGGGAGTTAGACACGATACACCTATTTTTTTATCATGCAGACAATCCTTGTTGTTGATGATGAACTGAGCATGCGCGAGTTCCTCGCCATCCTTCTTGAAAAAGAGGGATACCGGGTCCTGGGCGCTGCCGAAAGCCAGGAAGCCCTGGAGGTGGTCAAGACCCATTCGGTGGATCTTGTTGTGTCTGATATCCGCATGCCGGGCATGAATGGCCTGGACCTGCTTGCCGCCCTCAAGAAAAAGGATGCCTCCCTGCCGGTCATCATGATCACCGCATTCGCCTCGCCCGAGGATGCGGTTTTGGCCATGAAAAATGGCGCTTTTGATTACATCACAAAGCCCTTTAACGTTGATGAAATAAAAAGTGTCATTGCCGCGGCCACCTCCCAGGCCGAAAGCCAGCCCGCGACCTCGGCCGACGACTTTCCCGAAATTATCGGCCAGGGGCCGGAAATGGTCAAAATCTTTGACCTGATCAAACGCATAGCGCCCACACCGGCCAATGTTCTTATTTATGGGGAATCGGGCACAGGCAAGGAACTGGTTGCCAAGGCCATCCACCGCCATTCACAGGTCGCCGGCAAACCCTTTGTCCCCATTACCTGCAGCGCCATACCCGAAAGCCTGCTTGAGAGTGAACTGTTTGGTCATGTCAAGGGATCGTTTACCGGTGCCATAGGCGACAAGGCCGGCCTGTTCCAGCAGGCAGATGGCGGCACCGCCTTTCTTGACGAAATTGGTGAACTGACCCCGATCATCCAGACCAAGCTGCTCCGTGTTCTCCAGGAGCGTGAATTCATGCCCGTGGGATCGACCAGGACCCGACAGGTCAATGTGCGGATCATTGCCGCCACCAACCGGGATCTCGAAGAAGAAATCATCAAGGGCAATTTTCGCGAAGATCTCTATTATCGACTGGCAGTGGTACCCATCCGGGTGCCACCTTTACGTGAACGTAAGGAGGATGTACCGATTCTGGTGGAACATTTTCTTGAAAAATATTCCAGATTGATGGGCAAAAAGGTGCAGACCATATCCTCCTATGGCCTGGAAGTGCTCATGGAATACGATTTTCCAGGCAATGTCCGGGAGCTGGAAAATATCATCGAACGTGGCGTGGCCCTTGAATCATCCAATATTATTCTGCCGGAAAGCCTGATCCTCTCCCTGCACAAGAAAAAGGACAAGGATGGCAGCAATGGGGGAGGCGGTAAAGGGCCTCTTTTTGTTGCGGCCCGGGATGAGGAGGAACTCTTTGAGCGCGGCATGGAAGATGTGCTTCTTGATGTGGAGCAGAGGATGATTCGGCATGCCCTGGAAAAAACAAACAATTCCAAGATGCGGGCCGCTGATCTTTTGAAAATCAGCTTCCGCTCTCTTCGCTATAAAACAAAAAAATACCAGATAGACTGATGGCAGAACCAGCCAGAAAACCGTTGCGGATGCTGAACAGACTTGTCTTTTCACCGCCGCTGCTCTCCAGCAATGATCAGCTTCGCCGTCATATTCTGTGGCTGCTTCTCATCAGGATTATCTTCTTCACCCTGCTCATCGGCGTAACAGTACTGCTCGGTTCTCTTGGCACGCCGGTTATCCTGCCCTCGGACAGCATGATCATGGCCTTTATCGCCATCCTGTTCATTCTCTCGATCGGGTCGGCATCCATAGCGCAGAGACCCGGCCTGAACCTGCGTCGTTTCGGGCTTGTCCAGATCCTTTTTGATACCATATTTGCAGCCCTGCTGGTGTACGGCACTGGTTGCAGCCAGTCCATCTTCACGCCGGTGTTCATCCTGCCGGTCATTGCCGGTGGCCTGATCATGTCACGAAAGGGAGGACTGGTGGCAGCGGCCTCGGCAACCATCCTCTACGGTTCGACCCTGGTACTTGAATATCTGAACATGCTGCCCTCTTATATGGCCCTGGCCGACTATCTGCCTGCCCATGACCCCTTAAAAGCCGCCAATCTTTTTGCCATATACGGAACAACTTTTTTCATCACCGGTCTGCTCAGCGGTACCCTGGCCGCCCGGTTGCAGTCAACGGAAGAGGCGCTCAGCCAGACCTCGTTTGAATTTGACCGGCTCTCGCGGCTGTACAAACAGATCTTTGACGATATCTCCACCGGCATTATCACCACAGATGAAAAAGAGCGCATAACCTCATGTAATGCCGCGGCCGGCCGCATAACCGGTTACGAGCCGGAAGAGGTGACGGGCAGGCCGCTTGCTGAAATCATACCCGGCCTGCAACTGGACAGTGACAGCACCCGCCAGGTTATAGATCTGCGCAAGAAAGATGGCACCATGATCAGGGCCGGCTATTCCTTTTCCCGACTCAACATTCCCCGTGACCCGGCCTCGCCGGAAAACAGCGATCACTGCAAGATTATAACCCTGCAGGATATAAGCAAGATCGAGAAGATGGAAAAACGGGTCAGGGAGGCGGAAAAGATGGCGGCCATCGGTGAACTGTCCGCCTCCATTGCCCACGATTTCAGAAATCCGCTTGCCGCAATTTCCGGTTCGGCCCAGCTTCTGGCCATGGAAGAGGAAAACCGGCAGGGATCGGGCAGAAAATTGAGCACGATTATTTATCGGGAATCAAAACGGATGGCCAGAACCATTACCGAGTTTCTCCAGTTTGCCAGGCCTGCTCCGGTTCATGCGGAATGGTTTGCCCTTGACCGGGTTGTCGATGAGGCCATTGCCGGCTCTGAACAGCTTCGCAACGCCTTTGAAAAAGGAAAAATAACCGTGACCATGACGGAAAAGACAGATGCCTTTGCCGACCGCCAGCAATTGCAGACCATTCTTGTTCATCTGCTTGAGAACAGTCTTATTTTCTCGCACAAGGAAAACCAGACCGTTCAATTCAGAGCAGAGGAGAGAGAACAGGGATCAGAAAACTGGCTCTGCATGGAGATTATCGACCAGGGTCAGGGCATAAAGCCTGAGATTCGCGACAGGATATTCCAGCCCTTTTTTACAACAAGGGAACAGGGAACCGGGCTGGGCCTGGCCATTGTCAGCCAGATCGTGGACCTGCAGGGGGGCAGAGTTGAAGTTGAGAGTGAACCCGGCCTGGGCTGTACCATGAAAATCTTTCTCCCCCTGCCATCATACGACAGATGAGGTGCCTTTACCGATAACCGCGCCCAGGGCCCGCAATTTTTCCATCATGTCTTCATAGCCGCGTTCGAGGTGGTAGATACGGGAAATCTCAGTTGTGCCCCGGGCAGCCAGGCCGGCGATGACCAGCGATGCCGAGGCACGCAGGTCCGTGGCCATGACCGGAGCGCCACAAAGCTTCTCCAGAGGCCTGCCGCGGACAATGGCGCTTGCGCCGTCGATTGTGATATCAGCCCCCAGCCGTTGCAGCTCGGCAACGTGCATGAAGCGATTTTCAAAAATGGTCTCATGGATGATCGATGTCCCCTCTGCCTGGATCATCAGGGCCATGAACTGGGCCTGCAGATCGGTTGGAAAGCCGGGATAGACAAGGGTTTTCACATCAACTCCCCGCAGGCGGTACTGGTTGTCACTGCGTTGTTCGGCGCAGGAAACCACAAATGCGTTCTCTTCCTCAACCACGGTAACGCCGGCGGCGCGTAGTTTTTCAGTCAGGGCCGGCAGATGGGCGGGTATGCAGTTTTCAACCCTTACCTCGCCACCGGTGGCGGCCACGGCAATGAGATAGGTGCCGGTCTCGATCCGGTCCGGAATTATGGTGACCGTGGTCGGTTCAAGGGTATCAACACCATGTATGGTCAGCCGGTCCGTATCCCTCCCCTCGATCCTGGCTCCCATGGACCTCAGCATGTCGATCAGGTTGCCGATCTCCGGCTCCCTGGCGGCATTTTTTATCACTGTCGTTCCCGTGGCCATGACCGAGGCCATGAGCAGATTTTCCGTGCCGGTCACGGTGGGCAGATCAAAATAAATGGTTGCCCCGGCAAGAGGTTTTTCACAACGCGCTTCCACGTAGCCACTGGTCAGATGGGTGGTTACGCCAAGACCGTTGAATCCCCGCAGGTGGTAATTGATGGGCCGGGCTCCGATGGCGCAGCCACCGGGCAGTGATACCCTGGCATAGCCGGCTCTGGCCAGAAGCGGTCCAAGGACCAGGACCGAAGCGCGCATGGTCTTGACCAGATCATAGGGCGCCTCGGCACCGCTCAAATCACTTGTGTCAACCTGGACAGTCGTTCCTTTTCGCCAATGCCGTGCCCCCAGGGTTTGGAGCAGTCTGAGCATGGTCCGCGTATCGCGAAGATCCGGAACATTGTGAATCGTGTGCGTGCCGGGGACAAGCAGGGTCGCTGCCAGGATGGGCAGGGCCGCGTTTTTGGCGCCGCTGATCCGTACCCTGCCATGCAGCGGATGACCACCCTCAATAATGATTGTTTCCATAACCGGTTTCTATAATTTTCGTTCAAGACAATTGTTGATGCTGTTCTCAAGTACGCCCTTTCTGGGCACAGGCAAACCTGGGCAGGCCTCCATAATCCGCCCGCACTGCAATATTGACAAAGCCGTGGCCGGCAAAAAGCCGCTCAATGGCCTTTTTCTGCGCCGCGCCAATTTCCAGCATCAGCCACCCGCCGGGAACAAGAAACTCTCCTGCCTCGGCAATGCAGCGCCGATAGCAGTCAAGCCCGTCCCTGCCCGCAAACAGGGCAAGCCCTGGTTCAAAACCAACTACCTCGGAATCAAGCTGGTCCCGGCAGTCTGTTTCCACGTAGGGAAGATTGGCGACTATGGCGTCAAACCTTGTTTCAGGGGCAAAGGCGGAGAACATATCCGCGCAGAGCAGGGAAACCCGGTCGTTCAGGCCATGTTCTGCAATGTTTTGTTCAGCCACTAAAAGCGCTGCCCTGGAAATATCCGTCCCGACAACAGAACAACCCAATTCTCCGGCAAGGACATCGGCAATCACCCCGGAGCCGGTACCAAGATCAAGCAGGGCAAGACCACTGGTATCAGGCCAGCAGGATCTGATCACAGCCAGGGCCTGTTCAAGGACAAACTCGGTTTCCGGACGGGGAATAAGGACATCGGGCGTGACATGAAAATCCCTGGACCAGAACGAGGTTCTGCCAAGGATATACTGCATGGGCCTGCCTTGTATCCGCTGCTCGAGCATGGTCAGGAAATGTTTTTTTTCCTGTGAGGTAAGTTCCCGGTCGCCATGGAGAAACAACTCTGCCCGGTTGAGTTGTAACATTCCCCCGAGCAGGTATACAGCCTCAAAGGCAGGCCGCTGTATGCCGGCCCTGACCAGTCTCTTTTCTGCGCGGGAAAGAAGTGTTCGAATCGTCAAGGATCAGGCCTCGCAACCGGACCAGGACGGCATGGTAATCGACCCTGCCTGTGGTCATTTTCGGAGACATCTACTGAAGCAGGTTCAGTGCCTCGGTCTGATAATGGGTGATCAGGGGCAGAATAATATCATCCACGTTGCCGGCCAGCACCTGCTCAAGTTTATACAGGGTGAGATTTATACGATGGTCGGTTACCCGGCCCTGGGGATAGTTATAGGTGCGGATACGTTCACTGCGGTCACCGCTGCCGACCTGGCTTTTCCGTTCCTCGGAAATTTTGTCGTGCTGTTCCTGCTGGATCTGGTCAAGGAGCCGGGCCCGCAGTACCTGCAGGGCCTTGGCCTTGTTTTTATGCTGTGATTTTTCATCCTGACAGGTCACGACCAGGCCGGTGGGCAGATGCGTAATGCGCACCGCCGAATCCGTGGTATTGACCGACTGGCCGCCAGGACCGGAAGATCGATAGACATCAAATTTAAGCTCATTAGGTTCAATGTGCAGGTCCACCTCTTCTGCTTCCGGGATAATGGCCACCGTAACCGCAGAGGTATGTATTCGTCCCTGGGTCTCTGTCTCGGGAACCCGTTGCACCCGGTGCACGCCGGATTCATACTTTAATTTTGAATACACCTGATCACCGCTTATCAGGGCGATGATTTCCTTGAACCCGCCGATTCCGATCGGATTTGAACTCAGTATTTCTATTTTCCAGCCCTGACTTTCGGCATACCGGCTGTACATACGAAAAAGATCCGCGGCAAAAAGGGCTGCCTCGTCACCGCCGGTTCCGGCCCGGATTTCAAGAAGTGTATTTTTTTCATCATTGGGATCCCTGGGTAGCAGCAAGACCCGGATCTGGTCCTCAAGTTCCGCTTTTTTTTCTGTCAGATCCTGAGTTTCTGCCCGGGCAAGTTCCGCCAGTTCAGGATCTTCGCCCTCGTTGTGGAGAATTTCCTCGTTTTCCTCAAGATCCCTGCAAACCGTGCAATACTGGTTATAAAGTTCATCTAACTTGACGACATGGGAGTGCTCCCGAACCAGTTTCTGATATTTTTTCTGATCGGCAACGACATCAGGATCAGAGAGCTGCATTTCAAGAGAAACGCGTTTTTCGCCAATATCATTCAGGTTTTCAAACATGGGGTCGTCAGGACAAAGGGGGAATCGGGATCAGCGCTTTACACCGGGAAAAAACAGGCTGGCTGCCCGGGCAGGGACAGAATAAACAAAAAACAAAAAGCCCTTTCCGCAGGGCCAGTACGACCATGCGGAAAGGGCATAAAAACTAACTGTTTTTCTTGTTGAACTTGGCGTATTTTTTCTTGAATTTTTCAATCCGGCCAGCGGTATCAATCAGTTTCTGTTTACCGGTAAAAAAGGGATGGCAGGCGGAACATATTTCCACCTTCATCTCCTTGTTGACCGAACCCAGTTCAATTGTATTACCACAGGCGCATTCCGCCGTAATTTTATGGTATTCAGGATGTATATCCGCTTTCATATCAAGACCTCCATGGAGTATGACGTTCGTCTCTTGCAGTTCAATAAAAATTGAAACTTTTTATTATACCCGCAGTTCCTATTTTTGAAAAGAATTTTTTGCTCCAATCCGATTGAAGGGGCAAGATGGTATCTTACCGGTTCATCGAGGCAAAAAACTCCTCATTGGATTTGGTCTGCCGCATCCGGTCAAGGAGAAACTCCATGGCATCGGCCGGATTCATTGACGAGAGGATTTTACGCAGTATCCAGATCCGGTTCAGCTCTTCGGGTGGCAGAAGCAGGTCTTCCTTGCGGGTTCCTGACTTCTGCAGATCAATGGTCGGATAGATGCGCCGATTGGCCATCTTGCGGTCCAGGACTATTTCCATGTTGCCCGTGCCCTTGAACTCCTCGAAAATAACCTCATCCATGCGGCTGCCCGTATCTATCAGCGCCGTGGCGAGGATGGTCAGGCTGCCGCCCTCTTCCACGTTTCTGGCCGCGCCGAAAAAGCGCTTGGGCCGGTGCAGGGCATTGGCCTCGACACCGCCGGACAGGATCTTTCCCGAGGCCGGGGTGACCGTGTTATAGGCCCGGGCCAGCCTGGTTATGGAATCAAGCAGGATGACCACATCATTTTTATGCTCAACTAAACGCTTGGCCTTTTCAATCACCATTTCCGCAACCTGGATATGACGCTGGGGCGGTTCATCAAATGTGGAACTGACCACCTCGGCATCGACATTGCGCTTCATGTCCGTAACCTCTTCGGGCCGCTCGTCGATGAGCAGGACAATCAGCTTGATCTCCTTGTGGTTATGGACAATGGAGTTGGCAATTTTCTGCATGAGCACGGTCTTGCCGGTCCGGGGCGGAGCCACGATAAGACCGCGCTGTCCCTTGCCAAGCGGTGCGGCAATGTTGAGAACCCGCATGGAATAGTTATCCGGCTCCAGTTCCAGATTGATGCGCTCTTCCGGATACAGCGGGGTCAGGTTGACAAAGGCGGTCTTGTTTCTGGCTGCCTCGGGCGGCTGAAAGTTGATGGAATCTATCTTGAGCAGAGCAAAATAGCGTTCATTCTCCTTGGGCGCCCTGACTTCACCCTCAATGGTGTCCCCGGTTCGAAGGTTGAGCCTGCGGATCTGGGAAGGTGAAACATAGATATCATCCGGACCCGGCAGGTAGTTGTAATCTGGTGCGCGCAGAAAACCAAATCCATCCTGAAGGACCTCCAGAACACCGCTGCCCCGAAGTTTACCATCTTCCTTGGCCTGGGCCTTCAGGATAGCAAAGATAAGCTCCTGCTTGCGCATGGTGCTGTAACCCTCAATACGCAGAGACGCGGCCAGGGCCACAAGTTCCTTGATTTTTTTGTTCTTGAGTTCAGTTGGATTCATTGACCAGATCCACCTCCGGTAAGGTCATGGGATGATAAGGGCATGGCGGCAGGGGCAGCGTATCTGAAAGCAGATACAATGTATTCTGTCACCGATTAACAAATATGTATATTTATACGTTCAGGGACTACGGCAAAATGAAAGTATGCCTGCGCCATCAGGCCATTCCTGTCAACTGGCAGTGCAGCCGATCATGTATCACATCAGCAGACTGCTCCAGGGCTCGGTTGTATTCGTTAAAAAATCGTCTCATTGCAACGGAAACAGATCTGCCATGACCGCAGAACTCCTGCACGGTCACGGCCAGTTCCCCTTCCCGGCTCTATCAAGATATTATGGCGTCAGTGAAAAGCTGATCCGTTATAAATATTGAATAGATACTGGCGGAAAGTGCCTGAATATAACGATTGAAATCGGTTAAAACTTAGATAGTTGAGATGTATTTGTCTGTTGAAGCTGGAAATGATCGGCTACGTGGCCTGCGGATATAACGACAGTCAGCCTGTA
>Ga0256913_10002141_pt1 | contig 10077 bp, 7 predicted proteins | sample Axial_MatmetaG_FD_185970 | JGI IMG/M metagenome (GOLD analysis project Ga0256913, IMG submission 185970) | Deep-sea worm associated microbial mat communities from Axial Seamount, Juan de Fuca Ridge, Pacific Ocean - Axial_Mat | ecosystem: Environmental > Aquatic > Marine > Oceanic > Microbial...
GCTTCATAACGGCACTCCCAGCCAAGCTCCTGCGCTTGGGCGGCAAATGCCTCTTTTTTCCGCGCGATCGCGTCAAGATCCTGCACCACCCCTCTGCTGTCACGCTTGACCTCTCTGCCCACTTCAAACTGCGGTTTGTAGAGGATGACGATCTCCGTACCCGCTCCGGCAAGCCTGTCGATATCTTCGATGATCTGCAAGATGGAGATGAAGGAGACATCACAGGTGATAAGACCGAAGGCTTCTTCGGATGTAAACTCACGAATATCCGTCTCCTCATGCACCGCTACCCGCGCATCGTTACGCACCGAGATATGCAGCTGGTCACTGCCCACATCTACACAAGCAAGCGAAGCCGCACCATTCTCCAGTACGATCTGAGCGAACCCTCCCGTAGAAGAGCCGATATCAAGCGCCCGCTTCCCTTTGATCTCTACCGGGTGTTCTGCCAGAAAATTCTCCAGCTTCCGTGCCGCACGGCTGACATAGAACTTCGCATCGGTCACTTCGACCACAGAGTTCTCATCGATCTTCACCGAAGGCTTGGGCTTCTTGCCATCCACGGTCACTTCCCCCGCCTTGATCGCCTCAAGCGCACGGTTACGGCTCTCGAAGTAGCCCTCTTCTACCAAATATTTATCCAATCTCATGCAATACACTTTCATAATTCATAATTTTCACCCCGCACGCTACAAAGCCACTATCTTCCGTCACCACCATACTGCACCCCTCTTTGGCTGCACACAAGCACTGGAGGGTATCTTCGAGGTCACACTGATGCTTGGCTGCATACGCCAAAGCATCTGCGATTACCATCTGCTCGAAAGAGAGGATCTCCCATCGCTTCTGGATCGTCTGAAAAAATGTCACTACCCTCTGTTTCTCTTTGGCAACATAATAGACCGTTGTCAAGATATCTTCACTGATGCAAACTGTCATATCTTTTTCGATCAAACGCAGTATCAGAAATTTTGCCTGATGATGGTTGGGACGCTCTTGGGAGAGAAGGTCCAACACGATATTCGCATCTAAAAAAACCTTACTCTCCATGCTTCTCCTTTGCAACCATTTCACGGATCTCTTTCACACTCTTGTCAGCAAAACGCTCTTCGATCCCGACTGTTCCGGCAAACTGCATGATCTCATCTATACGCTCCTGCTTCTCTTTGGCAAGCTTCTTCTCCAAAAACCGTTTCACCTCATCGGCATATTTGGCAGAGATCAGCACCCCTTTATACTCATGCGATTTCCTGTCTTCGATGTCGATATAGTCATAGTCGGCTATCTTGCTGCCGCTGCGTGTCAATTCACGGATGCTCATGGTCGTTGTCATTTTCGCTCCTTTGACGATATTGGTCTATTGTAGCATATTGAGGTAGTGTTGTCAAAAAAATGCCGTAGGTGCGATCATATCACACGTTAAAAGAAAATTCAAGCAATACTCACAATGGAAATTACCAAATAGATCAAACCGAGATATGACGTGCGACATGGTCGCACCTACAGAAGCTCTCTCATCTCATCCTCGGTAAGTGTAGCCACCCCCAAACTCTCCGCCTTGGTCAGTTTACTTCCCGCATCTTCCCCGTAAATGACATAGTCCGTCTTCTTCGAGACTGAGCCACTGACTTTGGCCCCCAGGTTTTCGAGCATCTCTTTGATCTTACTGCGGCTTTGGCTCATCGTTCCGGTCAGTACGACCGTCTTGCCTTTGAACGGGTTCTCTTTTGCTTCGACTTTTTCTATGACTGTCGGCTGTACTACCTCAAAGAGTTTGAGTACCTTTTCTCGGTTGACGCGCATGAACTCCAGCAGGGAGTTTGCCATCTCTTCACCGATACCGTCGATAGCGACGATCTCATCGAAGGTCGCATCGACAATACTAAGCCCAAATTCCAATGCCAGTGCCTTGCTTGCCACCTCTCCGATGTGCTCGATACCCATAGCGGTGATGAGCCTGTGCAGCGGTGTGCCTTTGGTGGCGGCGATGGCACTCAAAAGATTATTGATCTTCTTCTCTTTGAAGCCTTCCAGGTCAGCCAGATCCTCATAGGTCAAAGAGTAGAGATCAAGTATATCATGTATCTTCCCCTCTTTGACCAGCTGTTCGACGATCTTGCTGCCAAGCCCGTCGATATCCATGCAGCCCTTTTTGGCAAAGTGGATAATGGCGTTGACCACCCGGTCGGGGCATTCGAGGTTCTGACACTTGATAAGCGTACCCTCATCGAGCAGTTCGGAGCCACAGGTCGGACAGTGTGTCGGACGCTCGATAGGCTTCTCTTCTCCTGTTCTACGGTCTGTAAGCACCTTGATGATCTTGGGGATCACATCGCCGCTTCGGATGATAATGACATGATCACCGATGCGGATATCCTTCCGCTCGATCTCATCAAAGTTATGCAGTGTCGCACGGCTGACAACCGCTCCCTCGATGTTGACAGGCTCTATCTCTGCTACAGGGGTGATGACCCCTGTTCGCCCCACCTGCAGCGTAATATCAAGCAGTCTGGTCACCTTCTCCACGGCAGGGAATTTGTAGGCGCACATCCACTTGGGGAACTTCACCGTATAGCCAAGCTCCTCCTGCTTTACAATCTCATCGACCTTGATGACCATCCCATCCATCATCATCGGGATCTCGTCACGCTTGGAGATGAGAAAACGGTAGAAATCCTCTATCTCATCGAGTATTTTACAGGGACGCTCGTAGGGCGGTCTCAAAAAGCCCTGCTCATAGACAAATGCCATCTTCTCGGAGAGTCTTGTATGAGGCAGGCTGTTCTCCCCTATCCCCCACGGGTAGAAGACCAGACGGCGCTTGGCTGTGACTGAAGAGTCCAGCTGTCTGAGGCTTCCTGCCGCTGCGTTCCGAGGGTTGGCAAAAGGTGGTTCACCCTCTGCCAGACGCTCTTCATTGATCTTTTCGAAATCATCCTTGCGGATGACCACTTCCCCACGTATCTCGATGAGATCTTTGTAGTCGATCACCAGCGGTACGGAGCGGATGGTACGGACATTGTCCGTCACCTCTTCACCGACCACCCCATCTCCACGGGTGATGGCACGCACAAGCCTCCCATTCTCATAGAGCAGGTTCATACTCGCACCGTCGAACTTGGGCTCGCAGAAGTAGTCACACGGCCCCACATTCTTCCCAACACGCTCCAGCCACTCGGCGACCTCCTCTTTGGTAAAGACATCCTCCATACTCCACATGCGCCTGATGTGCTTTGCTTTGTTGAACTCCTCACGCACCACACCGCCGACACGCTGGGTGGGGGAGTCTTGTGCCACATCTTCCGGATGAGCCTTCTCGAAGTCCAGTACTTCATGGTAAAGCCTGTCATACTCCTCATCGGTTGCAATGGGATTGTCCTCAACATAGTAGGCGTGCGCCCATTTTTTGAGAAGCTGTACTTTTTCTCTATACTCTCTTTTTGTCATCATATATCTTTAAAGGGATTCTGGATTTATTCGTCATTTTAACATCTTATGGTTTACAACCTAGACCCAAATCCCGAAATAGGATTCTTTGAATTTGTGCCCATAAGAATTAGTGCTATAATAACAGGATTCAAAAGCAGGAGTGAACATGGCATTTTTTGATCCGTTGAAAAACCAACTGCGTTCCGTCATACAGTGGAACGACCAAAACAGAGAAACGCTCTTCTATCGCTGGAGCAGCAATGCGGATGAGATCAAGAACGCATCAAAACTGGTCGTAGGGCCGGCCCAGGGGTGTATTTTTGTCTATGAAGGGAAAATCGAAGCGGTCTTTGACAAAGAGGGGGTGTTTGATATCAAAACCTCCAATATCCCCTTCATCACCACACTTAAAAAATTTATGCAGTTCTTTGAAAGTGAGCATAAGACTGCCTTCTATTTTTACAACAAAACCATCATTCCTGACCAGAAATGGGGGACGGTATCCCCTATCAAGTATATAGATTCCGTCTATGATTTCCCTGTAGAGCTTATCGCTTTTGGAAATTACAGTTTTCAGATCAGGGACCCCAGGAAGTTTTTTGTCTCTATCGTCGGGGAGGCAGAGTATTTCGGTACAGATACCTTTAAAAATATCGTCAATGCCAGACTGGTACATCCAATGAGCGATTTTCTGGCAGAGTCCCAGCTCTCCTACAATCAGATCGATGCCCAGAGAGAAGAGATCGCACAGGCACTGCAGCCGAAACTGGATGAGACTTTCATGCAACTCGGATTTGCCATGGTCGATTTCAGGATCGAAGGTACGGACTTCGACGAGGCGACAAAAGAGCGCATAGGGAAGATCGCCGATACGCAGGCTACCCATTATGCGGCGCAGAAAGCAGGGGTAAGTTACAAAGAGATGCGCCAGCTGGATGCGATGAATGACGCAGCCAAAAATGAAGCCGGTGCAGCCGGTATTTTCATGGGAGCCAATACCGGCAATATGCTCTCTTCCGGATTGGGTGAGGCACTTCCCGGCAATACAGCCGCACCCAGCATCACCGAAAGACTCTCCAAACTCAAAACACTCTTTACCTCTGAACTGATCACGGAAGAGGAGTATGCCCGTAAAAAAGAAGAGATCCTCAAAGAGCTGTAAATGAAGTGTAAATTCTGTTCCGCCCCACTGCCCAAAAGCGGCCTTGTCTGTGACTACTGCGGCCAGAGGAACCCTCTGAACCTAAGCATGCTGTCAGTGTCGGATATTAAAGATGAAACCGATGTGCCTCCCCTGCTGTGTCCGGTATGCAGTATCTCTCTCGACCCCATCAATATTGGACGAAAACAGGAGGTGATCGTACAGCACTGCAGTCAATGTGACGGTATTTTCATATCGGAAGAGAATCTGGAAAAATCCATCAGACACCATATCGGGGAGTCCCATACACTCGACACAAGACTGCTGCGTTTCGTACTCAACAACCCCAGACAGAAAAAAGAGCGGGTGATCCGTTACAAAAAATGTCCTTCCTGTGACCGGACGATGCAACGGCTCAACTATAGGGCTGTCAGCGGCGTGATCGTAGACAGGTGTCTACGGCACGGTGTATGGCTTGACGGCGGTGAACTCAGACAGATCTTTGAATGGAAAAAGGCAGGTGGAGAGGTAAAGGCAAAAGAGAAACGCTCCCAAAAGACAGAGACACACAGAAGCCGGTCGCTTTACACGCCTAAAGAGGCTGAAAGCTTCTCTTTCGACCCTATCGGAGATTTTTTCAACTGGATACAGGGAGGGTGATCCGGATGATTAGCTGAGTGCCCTCCAGACAGCCAGTGCCTGCCTGTGTTCCGCCACATCGTGGCAGCGTACGATACTCGCTCCGTTCTCCACTGCTTTAAGGTGGATAGCAAGGGTACCGGGGAGTCTCTCCTGTGTAGGGGTGGGGATGATTTTCTCTATCATCGATTTTCTGCTGGCACCAATAAGCACTTCACAGCCAAAATGGGTAAAGTGCTCCATATTTTTGATGAGTGCAAGGTTGTGTTCAAGGCTTTTCCCAAACCCTATGCCCACATCCAGAATGATATCTTCACGCTTCATCCCCAGAGCTTCACATCTGGCAATACGCGATTCAAAAAACGCGCTTACTTCTGCCGTAACATCTTCATAGTACGGCTTCTCCTGCATTGTCTGCGGCGTTCCCTGCATATGCATGATACAGAGCCGGGCTCCATAGTTCACGGCAAGGGCTGTGATGGCGTCATCTGCCGCGCCTGTGATATCGTTAATGAGGGAAAAACCACTCTTGAGTGCATACTCCACCACTTCCGGCGTATAACTGTCTACGGAGAAAACTGCCCTCTCAAAAAGTTTTTCTGAAGCTACGGCATCACAGATGGGCCGGATACGTTCAAGTTCAACGATGCCGCTGACCGGTTCGGCACCAGGGCGTGAAGAGACCGCCCCGATATCGATGATCTCCGCCCCGTCCTCTATCATCCTTTCTATCTGGGATACAGCATCTTCCGCCATGAAACGGCTGCCCTTGTAAAAACTGTCCTCATTGGCATTGATGACTCCCATCACCTTCACGGGATAACGTTTTACAGAGAGAAAATCTTTCAATGCATGCGCGATTTTTTTCAGTCCGAAAGGCTGGGCCAGCTCTTTGCGTGAGAGGATCTCCATATGTTTTCGCGTACCGATAAGCAGACAGTCACAGGTCGGTTTCTCACACAGTATCACACCGCCCGGAACAGCCAGTTCCGCCCCGATGCTCAAAGCATCCTGCTTCAGGATATTGGCTGCGGGGGATTTTAGATCTTTGATGTAAAAATAAAAAAGCTCCATCTTTTTCGCCATGATATCGATACCGCCGCTCTCCACACCCAGTCTTTTGAGCGCCGCTTTTTTATCTGCTATGTTTCCCAGCCGATAGAGTTGCATCGCTATCCCTCCTGATGCTTCTGTCTGTTAAAGGTATCGCTGGGGATCAGTACCAGACAGAGGAAAACAGCAAGGTCGTACAGTTTGACGACAAGACTTGACTCCGATGCATTCGCTTCAAACGCTGCCGAAGTCCCTTCCGCTGTCTGTATCATGGCGCTGCTAATCTCCACATGCTGTGCGGGGAAAAGGATATTGAGCAGCAGGGAGAGTGCAACCATTCCCAGGATCGTCCAGAGCACCGGAAGCCCCATATCACGCAGACGTTTGGCCAGCAGGTTGACCTGGGCAGCCATTATGGCAAAGAAAAAGAGTACGACCCCCAACAGTGTCAGTATGCCAAACTTCTCCAGAAATGCCGCCTGCATCTGCATCACGCTTCCGCTGATGACATTCTCCAAAGAGCCTACCAGGGCAACGGAACCGAAGATCACGGCAAAGACCAATACCATCAATAAAATATGGTACCCCACATAAGGCAGGCGTTTCAGACGTCCCGTACCCCATTCACCAAAATAGATATTCCACATGAGATTTCTCCTTGAGAAAAAGATGTTTTATTATAGTACATTAGTACACTAAACATCATTAGCTAAGCAGGTATTCCTATTTCGGGATTTGGGTTAAAGAGTTCTCTAAACCTATTAGCAGTAAAATAAATGTAAACCTCTAATTATAAAAAGGCGGTACTTATGCAAACAGAATACTATCCAAAACAGGAGGGTCTTTACAACCCGGAATTTGAACATGATGCCTGCGGAGTCGGATTTATCGCGCACCTGAAGGGCCAAGCTTCCTATGATATTGTCCAGAAAGGTATAGAGCTTCTGATCAACCTCGAACACAGAGGTGCGGTCGGCGCGGAGAAAAATACCGGTGACGGTGCGGGCATACTCACCCAGATGCCGGACAGATTCATGCGGCGCGTGGCAAAAGAGCATGGATTTGAACTGCCCGAATTTGGCCACTACGGCGTAGGGGTCGTTTATGTCCCCAGAGATCCAGAAGCCTATGAGGAGACCATATCCATCGTTGAGAACTGTATCGAGGAGATGGGGCAGAAGTGTCTGGGGTGGAGACGCGTGCCCACTTCCAACGAAACACTGGGTGAAACCGCAAAGGTCATCGAACCCTATGTCTACCATGTCTTTATAGAGAGAGATCCCTCCCTTGCGGATAAGATGGCATTCGAGCGCAAACTCTTTGTCATCCGGAAGTATGCCCAGTCTCTGGTGACCAACTCCGCCGTCAGGGGTACGCAGTACTTCTACATGCCCTCTATGTCGCACAAGACCATCTCCTACAAAGGCCAGCTGATCACCGAACAGCTGCCGCTCTACTTCGCCGACCTGAACGATCCCGATTTTGAATCTGCCATCGCATTGGTACACAGCCGCTTCTCTACCAACACCTTCCCTTCATGGCCGCTGGCACAGCCTTTCCGCTATCTGGCACACAATGGGGAGATCAATACCCTCAGGGGCAATATCAACTGGATGCGCGCACGCCAGTCCATGCTCAGATCGAAGGTCTTCACGGAGGATGAACTAGACAAGATCTACCCCTACCTCATCAATGAGGCAAAAGGGTCGGACTCCTCCATCCTCGACAATGTCGTAGAGCTTTTGACACTCGCCGGGCGTGAACTGCCCCATGTCATGATGATGATGATCCCCGAAGCGTGGAAAAGCGAAGAGATGGATGAGGAGAGACGGGCATTCTATGAGTACCATGCCACTTTCATGGAGCCCTGGGACGGGCCGGCTTCCGTCGCGTTTACCGACGGAAAGATGATCGGTGCCACCCTGGACAGAAACGGTTTGAGGCCCTCACGCTACTTCCTGACCAAAGATGACATTCTTGTCATGGCTTCCGAACAGGGCGCGCTTGAGTTCCCCAGTGACGAGATCGTACTCAAAGGCAGACTGCAGCCCGGGCGTATGTTCCTTGCCGACCTTGAAGAGGGGCGCATCATCAGTGACGAGGAGATCAAGTCACGTATCGCCAAAGCCCATGACTATGCCGGCTGGATAGAGAAACAGAAGATCAACCTCGATGACCTGCCCCTCAACCGGGAGGTCAAACAGCCCAACCACAACACGATCCTGCAGCGCCAGAAGTGTTACGGCTACTCCCAGGAAGATATGAAGATGATCCTTACCCCTATGGCGAACGAAGCGTACGAAGCGACCGGTTCCATGGGGAACGATGCCGCACTCTCCATACTCTCACACCGTTCCATCAACCTCTACAACTATTTCCACCAGCTCTTCGCACAGGTGACCAACCCACCTATCGACCCGATCCGTGAAGAGTCGGTGATGTCCCTCACCTCCTATATCGGGCCGCAGGGGAACCTCTTCCAGCAGGTGGACGAGTACAGAAAATTCATCAAACTCTCCTCACCCATCCTGACCAATGAACAGCTGGAGAAACTACGGGGGGTCAGTGAACTCGACTTTAAAGCCAAGACTATCAACATCCTTTTTAACGCGACGAAAAAAGGAGATATGCAGGCCGCGCTCGATAAGATCGTGGAAGAAGCTGAACAGGCTGTTAACGACAACTATCAGGTGATCATCCTCTCCACAAGGGGAACCAGCAGGACCAAAGCTTCCATCCCTACCCTGCTGGCACTCAGCGCCGTTCACCAGCATCTGGTCAAGAAAGGGATCCGCACCAACTGCGGACTGGTCGTAGAGAGCGGCGAAGCACGTGAGATCCACCACTTTGCCACCCTTATCGGCTACGGTGCCAATGCGATCAACCCCTATCTGGCCTTTGAGACCATTGAAGATATGCGCAAACGCAAACTGATCGATCCGGAGATCACACATGAGCAAGCCATACAGAACTATATCAAAGCCATCGGGAAAGGGATCTTCAAAATCATGTCCAAAATGGGTATCTCAACCATCCGTTCCTATACCGGAGCGCAGATCTTCGAAGCTGTCGGCCTGAGCGAAGCACTGGTGGACAAATACTTCACTAAAACCCCGACACGTCTGGGCGGTATCGGTATGGAAACACTGGAAGAGGAGACCCTGCTCTGCCACAGAGTCGCCTACCCGCAGGAGATCATCGAAGCCAACGACCTGGGTGTGGGCGGGCAGTACGCCTACCGCCAGCGCGGGGAGAAACACTTGCTGACACCGGAGAACATCTTTACCCTGCAGCAGTCGACCAAAACCAACAACTATGCGCTCTACAAGCAGTATGCCAAACAGGTCAACGATCCCGGGGATGACTTTATCACGCTGAGAAACCTTCTGGAGTTCACCAAACATGAACCGATCGATATCGAAGAGGTCGAACCGGTCGAGAGTATCATCACCCGCTTTGCCACTGGTGCGATGAGTTACGGCTCCATCTCCGAAGAGGCGCACACCACGCTTGCCATGGCGATGAACGCCATCGGTGCCAAAAGCAATACCGGAGAGGGAGGGGAAGATGCTTCTCGCTTCGGTACCGACAAGAATTCCAAGATCAAACAGGTGGCATCAGGCCGTTTCGGTGTGACTGCCAACTACCTTGTCAACTCCGAAGAGATCCAGATCAAGATGGCACAGGGGGCAAAACCGGGTGAAGGCGGACAGCTGCCCGGACACAAGGTCGATGAGATCATCGGAAAGACCAGACACTCCACGCCGGGTGTCGGGCTGATCTCCCCGCCGCCCCACCACGATATCTACTCTATC
>Ga0256913_10002142_pt1 | contig 10074 bp, 7 predicted proteins | sample Axial_MatmetaG_FD_185970 | JGI IMG/M metagenome (GOLD analysis project Ga0256913, IMG submission 185970) | Deep-sea worm associated microbial mat communities from Axial Seamount, Juan de Fuca Ridge, Pacific Ocean - Axial_Mat | ecosystem: Environmental > Aquatic > Marine > Oceanic > Microbial...
AAACTGTATATTATGGTGGTGTTGAGTGCTATACAAGTTCAAATAATGCAACATCATGGACAAAAGTTAATAATTGGGGTGATTATTATAATGATATAATGAGTAAATTACATGCTGATATTCCAAGTATCAATTCATTTATTGATGCTTCAGGCAATGAATTTAATTATATTAATACAGATGGTGGTGTTTATCTTTCTCTTGATAATTTACAAACAGTAACTAATATATCTAGTGTTAATTTAAACATAAGTCAATATTACTCAGTATATTCGCACCGAACAGATAGCCATTATATTTTTGCAGGTTCGCAAGACCAAGGATATCAATTTTGTGATAATAATGACAATTCGGGTATTGAAAATTTTGTTCAAATTGTTAGTGGCGATTATGGGCATATTGTTTCGGGTGATGGAGGCAATAGTGTGTGGAACGTGTATCCGGGTTATGCAATTTATTACCCAAATGCTGTAGCAAATCCAAGTTCGATTAGTTGGTGGATTTTTACTTGTTCAGGTCAATTTTGGATACCACCATTAATGGAAGATCCGGATTATCCTAATAAAGTATATTTGGGGGGAGGAACTACTTCATCAGGCACCCATATATTTCATTTAACTTCATCGGCTGGTACTGTGAGTGCAGATGAATTAAGTTACGATTTTACAGGAAACTCTGGAGCAGCAGCCATTTCAGCAATGGCTTATTCGCCTATAAATACAAATTACAGATATGTAATGAACGGTAAAGGCGACTTCTTTGCCTCAACTGATGGTGGCAATACTTGGACTGAAACAACGGGCTTTGATGGACCTGACGGAAATTATTTATACGGTGCTAAAATAATAGCTTCGCAAACCGAACTAGGAAAAGTTTATGTTGCAGGTAGCGGTTACTCCAATCCTCCTGTTTTTGTTTCAACAGATAATGGAGCAAGTTTCTCGGCATTAGATAACGGAATACCAAATACAATGGTTTATGATATGGCAATCACAGATGATGATAATTATTTATTTGCAGCAACCGAATTGGGACCTTATGTTTACATTTCGGAAAATAATCAATGGTACGATTTATCCGAAGGATTTGCTCCCGACCAAATTTACTGGGCAGTAGATTATTTGCCACTTACAAAAACAGCTCGTTTTGGAACTTATGGCCGTGGAATTTGGGATTTTGTTATTGATAATGCAACTAATTTAAACGAAGTTGTAAAAAATAAGTTGTTTGTGTATCCAAATCCTGCATCAAAAATAATTAATATCAAAAACAATTCTGATGAGCTTTCTATTTATAATATATCAGGAAAACTTATGATTAGAACCACCAAAAACAGAATTGATGTATCTGATTGGAAAAACGGAATTTATATAATTAAAACAAAAGGATTTATTGAAAAATTTATTAAAATATAAATATTGAATAAATAAGTGCAAAGCACCTCAAAGGTGCTATACACTTTAATATTAAAACAAAAGGATTTATTGAGAAATTTATTAAAATATAAATATTGAATAAATAAGTGCAAAGCATCTGTTAGGTGATAGTTACTTTACTTAAAAAAATGAGATTAAAAAATAAAATATAAATATTAAATAAGTGCAAAGCACCTCAAAGGTGCTATGCACTTTAATAAAAAAATAAAAATATGAAGAAAATACTTTTAATAGCAATAGCAGCAATAAGTTTAATAGCTTGTAAAAACGAAAAGCCAATAGAAAATCCAGTTAAGGATATTGCAGAACTAGGTTTAATACCTCAACCGCAAAAAGCAGAATTACAAAAAGGCGGGTTTGTTTTTAGCAATAAAACAAGAATTGTTTCTTTTTCGGAGCAAGATACTGTAGGAGCAACAGATTTAAGAATTCTAAATTATGTAAAAAACAATTTTTACGATTTAAGTTTTGCCCCGCAAGACAGCACTCTTAGTAATGTTCTTATCTTCAATAAAATAAAAGAAACTGAAAACTTAAAAAACGAAGCATATATTTTAAATATTACCCCAAAGCATATAGAAATACAAGCATCGAGCAGTGCAGGATTTTTCTACGGATTGCAAACACTTGGGCAAATTTTACCCGATACTTTAACAGGCAGCGACACAATTCCTGCAATAAAAATAGAAGATTATCCACAATTCAAATGGCGTGGTGCACATCTCGATGTTTGTCGTCATTTTTTCGATAAGGAATTTGTGAAAAAGTATATCGACCTTTTGGCAAAGCACAAAATGAATACTTTTCATTGGCACTTAACCGAAGACCAAGGCTGGAGAATAGAGATTAAAAAATATCCGAAACTTACCGAGATTGGTTCGGTAAGAAAAGAAACCATTGTAGATAAAAACTTTGACCCATTTGTTGGCGATGGTAAAGAATACGGCGGTTTTTATACCCAAGAAGATATAAAAGAAATTGTTGCTTATGCAAACGATAGATTTATAACCATTATTCCCGAAATTGAAATGCCCGGACATTCTTTAGCTGCCTTAGCTGCCTATCCAAATCTTTCTTGCACAGGAGGAGCTTTCGATGTAATGACACGCTGGGGAGTTTCGCACGATATCTACTGTGCAGGAAACGATAGTGTTTTCTTGTTTTTACAAGATGTGCTTGATGAGGTTCTTGCTCTGTTTCCATCAAAATACATACATATTGGTGGCGATGAAGCACCAAAAACACGCTGGGAAAAATGCCCAAAATGCCAAGCAAGAATTAAAGCAGAAGGATTAAAAGACGAACACGAACTTCAATCGTATTTTATCACTAGAATTGAAAAATATTTGAATAGCAAAGGTCGCCAAATAATTGGTTGGGACGAGATATTAGAAGGTGGATTAGCACCAAATGCCGCTGTTATGTCGTGGCGTGGCGAAGAAGGTGGAATTGAAGCTGCAAATCAAAACCATTATGTTGTAATGACACCCGGAAAACCCTGTTATTTCGACCATTACCAAAGCGAAGACAAAGACAAAGAACCACTTGCAATTGGCGGATATAACTCCTTACAAGCAGTTTACGAGTACAGTCCAATTCCTGCCGAATTACCAAAAGAAAAGCAAAAATACATACTCGGTTCACAAGCTAATGTTTGGACAGAATATATACAAACATCACAGCAAGTGGAGTATATGACTTACCCACGATTGTGTGCATTATCAGAAGTAGTTTGGACAGGAAATAACAAACCCGATTACAATAATTTTATAAAGCGTTTGCAAAATAAACACTTGTTGCGTTTGCAAACTTGGGGTGTTAATTATCGAAAGTTAGATTAAAATATCATAAAACCCGGGATAAGATTTATTAACAGCATCTTTATTTAAAATCTCAATATTAATATTGGGCAAAATATTAAATAAATATCCTGCCATAGCAATTCTATGGTCATTGTGAGAATCTATTGTGGCAGATTTTATTTTACCGCCTTCGATAAACATTAAATCATCTTGTAACTTAATATTTATGCCCATTTTTGTAAATTCTTGTTGCAAAGTTTTTGCACGGTTGCTTTCTTTGTGAATTAAACGATTCACTCCCATAATTTTTGTAGTCCCTTTGCACATGGCAGCCAAACTCACAAGCGGCGGAAACAAATCTGGGCAATGCGTTGCATCAAAATCAAATGCATTTAATTGATTTTTTTCAACAAGTACAGAATTTTCATTTATTGTGATTTTTGCTCCTGCCAATTCCAATGCATCTAATATTTTTTTGTCGGCTTGTTGCGAATCGGTATCAATATTTTCTACTTCAATTTTATTTGATATTGCTCCTGCAACTAACAAAAATGCAGCTCCGCTCCAATCTCCCTCAATACTATATTTTCTTCCTCTGTATTTCTGATTTCCTTTTATTATAAATTCCTGATAATTATTGTTAATCACCTTTGCTCCAAACTTTTTCATTATTGCCAAAGTCATATCAATATAAGCTTTGCTCTTAAGATTTTTTACCAAGATTTTTGAATCCCCTTCTAGCAAAGGAAGTGCTATCAATAAACCCGTTAAAAGCTGCGAACCAAGCGAACCGTCAATTTCAATTTCGGCAGCTTGCAATTTTCCATTAATTTGCAATGGTAGTTTCCCCTCATTCGATTTTATATCAACACCAAGTTTTGTTAGTGTTTCAACAATATTTTCGATAGGGCGATTTAGCAAAGAGCCCTTGCCTGTAAAGCTGTAATTATCGGCATTCAGAGCCAAAATAGGACTAAACATTCTAATGCTTAAACCCGCCTCACCGGCAAAAAAATCTTTCTTAGAAATAGCATTCTTTTTCGGATAAACCCACAAAATTCCGTTATCTTCTTCAAGTTCGGCACCAAGTTGTTCCACAATATTTTTTGCAACAATTGTATCGTCGCACCAGGTTATATTTTGCAAAATACTTGTGCCTTCGGCTAAGGCAGCAATTGCCAAAGCTCTCTGAAAATACGATTTTGAGGCAGGTACTTTTATCTTCATTTCAATTCTGTATTTACCAATTTATCAATAATTTCATCTATTGTTTGATTGCTTGTATCTATAATTAAATCAGACGATTGTGCATAAAACAAAAATCGTTCTTGCATTAATTCATCAATACGCTCTTTTGTAAAATTGTTTTTTAACAAAGGTCTGTTTTTAGGTTCGGTACGTGCCATAATTGCATCGGTATTGGCATATAGCCAAATTGCATAAAAATTCTCCGACAATATTTTTCTGTTATTTTTGCTTAGCACCACTCCGCCACCCGTTGAGACAATACCTTTTCCGCTCATGCTCGCAAGCATCGAAAGAATTTCTTCTTCGGTTTGCCTGAAATATTTTTCGCCATGTTCCGCAAAAATATCATTAATACTTTTGGCTTCTTTCATTTCTAAAATATCATCGGTGCTAAAATATTTGCACGAAAGTTTCTTGGCAATTTCTTTCCCAATTGTCGATTTCCCACTACCCATAAAGCCAATAAAAATTAGCTTTTCTTTTGGTTTAATAGTCTCGGCAAAACAAGAATCGTCAATTTCTATTTCATCGTTAAAAAACAACTTGTAGCTTTCAATTGCTTGATTTACAAGCCAAGATTTGCCGGAATAGAACTGCATTCCTTTTTCTTTTGCAATGTTGTGATAAGCCGAGTTATGATAAATTGCATCAAAAAATATTTGTTTATTGCTTAACCAAACATCTTCAATTATTTTAAAACCCGAAGGCAAAGTATTTATAATTATTTCGGCAGTTTTTACTTCATTTTCAATGTTTTTGATATCAGTAAAACTGATATTAAATTCATCGGCTAATTGTTTTGCTTTTTCAGTTGTTCGATTTATTATTTTAACATCAGCATTGTTCTTTTTTAGCGTAAAAGCAAGTGCTTTTGCTGCTCCACCTGCTCCAAGAATTAATATTTTTTTTCGCTCTACATTTGGCAATGTATTTATAATACCATGATAATCTGTGTTATACCCAAACAATTTACCATCTTGCAAAACAACAGTATTTACAGCTCCAATTTGTTTTGCCAAATCGTGTATCTCATCTAAAAAAGGAATTATTTCTGTTTTAAAAGGAGCGGTTACATTCATTCCCGACAAGCCGAGTTTTTTAAAAAGCGAAACAGCTTCTTTTGCCGAATCGGCTGCAAGGCGAAAATATTTTGCATCAATATTTTTTGCATCGAAAAATGTTTTAAAAATTTCGGGGCTACGACTAAAATATATTGGTTTTCCTGTTACTGCGAATAGTTTCATGCGTTTAGTTTTTTTGCATTTCGGTGTATGTAAATTGTCCCGAGGCAGTTTCTTTTTCTTTCGAGAAAGCTGCATAGGCAAATTCTGCTCCCAAATTTAAACTCTCTATTCGCGAGTATTTACCAAGTTCTCCCATGCAAAAAGCAATTAAATTTTTATTGTTTTTATACAAAGATAAAACTCTATCAACATCGGTTTGTGTATTTGCTTGTGTGGCAATTTTAATATAATCTGCACCTAAATTCTTAGTTTCTTCAATAATTTTTTCTAATTCCTTGCTGCTTGGAGTTTCATTAAAATTATGATACGACAAAATTGTTTTGCAATTTTTAGATTGAGCATAGCTTATCATTCTGCCAACAAAATATTTGCTCGCATCTATTTCTATATCAACATATTTTGCACCTAAGTTTATTGCTTTTTTTAAAGCATCAATTCTAAAATCATCTTCTTTTGTGCCATAGCGATATGTAGCAATTGCAGGTATTTTAGAAGCTAAAACCTGCGTGTATTCCTCATCAGAAAAATTAAGTAAGTCTAAACGTAACTCAATCATTTCAAAATCGAAAATAAGTTTGTTTAGTTCTGAAAATGTGATATTTGCAATGCTAACACAAATCATCTAAATATTGTTTTAAATCGTTTAAACTTATATCTTCAATTTTTGCGTTGCCAATTTCTGATAAAAGCACAAAGCTTATTTTTTCGGCATTGCGTTTTTTATCCTTTTTAATTGCATTAAATATTTTTTCTTTTTCAATATTTAACTCAGTTGGCAATTCATATTTAATTAAAGTTTCTTTTATTTTATTATATTCAATATCGGAGAGATAGCCCTTTTTCAAAGATATTTTTGAAGCAAAAATAATTCCAACAGCAAGCGCCTCGCCATGCGATAAATCGGAATGTTTCTCAATGGCATGTGCAAGAGTATGACCAAAATTCAGTTTTTTACGTTCGCCTTGCTCTTTCTCATCTTGTTCTACAATATTTGCTTTAATCTTAATATTATCGAAAATTAATTTAGGTAAAATCTTTTCATCTAAATCTAAAATCTTTTCGTAGTTTTCCGATATTAAATCAAACATCTCGGCATCAGCAATCAAGGCATGTTTAATAATTTCTCCCAAGCCGCATTTTATTTCTTTTTTGGGTAAAGTGCTAAGCATTTTTGTATCGCAAACAACAAACTTTGGCTGATTGAAATTTCCGATAATATTTTTATATCTGCTAAAATTTACTCCATTTTTTCCGCCAATGCTGGCATCAACCTGCGAAAGCAATGTTGTTGAAACAAAAGCAAAATCGATACCTCGCATATAAACCGAAGCTGCAAAACCGGTTATATCGCAAACAATTCCGCCACCAATTCCCAGTATAAAACTATGTCTGTCTGCCTCAAATTCAATAAGCTTATCAATAATAAACTCAATGCTTTGCAAAGTTTTAATTCCTTCGCCCAAACCAATTTCAATAACAGGAAAATTGCTAAAACTTTTACCATAAAGTTTGTTTACATTTTCATCTGTAAGAACAATAATCTTTTTGTCTTTAGGCAAAAGCTTTTTAAGCGATTTCTCGAAATCATCAAAAATTATTTGCGAGTTTTTTAAGTTTAAGTTCATCATTATAATGATAGTATTCTTTTGTTATGCAAGATACTAATATTATTGTTTTTTTTCTTAATTTTATAAAAAATAGAAAGGTATGATTATACAAAAAGAAATTACATTAGATGCTTATAAGCGTGGAGTTCATCTAATTACAAGCGAAATAGAAAATAATTTACCCGAACTACCCAAAACGGGAATGCTTAATATTTTTGTAAAACACACATCGGCAGCAATATCAATAAACGAAAATGCCGACCCGAGTGTTCGTACTGATATGAATAATTTTTTAGATAAATTTTCGCCTGATGACACACCCTATTTCACACATACCGATGAAGGTTTTGATGATATGCCATCGCATGTAAAATCATCATTTATAGGTAATTCTGTTAATATTCCTATTAACCTGAGTTCGATTAATAATTTAATTCTCAGAAAACCAAAAGTGCTTTAGATTTTTGCTAAAAATCAGGAAATTATAACGGGTTATAATGAGTGGTTTTTAGTTAAAAGATGATGTGCTTTTGGTTTTTCTTTTTAGATTTCAATAATTAGCTCCTAAACTTCACCAAATTATTTTACATTATCCCGATAGTGTTACAATAATTTGTTTTGTTTAAAAACTAATTATTTGAAACTGAGGACAAAGTATTAATCGAATTCAGGTTATAACAAATAGAAAACTAAATATGGGGATATGGCAAGGCATTTATTTCCTTGAATTTCGTAATGTTTTTCGCCAGAGAAAATTAGTTTTAACTATTTATTCGTAAAAACATATTCTTTAACATGTTTTATTTAAAAAACTATCTATAATTTCGCTTCGTTAAATTTATAAGATGAAGAAGAAATTACAAACTAAGTTAAAGCAATTACCTGCTACGGCAATTTGCGGTAATGATATCAGCTCTTCAGTTTTATACGTATCAGCTCTATCTATTGTTTATGCCGGACAATATGCCTGGATTACACTTTTAATTGTAGCATTTGTTCTGTTTTTATTCAGAAAAATATATGGCGAAGTTGTTGGGGCATTACCCTTAAACGGTGGAGCATACAACGCACTATTAAATACTACGAGTAAAAATATGGCCTCCTTTGCGGCAACATTAACAATTTTGTCGTACATGGCAACATCGGTAATATCAGCAAACGAAGCAATGTATTATTTGCACGATATAATACCATCGGTTGAGGTAATGAGTGCAACAATACTTTTATTATTTCTTTTTGCAGGTTTAACAATATTAGGTATTACAGAATCGGCAGTTGTTGCTGTAGGAATTTTCTTGTTTCACTTAGGTTCAATGATTGTTTTGTCTGTATCGATAGCTTATTTTTTATTTAATAATGGATTTGAGATTTTCGGACAAAATTGGCATTCTCCGATTGAAGGTGGCAGTATTTGGATAGCTATATTTTTTGGATTTTCTGCTTCAATGCTTGGTATTTCGGGTTTTGAAAGTTCGGCAAATTTTGTTGAAGAACAAGAACGAGGTGTTTTTCCAAAAACTCTTAGAAATATGTGGATAATTGTTAGTGTGCTAAATCCATTAATGGCATTTTTTGCTTTATCGCTTGTGCCAATTAACGAGGTTAAATCGTTATATGAAAACACTTTGCTTTCGCATATGGGACAAATTTCCGGTGGCTCTTGGGTTTCGTTAATTGTTTCTATTGATGCTGTTCTTGTATTGAGTGGTGCTGTTCTTACATCTTATGTTGGAGTTTCAGGACTTTTAGAACGTATTGCACTTGATAGAATTTTACCTTCGTTTTTCTTAAAGAAAAATAAACGAGGTACTTCGCATAGAATAATCTTACTTTTTCTGTTTTTAAATGTATCGGTACTTTTTATTACACGAGGAAAAGTTACCACTCTGGCAGGAGTTTATACAATTTCTTTCCTTTCGGTGATGGCATTATTTGTTGCAGGTAATATTTTCTTAAAAATAAGACGAGCAAAACTGCCACGACCGGAAAAAGCTAGATGGATAAGTTTAATAATTGCTTTGATTTCTGTTATTGTTGCCCTAGTTGGAAATATTAAAATGGAACCGGAAGAAGGAACAATATCTAACTTCACTATTTTTATGGATTATTTTATTCCGACTATGACAATGGTTGTGATAATGCTGAACAGAACCGTTCTGTTAAAAACAGCTTTGGGTATAATTCATTATATTGCCGACCCTTTTATAAAGAATTTAACCGGTGTTGATTTAAATATATCTAAACTAATAAATAAAATTAATTCGCAAGAATTTGTGTTTTTTACTAAAGGAGATAATGTAGTAAATTTAAATAAAGTTATGCTTTATATCCTTAGAAATGAGCAAACTAAAAAGGTTAAAATTGTTACCGTACTTAACGAAAATGAAAAAACTCCCGATTTTTTAAAAGAAGATATCAGAATTTTAAGTAGGATTTATCCTAGAATAAAAGTAGAGTTTGTAGAAGTTGAAGGTAAATTTGGACCTGAACTTATAAAATCTCTATCGAAAAAATGGGACATTTTGCCAAACTTTATGTTTATAGGTGCTCCCGGCGATAAATTTCCTTATCATGTGGAAGATTTGGGTGGAGTTCGTTTGATTATTTAAGGAGAGTTCTATTAACCTGAGTTCGATTAATAATTTAATTCTCAGAAAACCAAAAGGGCATTAGATTTATGCTAAAAATCAAGAAATTATAACGGGTTATAATGAGTGGTTTTTAGTTAAAAGATGAT
>Ga0256913_10002143_pt1 | contig 10072 bp, 10 predicted proteins | sample Axial_MatmetaG_FD_185970 | JGI IMG/M metagenome (GOLD analysis project Ga0256913, IMG submission 185970) | Deep-sea worm associated microbial mat communities from Axial Seamount, Juan de Fuca Ridge, Pacific Ocean - Axial_Mat | ecosystem: Environmental > Aquatic > Marine > Oceanic > Microbial...
GAGAAACAAAATAGACCAAGACAAAAAGCAATGTGGCCGAGATGTTATAGAACAATCTGTAAAAAGCGATTTTGTTCCCTAATTTTTCGGCAATAGATTTTTTAAATTTATAAGATGCAAAAACCGTGTGGGAAATTGCAAAGATAGAGAAAAGAGCCGTAATAATAAGTGCATCCGTAAACAAATTACATTTCCTTTCGTAAGCGTGCTACCGGTATCATCATTGCTTCTCTGTATTTTGCAACGGTTCTGCGTGCAATCTGTATCCCTTTTTCGTTTAACAGATTTTTGATTTTATCATCGCTTAACGGACGCTTTTTATCCTCGTTTTCAATAAGTTCTTTAATTAACTCTTTAATATGTTTGTTCGAAATTTCTTCGCCGGAAGCCGTTGCAAGACCTTCGCTGAAAAAGTATTTCAATTCGTGAATTCCAACGGGGGACTGAACATATTTGCCGTTAACAACACGACTGATTGTTGAAATATCCATTTGAATTTCATCGGCAATATCTTTGTATATCATTGGTTTTAATGCTTTTGGGCCAATTTCAAAAAACTCGTATTGTTTTTCAACAATTGTTGTCATTATTTGCATTAGTGTGTTACGCCTTTGTTGAATTGAAGCGATAAACCATTTTGCCGATTCGAATTTTTCCCGTAAGAATTTATGAGTCTCTTTCTGGCGAGGTGAAATTTTTCGTTTACGTTTATTTCCTTCAAGCATTTCCAAATATGTTTTGCTTATTGTTAACGAAGGTGCCGCTTTATCGTTAAGCGAAACAATAAAATTATCATCAATTTTTTCAACAAAAAAGTCCGGGGTTATTTGATTTGCTTCAACGGAGTCAATAGCCCCTTCTCCGGGTTTAGGATTTAACTTGTGAATAATATCCAAAGCACGGCGTAATGTTTCATCGGTTAAATTTAATTTCGATTCAATTATCGCAAACCGTTTGTTTACAAAATCGTCGTAATACTCCTTTAAAATTTGTTCGGCAATATAAGTGTAATACGGGTCGTAGGATAAATTTTCGAGTTGTACTAATAGGCATTCCTGTAAATTTCTGCTTGCAATACCGAGCGGGTCAAAAAGTTGTATGCGTTTCAGAAGTTTTTCCGCCTCTTCCATCGGTACTTTTACATGATCGAACATTTCCAAATCTTCAAGCAATGTTTCCAAACTAACGGAAAGATATCCGTTTTTATCCAAGCTTTGAATTATCATTTCACCGAGTAATTGTAGTTCGTGCGGTTCCGCCATAAGATGAAGTTGATTCATCAAACGTTCGGTTAAGGTTTCGCGATAAGGGGCAACGGGTTTGCTTTGCTCATCATCATCCGGACTGAAATTAATATTGTTTTCCTCAATTTCTCCTTCATTCATAAAATCTTCTACATCAAAATCTTCTTCGTAACTCTCTTCAAAATCATCATCAAGGGGGTCGTTTTCGGCAAGTTCCTCCAAACTATCGGAGGATTCCAACAACTCATCTTCGAGTAACGGATTAAGTTCCAGTTCCTCCTTAATTCTTTGCTCTAACGACATAATGTTTAGTTGCAACAGTTTTTGATATTGAATTTGCTGTGGTGAAAGTTTTTGTGTTTGTGATAATTTTTGAGAAAAACCTATCATCTATTTTACCTTTTGATTAACTAATTTTTGATACCATTTGCTCCCGTATTTTCGTTTTAATCCGCTGTTGCAAAATTCGGCAACGCTTATTCCCGTAGTTTTGCCGAGAGCCACAGCCGAGGAACATTCCGGATAAACTTCATATTTTAACACATCTCCGCCAAACCGATTAATTCTTATCGGGAAAAGATGACAAGAAAGAGGCTTAATAAAACTTGTCCCTTCGTCATAGTAAACCTTTTCTATTGCACATTTTGCAATATCGCCGTCATAATAAGCAAAAACACATTCACGGTTATTAACGGCACTTACCATTATTTCGCCGTCTATTTCAAAATAAAATCCGTTTTCTTCAATCTCTTTTATTTGTTCGGGGAGTAAATGTTTTTTTACCAACGGAAGAACCGTTTCAATTTCAGCAATTTCCTCTTCCAACAAAGGTGCCCCGTAATCGCTTTCCATTGTGCAACATGCCCCTTTGCACTTATCTAAATCGCACGTAAATTTTTCTGTCAGTACATCTTTGTTTACCAGAACATTATCAATATTTAATAGGTTTTTTAACATATTTTTTTGGAATAATTTTTGTTAAGATACTAATTTCGTGCCAATTTGTAAATTGAATTATGAATTCTAATGTTGAATTGTGAATTACTTAAATTGATAATCATATTTCTTATATTGTTATTATTAAATACGGGAGGAGATTAATTGAAATTTGATAATAAAACAATTTTAATTACCGGGGCTTCGGCTGGTATTGGAAAAGCATTAGGTGAAAAACTTATTGAAACAAGTTGCAAATTGATTTTGGTTTCGCGTAAAACAAAAAAAATAGTTACATGGGTTAATGAAATTAAAAATCCCAAAGCGAAAATATTAATTTTATATAACGATGTTGCCGATAAAAATTCCGTTAATGATGTTTATCAAAAATCGATATCCGAATTTGGCAATATCGATGTGGCAATTCTTAATTCGGGAGTAGCGGAAAAGATTACTCCGCAAAATTTTAATTCTGATGTTGCGGAAAAAATTATAAATACAAATTTTTTAGGTGCCGTTTATTGGATTGAACAAATTTTGCCAACTATGTTAAAAAGAGGAAAGGGAATTATTGCTCCGGTTTCATCTTTAGCGGATAACAGGGGATATTCTGGGAGCGGATTTTATTCCGCAAGCAAAGCCGCACTTTCGGTATTTGCCGAAGGATTGACTCTTGAATTAAAAAAACACGGGATAAAAGTTTTAACAATAAAACCGGGATTTGTTAAAACGTCTATGACCGATAAAAATAAATTCAGAATGCCGTTTATTATCTCACCGCAACTAGCTGCAGAATATATTTTGTCCGGTATCGAAAAGGAAAAGAGAATAATTCAATTCCCTTTTGCCGCCGTAGTAGGCTCAAAAATAATGAGAGTATTACCTTATCGTATTATTGAAAAACTGTTGATTAAGAAATAACTTGAAATTTTAAGAAGAATATAATAAAACAAAAAACCCCGAGAAAAACCGGGGCTTAATTTAGCTCCACGAGTAGGACTCGAACCTACAACCCTTCGGTTAACAGCCGAATGCTCTACCATTGAGCTATCGTGGAATCAATCAAAATTTGAATTCCAAATATATAAGTAATTCTAAATTTTGTCAAGATATTTAATGATATATTCCAAGAAAAGTAAAATTACTTTTCCAATTATTGAGAAAATAATCTTAATTACAAAAAGCCGAAATTTGGGCATTCCGTAATTTTGCCGTAATTTTAATAAAACATAAATAAAACGGTAAAAAAAAGAAACGGCACGTATTTTGCCGACCCTGTTTTAATAAATATGAGGAAATAATGAAATTAGAAAAAATTGAACATATTGGTATTGCCGTAAAAAATATAAAAGAGGCGTTAAAGTATTATGAAAATATTTTGGGGCTAAAATGCTATGCAGTGGAAAATGTTGAAGACCAAAAAGTTAAAACCGCTTTTTTAATGATTGGTGAAACCAAGTTGGAATTGTTGGAACCGACAAGTGATGATAGTCCTATTGCCAAATATATTGAAAAACGGGGAGAAGGAATTCATCACATCGCATTTGCAGTTGAGGGAATAGAAAAAAGGCTTGCGGAAGTTGAAGAAAAGGGCATTCGTTTAATTGATGAAAATCCTCGTAAAGGTGCCGAAGGATTGGAGATAGCTTTTTTGCATCCTAAATCGACGGGTGGAGTTTTAACCGAGTTTTGTGAAAAAAACAGATAATATCGGAATGAAATTTAATACTGTTTTACAAAGGAGTGATAATAATGGGATTTGAGGCAAAGATTGAAGAATTACTTAATAAGCGAAACGAAGCGCGTTTGGGCGGTGGAATAAAAAGAATTAATGCCCAACATCAAAAAGGTAAGATGACGGCTCGCGAGCGAATTCAACTATTGCTGGACGAGGGAAGTTTTGAAGAATTCGATATGTTTGTTTCTCATCGGACAATCGGTTTCGGACTTGAAAATCAACAGTATCTTTCCGACGGTGTAGTAACGGGGTACGGTACAATCGACGGACGCTTGGTTTATATCTTTTCTCAGGATTTTACCGTTTTCGGCGGGTCTCTTTCGGAAATGTATGCACAAAAAATTGTAAAGGTAATGCAAAAGGCGTTAAAAGTTGGAGCACCCGTTATAGGAATTAATGATAGTGGCGGAGCAAGGATTCAGGAAGGAGTAAAAAGTTTAGGAGGCTATGCGGATATTTTTCAACAAAATATTATGGCTTCGGGAGTTATTCCGCAAATATCGGCAATTTTTGGCCCTTGTGCAGGCGGAGCGGTTTATTCTCCCGCTCTTACCGATTTTACAATTATGTCTAAAGATACAAGTTATATGTTTGTTACAGGTCCTAAAGTTGTAAAAACAGTTACCGGGGAAACCGTAACAACCGAAGAGTTGGGCGGAGCACAAGTACATGCAACAAAATCCGGTGTAACGCATTTTGTAACCGAAGATGAAGAAGAAGGAATTTTATTAATCAGAAAATTGCTAAGCTATTTACCGCAAAACAATTTGGAAGACCCTCCTCAAAAAGTTTGTAACGATCCCATTGACAGATTGGAAGACGGATTAAATAACATTATTCCGGAAAACCCGAACAAGCCGTATGATGTAAAAGATGTAATCTTTTCGATAGTGGATAACGGAGAATTTCTTGAGGTACAACGTCAATTTGCACCCAATATTGTTATAGGATTTGCAACATTTAACGGCGGGTCTGTGGGGATTGTTGCAAATCAACCAAGCTATTTGGCCGGTGTCCTCGATATTAATGCATCACGTAAGGCTGCCCGTTTTGTAAGATTTTGCGACGCTTTTAATATTCCCATTGTTACGCTTGTTGATGTTCCCGGATTTTTGCCCGGTACGCGTCAGGAATACGGCGGAATAATAATACACGGAGCAAAATTACTTTATGCATACGGCGAAGCCACTGTTCCTAAAATCACAATTATTTTACGCAAAGCATACGGTGGTGCTTACGATGTTATGAGTTCCAAGCATTTAAGAGGAGACATTAACTATGCGTGGCCCGGAGCCGAAATAGCAGTGATGGGGCCCAAAGGAGCAATAGAAGTTCTTTACGCAAAAGAATTAAAGTCACTTGCAGACGAGGAAAAAAGAGCAAGATTTATTGCCGAAAAGGAAGAAGAATACAAAAACAAATTTGCCAACCCTTATGTTGCGGCAAAATACGGTTATATAGACGATATTATAGAACCTCGCAATACACGCTTCAGAATAATAAGAGCTTTGCAAATGTTGGCAACCAAAAAGGATTTAAACCCTCCTAAAAAACACTCAAATCTTCCGTTATGAAAAGGAGAAATTATGTTTAACAATTTTAGCTTTTCGAATATTTGTGAAAATAACGGAGTTTTAATTTCGGTGGTTGGGTATGTAATAGTTTTTATTGCCCTATTGTTGCTGGCTATAATAATATCCAAATTTCAACAAATGCTTCAGTTAAAACAAAGACGAAAACTAAAACAAGTAGGGCACAGAGCTGCCGAAGCGGAAGATTTATCTATATCCGGAGAAGTTAGTGCGGCTATTGCATCTGCCCTCTTTTTGTACTGCAATGAAAAGCATGATATTGAAAATACTGTGCTTACAATAAAAAAGATTCAAAAAAATTACTCGCCTTGGAATTCCAAACTATACGGTTTGCGAGAGTATCCTAAAGGTAAAGGATGGTAAAATGAAGAAGTTTAAATTTAATATTCGCGGAAATAATTACAATGTGGAAATCTTAAATTTTGAAGATGATATTGCGGAAATAGAAGTTAACGGAACTGTTTACCAGGTTGAAGTTGAACGTACAAAACCGGAAATAAAAACTCCCAAATTAGTGCGTCCTAAAATTATTCATTCTGCCGGAAAAGATATGGTGAAGACCAGCAAACCGGAGGAAAAGAAAGGGGTTGGGGTCGTTAAAGCTCCGTTGCCTGGTACAATATTGGAAATAAAAGTGAAAGAAGGAAATACCGTACAAATAGGTGATACCCTTTTAATTATGGAAGCTATGAAAATGGAAAATAATATTAAAGCCGATAAAGCCGGCAAAATTGTTTCCTTAAAAGTGAATAACGGAGATTCTGTATTGGAGGGTGATGTATTGGTTGAGATAGGGGAGTAATAATGGAAGGTGTAAATCAATTTATTCGTTTTACCGGTTTTGCAAATCTGACTCTCGGGCATCTGATAATGATTGCCGTAGGAATGTTTTTTATTTACCTTGCAATAAAAAAAGATTATGAACCTCTGTTGTTGGTTCCGATAGGTTTCGGGATTTTGATGGGAAATATCCCTTTTATGGAAAATGTAGGGTTGCAAATAGGATTGTATGAAGACGGGTCGGTTCTTAATTATCTATATTTCGGTGTGTTGAAAGGCATATATCCTCCTTTGATTTTTTTGGGAATAGGTGCAATGACAGATTTTTCGGCTCTTATTTCAAATCCGAAATTAATGTTACTTGGCGCAGCGGCACAAATAGGGATTTTTTTAACCTTTATGGCGGCATTGGCTTTGGGCTTTGATGTTAATCAAGCGGCGGCAATAGGAATTATAGGCGGGGCGGACGGGCCTACGGCAATTTTTCTTTCATCCAAACTTGCGCCGGAATTACTTGGTGCAATTGCAATAGCCGCATATTCTTATATGGCTTTGGTGCCGGTAATTCAACCGCCAATAATTAAATTGCTGACTAGTAAAGAAGAACGAAAAATTAAAATGAAACCGCCAAGAGCCGTTACAAAATTGGAAAAAATGACTTTCCCGATTGTAGGATTGCTTTTAACAACGTTTATTTCCCCGGGAGCTTTGCCGTTGTTGGGAATGCTCTTTTTCGGGAATTTGTTGAAGGAATCCGGCGTTACAAAACGTTTGGCCGATACTGCGGCAAAACCCCTGATTGATATTGTTACAATCCTTTTGGGGTTAACCGTAGGAGCATCAACCCAGGCAACAACATTTTTAACTTATGAATCAATTCTTATTTTTCTCCTCGGAGCAATTTCTTTTATGGTTGCAACCGCAGGAGGAGTTGTTTTTGCAAAAGTGATGAATTTGTTTTTAAAAGGTGAAAATAGATTAAATCCTATGATTGGAGCCGCAGGAGTTTCCGCCGTGCCGGATAGTGCAAGAGTTGTACAAAATATGGGAATAAAGGAAGATCCCTCAAATTATTTGCTTATGCACGCAATGGCTCCTAACGTTTCCGGTGTTATCGGTTCTGCCGTTGCCGCCGGTATTTTAATGGGGTTTTTGTTAAAAGTAATTTAATATGCAAAAAAGAATAAGGGGCTATTCTTCTTTGAGCCATTCCGTCCAAATTGATTCTTCAACACCTATTGTAGCTTTGTTTCCGTTGCGTACAATTGGTGTTTTTAGTAATTGTGCATCAGTGAGCAATTCCTCTTTTATGTTGAAAACCATATAAGCCATACCCCGTTTTTTATATTGTTTGCCCTCTTTGTCTAATAATTCTTCGCAATCAAAAATTTTGCAAATATTTTCCAATTCTCCTTTGCTTAAACCTTTTTCCGCCAAGTTTTTAAATTGAAAATTTATTCCGCGTTCTTTGAAAAAACGTTGTGCTTTTTTAGTGGCGTTGCATTTTTTTGTCCCGATTATTTGAATGTTCATAGTTGTGTTTTTTTTATAAAAAGGTTGTGTAAATTAACAATAAATAGCGAAAAATATTATGAATACAGAATAATAAGTTATTATATACACATCTGTCCAAAATAAACTTTTATATTCTTCAAAACCGAAATCAAAAAAGTTGTAATAGCAAGTTTTGTAGGAACAAGATTATGATAAACCCAAAAAACTACAGAGTAAAAAAATTTCAAAGAGACGAGACTACGATAAAAAAAACTTCGGGGCTTCGGAATCCGTTAATTTGATGGGAGATTTTTTACTTAATAATAATATCTTCGCACTCTAACTTGTTTCCGGATACTTTTTATTTGTTTTACACAGCAGTAATTCTGTGATAAAAAAATGGTTTTTTTTTTGAATTGGATTTAACTATCTTTAATCAAAAATTTTGAGGATGATGTGAGTACAAAAAAAAATACGCGGGAACGTATTAAAGAAGAGGCGCTCAATCTTTTCTCAACAAAAGGATTTGCCGGCGGGTCTGTGAGGGATATCGGTAAAAAAGCCGGTGTAAGAGAAAGTGCTTTGTATAATTACTTTTCGTCCAAAGAGGCATTAATTAAAGAGTTAATTAAAGATGCGGAAAAACATTCGGTGGGAATTGAATTGCTAACGGATGAATTGTTGGATTATCTTAATAATCCTAAAATCTTTTTGAAAAAATTTGTGGATGTTTTGTTTCGGTTTTGGAATGATGATAAACAGAAAAAATATCTGCGGTTAATATTTATTGAGCAATTCAGAAACAGCGGTAAAAATAAAATTTCCGTAAATATGCTTATCGACGAGACAATAAAAATTTGGGAAATGATTTTTGCCGAAATGCTGAAATTGAAATTTATTAAAAAACAAAATGCACATATTGTAGCCGAAGAATTTGTTTATCCGCTTTTTATGTTGCGGCTCAGGTTTTTAACGGCAGACGATGTTAATTGGAAAATTTTATATAAAAAAGCGGAAACACATGTAGAGTTCTTTTGGAATACAATTAAGCGATAGTACAAGCATGCAAACGGTTTCAACAAAAAGCAGTGTTAAGAACTACGGAGAAATTATTACATTCTGCAAAACCGACTTTAACTGCACGGGAAAATACTTTTGCAAAGATTGTAGAAAAATATCTACGCGGTTTATACATCCGTATGATAATTACAAAGTAATTGCTGGACAAGCTAGATATGCCAAAAAGATTTACGAGAAATTAAATTACTTGAATTTTCTTGTTACTCTTGCCGTGGTGCTCAATAACCGCAAACTTTTTTACGATAAAAAATCGGGTTAATACTTTCAGGCGGTAATGTTTCCATAAAATTATAAATGCTTTTAAATAAACAATTATATTTAACAAACAACTTCTTATAAAAAAAAAGAAACGGGGGAAAAATGGAAAAACAAAAAAAGATAAGGCCGTTATTATTTGTATTGTTTGTCCTTTTTACAAATAACGGAGCACAGCAAATAACGGGGGAAAGAGGAGCAATAAAAGAATTGATAATGAAATCCAATAATATCACAACACTTGTTACAAATTACGGTTCTATTACGGCTCCAAACAGATATGGAAATATCGCCGATTTGGCTTGGAATAAACTCGGATATATGTTTGAATTCGGCCCGTTGGTTGCTGCCGAAGTTACATCTGAAAACGGAGAAAAATTGCATATTGTTGATGATTCCTTTTTGAAGCCGGGGCAAGGAGACTATAACCCCGACGGAACCGTAAAATGGGGTTGGCTGCCTCGCAGTGGTTTTGCTAATCCGGATTTCCCGGAGATTGCAAATAGCCTTAATAAACAAAGTTGGCCGAATACCTGGAGTTCTTGGCCCGGTGAGTTTGGAGAAGGCGTAATCATTGCCGAAAACGAACTCTTTTATGTTGTTGATGATTTTTCTAATGCGGAGTTCCCGTATTATCCTTTCCCGGAAGATTCAACCAAAAGAGGATTAGGAGTAAGTCTGGAAGTACGTGTTTATCAATTCGGCGGATTTTTAAAAGACGCTTTAATAATAAGATATAAGTTAACAAACGAGAGTACAAAAGATTTATCGAAAGTATATTTCGGATTTCAAGGCGACCCGCATATAGGAGGCCCCTCCGATTATAGTGATGATGTAGCGGGATTTTTAACCGAGAATTACCCTGTAAAAGCGGCAGCAAATACCATATATGTTTACGACAAAAACGGCATAGGCAATGCCGGTTTAACTACGGGGTATTTGGGATTTAAATT
>Ga0256913_10002144_pt1 | contig 10068 bp, 5 predicted proteins | sample Axial_MatmetaG_FD_185970 | JGI IMG/M metagenome (GOLD analysis project Ga0256913, IMG submission 185970) | Deep-sea worm associated microbial mat communities from Axial Seamount, Juan de Fuca Ridge, Pacific Ocean - Axial_Mat | ecosystem: Environmental > Aquatic > Marine > Oceanic > Microbial...
ATCAATCTCCCATCAATCTCCCATCAATCTCCCATCAATCTCCTATCAATCTCCCATCAATCTCCCATCAATCTCCCATCAATCTCCCATCAATCTCCCATCAATCTCCTATCAATCTCCCTTCAATCCCCCACCAATCTCCAAAACACAACAGACAAATAACTCTCAATATATTCTCCTCAACTCACTACCAGAATAATAATGCATAACGATTTGATCTGCGTCATAACCCGCCAATGACATACCAAGCCCCCCGATTTGACACATACCAGCTCCATGTCCCCACCCTGCTCCTTTGAAAACAAATTTTGCGGGAATATCTCTATTCTCTTCATAAATGTGTTCTATACTTATAGCTGAACTATACAAAAACATCTTATGCAATACCCGCCTGACTTCATAGTCCTTGTGAATTACAAGTATTTTGGATTTATCTTTACTATCAATATAATCGATTTGCAATTCCAAAATACGTCCACTGCCACCACGACTCAATACGGTGAGTTCCAATACCAATTCAATATCTATTCCCAATTTTCCCTTCATATTATCTACCAATTCCTCTTGAGTGGTCTCAATTTCCCACCTGAAATACTTTCCTTGCTCATCAACATTTCCAAGATATTTGTGCAATTCTTCTTCTTTTATATAATGTGGACTGCAAAATGAAACAGGCACCTTATCAACCCATTGCTTCAATTGATTTTCATCCGTAAGATCCACATTGAAATCAACCGGTGCATCAGATTTGTTTAGCATATAAGGTTTAGGATCATTCTCCCACAGATTTTCAAATTTTTCCATTATACCACCACAGGATTTGGAGTATCGGGCATCAACTATTTTTTCGTCATACATCAAAACCTGCCCGGCAGTCTTTTTTGCTGCATTACGCGATTGCATCGTAAGGTTATTTATACCATGAAATCTTTGACAACAATCATCATTGCACACATCAAATCCAAGATCTATATGCTTTTGCTCCACATTTGCAAGCATCCAGGACCTTGCAACTATCGTTTGAGCCTCAATATAACTATCAGGACATTGCGAACTCATCTCCGAAGTAGCAACACATGCCAGATATTCTTCCAATGGCAAATGATTTATCAATATCAAATTTCCATCCAGATTCTTTATCTCAAGTGATCCTGTCAATTTGACTTCAATATATTTTGCCCAATGAAACCCCCTGCCTGCGATAACTTCTTTTACAGTGATATAACTATTTTCCTGTTGCTTTATCTTTATGGAATTATGTTTCTCCCCGTTCAATTCAATAAATTCACGGTCTATCTCAACAAGCAGATCATTATTACCGGCAAGTTCTAAAATTTGTCCATCTGCCTTTAGTTCATATCCTGTCGAACTGTTTATTTCCAAAACAACAGATTTTTGCTTGTCCTCAGGCAAGATAATCCCTACACTGATTTCGGGTTCTTTATCCGGTATAGCATTGGGTTCTAACATATTATTTTGATTTTAAATTCAGATAAGCATCAATTCCCGCTCCAAGAGCAGGAGCCTCCCTTAACTTTGATATTTTTATAATTTCCGGATCAAATTCACCCCCTTTCAAATAATAATTCTTCAATTTTTCATCTTTTACCTCAGAAAACAGCAGGGTTAATTCATCTACAATCTGATTCCACAATAAATCCGTTCCTTTGGATTCTTCCAATAAATCCCCAAGTCTTTGTCCAACTATAATTTCTTCCAAAAACATTCCTGAATACGGATGCTTTTCAACCAAAGGATCCCTGTTGGGATTGACAAACTCAAATGTGCTTTTCCATCCTGAGTAAATAGTAACTATTCTCTCAAAAAACAGATTTGCAATATTAACACTAATGTCATTTATAGTATTCAAAGCAGCACTGTCACCATCCGTTGCAGCATGTAATATTTGAGGAGGATAGATATTATTTTTATTCAATTCTTCCACCTCGATTCCTGAATACCGGCTATAAATATACTGTATTCCGCTTGCAGAAGAATATCTTTCCATCGATAAACCCGAAACCGTTTTAAATTCCCACGATTTAGCTATCCACTCCCTTGCAGAATCAAAAGTCAATAATTTACCCCCAAGTTTCATCGCATCTGCCACACCTGTTCCGCCACCGAGATAATACGCATTTTGGACATCTTTGAACTTACCGTCAAAAGAATATTCTTCACCTATTCCGCAATAATCCGCATCACTGCCAAGATAGCCTATCGAACTATATAATTTCACTCCCCTTCTCATTACTATATCTTCTATATCAGCCAGGAAATGCGGCATTCTGGGACCGTTCATCAAAACCGATATACCGCGCTTATCTATAGTTTTCAAGCCGGGCATCCCGAATCCTATCAATAGTTTTTCACCTTGATTTAACTTTGAAAATTCCGTGATTACGTCAGCCGCAGCATTAATATATGCACTACCCTGTTTTTTTTCATCTCCAGTCAGATTAATACCGGAATTCATCTCCCCCAACTGTATTTTCAGATCCAAAGGCTTAAAACCGCTTATAAAACTATCATAATCACTGTATTTCTTCTGAACATTCTCTTCTCCCAATGAAAACAAACCGGTATTTTCATCATATTTCACCTTCCAACCGCTTATTTTAGTCGCACCACCATCTATACCTATTATTACCATAATTACCTTACTGTTTATTATTTTATTTTTCCGGGCGATTCTTCATAGAGATTTTGCACTACTTCAACCAATAAAAAAAATCTCTATTCCGACCGGGCTATTCGTGGGTATCGTCCCGCTTTAGAGCGGGACAGCCTTCGTTTCACTTCGGCTCCACTACTATCCCTATCGCATATTTACCCCGAAAATACAATTAATCCATTTTATTGAAAGCCATTCTCCTCAATATCGCATGCTTCCGCATATCATCTTTTGCTTCATCATTACGCATAATCACATCTTCACTAATAGAATGATCGGTACCTCCCGAATGCCTGATAACTTCATAAATAGGATCAAAAATTCTGCCTATTTTATAATATTCGGATACTTTCATTACCATTTCATAATCTTCTCCGTAATTTCGTGCATATTCATCATCATTGATAGAGAAATACCCCATTTCCTTGATCACATTGATAGGGATACATCTTGGTGCACCCGCACCATTAATTCTCAAAAGATTGTTTCTTCCGTTATCATCCGTCCATTCATCATGAGTAACAACAGGAATTTTTTCCATTCTTTTCAAAGTACCGTTATCAAGTTTTTCCCAAACTTCATAAGAACCGATGACCATACCTATATCATCACCCGATTCAAATACTTTCAATACTTTCTCCACAGCATCAGGTTTCAATCTATCGTCTGAATCCAATTGGATATAGTATTTCCCCCTTGCATTTTTAGCTCCAAGATTTAGACATAGTCCGATATTATTTATATCTATAACTATCAATCTTATCTCCGGTTTATCCGGATCATAAAGCTCTCCTCCTTCCATATACTTTCTCACTGCATCAGCCGTAGGATCATCTTCTCCTCCATTGACAACTATTATAGCTTCTATATTCTTAACTGTTTGCGCTTGTATCGACTCGATAGCAGTGCCGATAAATCCCGGTCTGTAACCAACAGGAATTATAACTGTTGCTTCCAATTCATAATCATTTTCAAAAACATTGTTTGAAACCATAAAATCACCGGGTTTCATATAGGCACCAATCCTTCTCAAGTGTTCAGTAACTACTTTCTCAGCCTCTATCTGAATTTCTTTTCCCGACATTAAATAATCGAAAACATTCGCTTTTTTACCTTCGGATACAACTGTATAAAAAGACCCGGAATACTTATTTGATATCCTGATAAGATTGAAATTTTCAGATATCTTCAATCTCATATCATAAAGACTATTAAACTTTACTTCATTATCAAAACATCCTACATCCAAGATAGCTTCAACCCGCATAAAAAATACCTTACCATAATCCTGATTATCTCTAACTCTTCCTATATGGTGATACATAAGATGTACTTCCTTGATATTATCTCCGGACTTTAGATCATAATCAGCATAAAATAATCCCGCACCAGGATTTTTTTCAGCCGCCAGCAAAAATGCTTCCAACGCAGCTTTTTTCAATATCACTGGATTTTCCCTGTTATCTATATAAAAAATAAATTCACTAATTCTGATTTCCATAGCTTCATTCATGGCTTCAGCATAAGACTTGTCTTCAGTGGAGATCCACTCGAATTCAATACTATTTTTCTCCAAAATTCCGGTAACTTCAGAATTTATCTCACCTATAAAAACAATAGTAAAACCCTTATTTGTCTGATTAACAATAGAGTCAAGTGTATTTTCAAAATATTGATCATTCTTGTCAAAATGCAATATAATTGATGAATTTATTTCCATTTTTTTCATTCTTTAATTAAATATACAAATCTAAAAAAAAATCTCCTGATAAAAACTTTTCCTGCTCATTTATTTTTGCGATATTTGAGGTTTTGATCTATAAAAATAAACTGATGAAAAATATTATTGCATTTATTATTTTCATTATCCCCTTAATGACACAAGCACAGTCCCCTAATTTGTTTATACCCGTAAATATGGTAAAAGCATACAAAACCGGATCCCGCAATATCAATGGTGCTCCAGGTGAAAATTATTGGCAAAACAAACCTGTTTATTTAATGAATCTGGATTTTGATCCGCAGACTACCATTTTATCCGGCATGGAAGAAATAACTTATACCAATAACAGCCCCGACACTTTGAAACAAATAGTATTTACCATGCTGGGCGATATTTATAAAACAGATAACTACAATCACGACTGGAACCTGCCGAGAAGTCTTACTCATGAAGGTATAATGTTAAAAAAGATCGTGGTTGAAGGAACAGATATGGAACTCGATAGTAAAAATATACGCAGATCGGGAACAAATATGTTCATAGCATTGGAAAAACCACTAGCTCCAAAATCTTCGATTAATTTTGAAATTGTATGGAAATACAAATTTCCCCGCAATGCAGTCATAAGAGCAGGCAACTATGGAGATAGTACATTCATGATCGCTTATTATTATCCCAAAATCGCTGTTTATGATGATATCGATGGCTGGGACAAGCATAATTATACCGGATTTGGTGAATTTTATAGTGAAGTCGCCGATTATGATGTAAATATAACCGTACCGGGAGATTTCAAAGTCTGGGCTACAGGGGAACTCCAAAATCCCGGCAAAGTACTTTCTCCCGAATATCTAAAAAGATGGCAGGATGCCCACGTTCCGGGCAATATGGTAAGAATCATTGATAAAAATGAAGTTGAAAAACGTGAAGTTACTCTACCCGGTGACAAATTGACCTGGAATTATAAAGCTGAGCATGTAGCGGATTTCTCTTTCGGTACTTCCAATATATTTAGATGGGATGCAAAATCTATAGTTGTGGATAAAAAAACAGGACGTCAAACATTTCTTTGTACCGCTTATGCCAAAGACAGAAAATATTATCCGCGTATTATCAACCTACTGGATACGGTTTTGACCAATTATTCCACTCGTATTCCCGGTGTTCCTTATCAATACCCTTCTATGAAAATATTCAACGGTAATGCAGGTATGGAATTTGCCATGATGTGCAATGATGCGGAAGGTGGTAAATGGGTAAATAATGTCGGTCTTACCTATCATGAAGTTGGACATTCTTATTTTCCGTTTACTGTGATCACTAACGAAAGAAAATATGCCTGGATGGATGAAGGTTGGGCAACATTTTTTCCTAATTTTTATATAAAAGACCATTTGGATAAAAATGATCCGTATAATTATATGCAAACCAGAATCAAAACATATTATCAAATCGCAGGTAAAGATATCGAAGTACCTGAAATGGTTCTCGTTGATCTGCTGCGGTTGAGAGCACCATACAGACAAGCAAGCTACAATAAATCTTTCCTAGCATATTACTATTTATATGATTACCTGGGAGAAGATAAATTCTTGAAAGCTTTCAGAGGATATATCAAAAGATGGATTGGTAAACATCCTATTCCTTTTGATTTTTTCTATTCCATAAATGACCTTAGCGGGGAAAATTTGGATTGGTTTTGGCAAAATTGGTTCTTTGATTTCGGATATGGAGATCTGGGCTTGGAATTGAAAAATAAAAATACTTTGACTATAAAAAATATCGGTCATTTAGCTTTACCTGTCAGATTGAAGATCACTTACAAAGACGGTCATAATTCCAATATGTCATACAATTTGAAAATATGGAAAAACGCCAATAATATCTTCAATATCCCACTGAAAACACCGGAAAATATTAAAAAAATCGAACTTGGCGCCGACTGGATTATAGATGTCGATAAAAGCAATAATGTACTGGAATTTTAATCTAAAATAAAACCGGTATCTCAACAAACTGTTAGTAAAAAGAATGGTCGAACTTACTTTATGACATAAGGATTTGATTAAAAATTTGATAAAACGCAATACAGCTCCTCTTGTTTCTTAGCAAAGTACAGAAGCAAGAGGAGTATTTCCTCCCTACCCTTCAATGTAAAAGATTGAAATGATAACTCAGTCTTCTGAATTAACCAAAATAAACTTATACGAACACTATTAACACCTTAATCCATTTGGTTTAAAGACCATATAATACCCGTACGATACCTTCTACTTCTATTGGCTAAAATGCAGTATCCTCAACAATTAAGCAAGTCAATCATTCAATAATATGAATACTTAATCTTATCCGTACACTTCTATTTGCTCCTGTCTTCCTTCTTAGGTCTCTTTGGAGGAAGTGTCTTTTTACCTTTCAGTTTTCCATTTAATACTTCTATCGCTTTTTCAAGTTGCGGATCTATACCTTTTGCCAATAATTCCGGATCTTCATTTACTTCAATACTGGGATCAACTCCATGACCTTCCCTGAACCATTTACCGTCAGGATCCAGAAGCCTAAAAGTAGGAACGGTAATATATCCTCCGTCTATTAAACTTGGTGCTCCTGAAATTCCGATTAATCCGCCCCATGTTCTGGTTCCTATCAGCTCTCCGAGTTTTGCTTTTTTGAAGTAATCCGGAAATGCATCACCACCTGATCCCGACCATCCGTTTATCAACATCACCTTAGGTCCGAAATTTGCTTTCCGCGGCACCTGCCAAAGCTTTCCCGCACGCGATGCCACAAAATTCAATGGTTTTCTGTTCAATAATTCTATAAATCTATCCGGTATCTGTCCTCCGTTATTCCACCTCTCATCTATTATTAAAGCATCTTTATTGAACTGAGCATAAAATTGTCTTGCCAATTCCCTTTGTCCGTCAAATCCGGTACTAGGTACATAAATATACCCCACTCTGCCATTAGTAGCTTCAGCAACCCTTTTGCGGTGCTTTTCTATCCATTCCAGATTGCGCAATCTTGTCTCTGAAGTCAGAGTTTTCACATAAACCGTTTTGGCTTTTGCAATATCTTTATCTTTTCCATACAACAATTCCACTGTTTCACCTGCAAGATTGAGAAATGCTTCATAAGGATTATTCAATTCAGATAAGTTAATGCCATTGACAGCAAAAATATAATCCCCCTCTTTGATTCCTACTCCTGCTTTCATCAACGGAGATTTTACTTCTGTTTCCCATGAAGCAGGCTTCACTATATGACCAACTTTATACAGATTACCGTCTTTTGCCCAATTTATTCCAAGGTAACCAACTCTTTTTCTGCTGGCATATTCCTGATCTCCTCCACCTTTATATGTATGGGATGAATTCATTTCTCCAAGCAATTGACCTATAACAAAATTCACATCATATCGTGTAACACATTGATCTATCAACGGTGAATAAACCTTATACATTTTATCCCAGTCAACTCCGTGCATATTTTTATCATAAAAATAATCCCTTTCCAATCTCCAAACATCTCTGAAGATCTGATGCCATTCAGCTCTTGGCGTTATTTCCATATTAAGATTATCAAAATTGATTTTCTTATCCATCTTTTGATTTTCAGCTATTTTGATAATACTTGCATTTCTCCCTTTTATTGCTAAAATCGATTTACCATTAGCAGTAACATCGTAGCTATTCACTCCATCTATTATGGTTTTTGTCTTTCTTTCTTTAAAATCATAAAATTTCAATGATGATTTACCGCCTGATTCCCCCTTGTTAGGGTATCTCATAAAGATCAATTTACCATCAACAGTGGAAAGGTGTCCGATATTTCCGGTTTTTACAGGTAATATCTCCATTCTGCTCTCAATACCGGCAAAATCTATTTTTATATTTTCATCATCTTTCTTGACTTTGGTATCTTTAGTTTCTTTTTTATCATCTTTCTTAGCTTTTTTATCTTCCTTCTTTATAGTTACCGTATCATTTCTTTCATACAACAAGGATTCGGTAGAATCCTGCAAAGTCATAAATCCGATACTTGATGCATTAACATATACCCATGTAGCATCATAATCAGAATACATAGGAGGAAAGTTTCTTGTCGTTGTAAAGAATATATATTTGCCTTTAGTATCAAAAACCGGATTGGAATCATTGTAAAACCCCGAAGTTAATTTCTTCTTTTCTTTTGAATTTACATTATAAACATATATAATGTTATTATCGTTATCTCCCGCTTTGGCATAAGTTATCCAGTTATTATCCGATGCCCAACTAACTTTAAAGTTATTCATTGCCCAATGCGCACCATCTATTTTATCTACATTATAATAATCACCTGTTGCCATGTCAATAACATAAAAATAACCTTCTTGATCAACAAAAACAGCTTTTTTGCTATCTGGAGACCAAAATAAATTATATCTGTATCCGCTTTTAAATTTCGTAAGAGTTTTTTCTTCCCCTGTTTTAATGTCTTTCACGACCAATTGGTATTCTCCGGATTTATCACTCCAGAATGCAACTTTTTTACCATCCGGTGACCAAGAAGGATACCGCTCTGCTGAAGATGATGAATTTGAAATATTTTTTGTAACACCATATTCCTTCGGAACAGAAAATATTTCCCCTCTGGCTTCAGTCAATACTCTGTTACCATCAGGAGAAGGACTATAAAAACTTCTGTAATTTTTAACATTTTTATTTTCCGGCATTATCGATACAAAATCACTCACTACTTCTATATTCACTTCCTTGTATTTTTCCGTTTTCAGATCAAGGAGATACAATTTCCCCCCGGCTTCAAAGACTATATCATCAGGTCCCTGAGAAGGAAAATTGATATCATATTTTTTAAATTTTGTGATCTGTCTATTTGTTTTTGTTTCAATATCATATACCCAGATGTTATTTCTTTTATGCTTACCATTATCAGACATATAATATATCTTATCTCCTATCCACATCGGGATCTCATCATTGGCATCATTGTTTGTAATATTCTCAGATTTATATGTTTTCAGATCAAATATATAAATATCAGGAGCCGTTCCTCCTCGATATCTTTTCCAGTTTCTGAAAACCCTGCTTTTGTCAGTAAAGGCTATTTTGCCACCATCAGGTGAAATACTTCCCCTTTCTGCCATTTCCATAGGCAATTTTTCAGGCAAACCGCCATTTATACTTACCTTATAAAATTGATTAAACCTCTGTTTACCACTTTCCCTTCTACTGGCAAACAATATGTTTTTTCCGTCCGGATACCAATCAATTATACTTTCTCCCATACCATGTGCCGTGATCTTATCAGGAATACCTCCGGTGACAGGCAAAAGATAGATATCATAAGTGCCATCATAATTAGCATTGTAAATTATTGATTTCCCGTCGGGAGAGAATTTAGCGAAAGCCTCTCTTCCTTTCGGAGAAGTTATTTTTGTCGCCACACCACCCGTTTTGCTTACCATCCAAATATCATTGCCGTAAGTAAAAACAATTTTATCCCTGGAAACATCAGGATATTGAATCATTTTCGCATTGAATTGTCCTTGCAAATTTGCAGAGAACATTATGATCGAGAAAAAAGAAAAAAATAGATATTTCATAATGTAAATCAAATTTAAAAGTTAATTAAAAATGCATCTGCCGGGTACCTTTATTTTTGTTAC
>Ga0256913_10002145_pt1 | contig 10057 bp, 4 predicted proteins | sample Axial_MatmetaG_FD_185970 | JGI IMG/M metagenome (GOLD analysis project Ga0256913, IMG submission 185970) | Deep-sea worm associated microbial mat communities from Axial Seamount, Juan de Fuca Ridge, Pacific Ocean - Axial_Mat | ecosystem: Environmental > Aquatic > Marine > Oceanic > Microbial...
AATCTGTAGTAACTTCCGTTCCACTATCATCATAAACACGGCATGTTACTGACGCATCCTTAGCAACCATTGCAAAATATTGAGCATCATCTGAAAGTGCATAAGTATCACTAAATTCTTTTTGTGATACAAATATAACAGCCTCTCCACCATCTGCATCAGCATAACCTGATGCACCAATTGGTGCATCAGATACAATATGATATCCATATGCTGTCCCTTGATCTCCAGAACCAGATTCATTCCATACAAAGTTATTACTACTATTAAGTGTTACTGATGTTGAGGTACCATTGCTTCTATATACCGTAACTGAAGCATCACTTGATGAAGCAAGTCTCACAAAACCAGATCCAATACCATAAAGCTCATAATCACCAGAATCTTCTTCTAATCCTAATCTTGTAGGATATAATATTTTTGAATCACTTGAACCATTTCTATGAAAAGCTAATATATCTTCATCCGAAACTATTTTAAATGCACGATTATTTGTAATATCACGTGGAACAGTTACTGCATCACCTTTTGTCAAAGAAACTGTTTGCAACGTTGTCCAACCACTACTACTACTTTGTTGAATTTGAATACTTGCATCTTCAAAAGGTGCATAAAAACTAAATACATCACTACTTCGTCCAACATTATAAACGAATTCTTTGCCAGCATAACTAATTGGTACAGCAGCATCCGTTGTATTTGCGTCAAAATCAATATGAAGTGGTCCTGTAACTTCATATGCTTTATATTGTTTAATATCAGTTGCACCAGAAACTGGCATAGTCTCCATCTCACCTTCATCTAAATCTACAACAATATATCCATCATTGACTTCATTATTATCGACAAAACTAATCACATCTAAGTTACTATCATCCGAATTTGAATCAACTATATAAAATATGCTTTCTAGTGATTCATTTGTAAAAACTTCTACTTCACTACCTGTTGTCGTTACTGCCGACGACGTTGGCGTATGTGCATAATACAAATATAATGTTTCGGAACTGTTTGCACTTACAGATGGAAATTGAACCCAAAGTTTTCCTTTTGTACCAGCACTATCATAATTTTCTAACCAATAATCCACATCGTCATTCCCATCTCCATCACTTCCCGCTACACGTAAGTCACCTCCATTTGATTGTGAATTAGAAAAAATGTCACTATAACTATCCAAATTAATTGCAACTTGATAATCAGTTAAATCTGTATTTGAATTATTTGTAAAAGTTATAGAACGACGACGATTCCATACATGTGGCGATGATTCTCCGAGATCCCATGTTGTTGAAGTATCTGTAGAACCAACTGAAACTGTTGGTTCTGGATAAATATATTGTCGATTTTGTTTCATGCCCCATGTATTTGTCTCATCATCAGTATCTTCATACTCATAATATACAAAAATCGGATTATCTGCGACCAAACAAGCACCTGCACTATACTCCAACCCCTCCGCTGTATCACCAAAAAATACTTTTCCAGGATTATTACTTGATGGCGTTACAGTTGAAGTTTCATCCGCAGTTCCTACACCACAATTAGTACCGTCTTCCCACAAATCAACAGTTGTTGTTTTCCCTTCATAAGTTGCAATTGCCATATATTGCACATCTTGTGGAATATAATATTTATAATCCAATTCATCAACTGGCAAAAATGTTGTTGCTTCTGTGCCATCACTATCAGCGATTGATTTCACACCAACAGGTTTATCTGCCACAATTCTATGTGCTGGATCAGAACCATCTGAACCAGAATCATTAACACTTATTTCATCTCCTCTATTTAGTGAATATGTACTTGATGTGCCAGTACTCCTATAAACTGTAATAGATGTTGAATCTTCTATTGCTGCAATTTCAAAACTACCTGACCCAACTCCATACCATTCTGTAGCAGTTGGATACAACACAAAACTATCTTGTGGCGTTGTTGCTGTTGAATGATGTGTAATAAGTACTGGACAATCCCCACCAGCCTCCTCAATAATTACAACATCATTATTTGGCAATCCATTTGCACTACTATCATTTGTTGTAACATCAATAGCATTTCCGGCACTTATACTAAATGGTGAACCCGCTAAAGTGTTTCCAGCACTATTTTCCATTGCGATTGATGCATCACACCATGGAGAGACAATGGAAAACTCATTAGTATAACGATCCATTCGATAAACAAAATCCGTTCCAGCTGCTGATTTAGGCACAAGCGGTGGTGTTCCATTATCTGCAAATGCCCCCATAATTGGACCCAAGACAGAAAATTCTGTTGTTTGTGTATAATTTGCAGTACCATCAGGTTGTGTTGCATCTTCAAATTCATCCAATGTATCATCATAAGCCCCTATCACAATATCATTATCATCCACATAACTTATAAAACTAGTGTGACTATCTTCTGCACTGTCTGCTACCACATAATATATTTTTTCTTTTTGTGAATATGTAAAAACATCCTCACGTGAAGATACTCCACTTGCCGAAGAATTCCCATAATACATACATATATCCTCTGTTTTACCTGCGTCAATATTATCCATTTGCAACCAAATACGTGTTGAATCTTCATTCATATCATCAGCAATATAATAATCCAATAGGTTATTATCCGAATCAACAAAACGTATATCATCACCATCTGATTGCATTTTTCCATCTGTCACAAGATCATCTGTATCAATATCTAAATAAATTTGATATTCTTCTAAATCCTCTGCATCACTATCTGTATGATCTATTTCAAAACATCTGCGATATCGCCAATTATATTTATCATTTGAATTTATATTTATACATTGAACTTCTGGGGATGTGGTGCTAATATCTGTTTCTAAAGTAGTACGATACTGAAAATATCTATTATCTGAAACATGAGACAAATCCACAGATGGCAAAGTCAATCCATCATTCATTTCTTCTGTATAATAAGTTGAATTTGTGCCATCTGGACCAGCAAATGTTTCACCACTGCACGCATTATCATCACAACTTCGTACTTGAAATTTTGTCCTATGCGCTCCACGCTCATACATTTCCAATACATCTGTTGCTGATAATTCTTCATGAGAAATAAAAGCTTCATCAATTTGTCCATCAAAATCCAATGTTGAACCCCTTGTATAAAATTCTCCAATGCTTATTTTATCTGTTGTCGATTCCGTCAATGTATGTGTATCGACATCAGTTTGAAGTACACCATTAACATATAATTTCATTTGAGTACCATCATAAACACAAACAGCATGATACCATTGTCCTGCTACTGGCATACTATCTGAATTTGTATATACTCCACTACCACAAGCAATTTTTTGAACTGTACCAACTTGCAAATTATATCCATTTGGCCAAGCACTCATTCTAGAAATAATGCCTGCCCAATTTCTGAAACTATCCGCCTTAAACCAGGCTCCATAACTAACTTTATCAGTATAACCCAAAGGATGTGCTGAATCATCAATGGTCAATTCACCACTACTACCACCAGAAAAATCCAATGCCTTATTAAATCTACCAGTTGCTCCATATGTTGTTGTTGACCCTGGTGTTCCACTAAAACCATTACCAGAAGAATCTGCAACACTACCTGAGCTCTCTTCAAAATGCATTAAAAATTCATTCTTTTCCATATCAACATTACCTTCACTATAACCAAATTCTGTTTGTTTATTATCAGGCAAATCTTTTAATGTTGGATGTGTTGTGTTCCAAGTTAATGTATTCCAGCTAATATCATCTCCAGCATCAAAAATTTCTGATGTATAAGTTCCACTTCCATTTGTAAGGCCTGTACTATCCAATTCCAACCAATCATTTGTGTTATCATATTGCGTATCACTATGTGTGCCTTTAGCAAATGCAGTATTTGAACAAGTTTGAAAACTATTATCATCCCACCAATCATTATCACTTGTATCAGGTGGATTATCACCATAATGTCCAAGTTCCAAATAATCATCTGCATCAGCATAAGCAACTACATCATCTTCTAACGTTTCAAAATTACCAGAAGAATAAGTTTTAGCATCAAATTCAGCTTTAGAATTAATAGTATCTGTAGAAAGTGTCTCATATTTTAAAAGTTCAATACCATCTGTCACAATTGTTTCAGGCTTTGTAAAATTTTGTACTTTTATCTCAGCCTCAATGAATTGTGGAGCATAATACTGCGAAGTTATAATGGTTAAACCCAAAAATAGCACAGCAAACACAGCTGCTACAGTTCTCCATGCTAGTGGAGTTTTGAGAACTGGATATTCTGAAACATTGGCAAATCGTATATTTTTAGCCTTCTTTATTTTCTTTGGCTCTACAAAATTATGTTTAAGCATTTTTTGTACATGACGCTGTGAACGTTTACGCAATACAAAAATATAAACCTTATAAAAAACATCTTTTATAAACACAAAAAAACCCTTACGTATATGCGCTGGCTTGCGCGAGAAATCTTTTTTTGTATAAATGAGGTGGGACATTTTTGTGTTTTATAAATTTTTTATTTTGTTTTTAAGCAAAAAACGAGCAAAAAATTATGTCATTAAGACATTTTTCACCCGTTTCAAAATAATAAAAAAGGATGTGCTTTTTCTCTGTATAAAATCTGTATTTTTTATACAAATTTTACCTAGAAAAAAGGCCACCCTTCCTTTTTAACTTTTCTACTGTTAATTATACACCAAAAATGTCCAAAAGTCAATTATAGACTTAAAAATAAAGGCTCATAAAAACAAAAAATATTACACAATACAGTCTATTAAAGATAAACTGAAATAGTGAAAATATATCAAAAAAAATATTATTATTTTAATACTCTAAAACATTTATTTTTATCAAAAAATAAAGTAATTTACTTTCTCATTTTTGGACACAAAATATCCAAATTTTGATATATTTTATGAAAATTTATACATTTTGGAAGTTTTTTTGAAAAATAAAAAATAATTTACTTTTTATTTATTAAAAAATACACTTTTATTTAAATCAAATATGTCAATTTCATCATTACTGTGAGGAGCATCTGGCCTATGTGGTAATCCCAATAAGTTTTTCTAACACAAAAAAGAATAACAAGAACTTATAGAGATTGCCACGCTAATATCACAAAAGATGACTATATACGCTCGCAATGACCTGAAAAATATCACTGCAAAAAACTTGCGTCCAATACAACACCCATCACTATGAGGAGCATAGCCTGTGAGGCAGTTCAATTCTTCACCCGTCACTACGAGGAGCTTGCGACGTGGCAGTCCCAGTAAAGTTTTCTGATATAAATAAGATTATTATGTATGTTTTAAGGTTGCCCCGTTAATATCCCAAAAGATAACAACATACACTCGCAATGACAAAAAAATTGTCATTCCGGACACTACTATCATCTGGTGTAACATTGATCCGGAATCTAAACCACCAATCTTATAACCAAATCCTCATCATCTCAATATAAAAATAGAGTACTCTATAGTTCCCTCTATAGTTGCCTCTATGGAGTACTCTATTTTATAGACACATACCCTTAGTTATGCTACAGTTATCCTATATGAAACAGAAGTTTTCATCTTAATATTACAAATAATTACAAAAATATGCATATTACATATTATGGACTATCTTGTTTTAAGATTGTTGCAAAAACTGAGGGACGCGGAAGTGACGATATTACTATTGTCTTTGCTCCTTATGACAAAAAGCTGGGCTTAAGACCACCACAAGGCAATGCTGATGTGGTTATTGTGCCTCATCCTGATCCAATGTTTAGTAATTCAGATATCTTGCGTGGAGAACCTGTTATACTAGATAAACCGGGTGAATTTGCTGTCAAAAGTGTAAATATAGTAGGAAAAGACGCACCAGCTGACCCTCGCGGAGGAGTTGACCGTGGAAATACTATAGTTTTTACGCTTGACATCGAAGGAATGAAAATTGCATATCTTGGAGCTGTTGGTATGGACTTAGAGCCGGAATTAATTGATATGGTAGGTGGTGCTGACATTGTATTTTTACCAGTTGGTGATGAGGCTGGTTTAGATGGTAAAACAGCAGAAGTGCTTGCTCGCAAGATTGAGGCAAAAGTTATAATTCCTATGCAGTACAAAACCAATGGACTCAAAGCAAAAGGACTTCGTGACCAAAAAGATTTTTGTAGTGAAATTGGTAATTGTCCCAAGAAAAAAGAAGATAAACTTATCATCAAAACAAAAGAATTGGAAAATAGAGTTATGGACGTAATACTCCTTGATGTAGTATAATAAAAATATTATATTATAATAATATTTTCAAAAATTAAAATAAAATATGTTTGACATAATAGAAAAAAAAGTAGAACAAATTCGCAAAAAACCAAAATATATACGTAAACGTTATTTATGGTTTTGGGTTGCTCTTATTATGTTTTTTGTTATTTTTATATGGTTTATCTCAATACGGATTACATTTTACAATATGGGTAATGATGCTGAAGAAACAAACGACACTAACACAACAAACCAAACTTTTACAGATTTACAGCAAGATATTAAAAAACTTCAAACAGAAACTACTCCCGCTCCCTCAACTTCTATCAATGATCTATTGGAACAATCAGACACAACAACAGAATTATCAGAACCTGAATTATAAAAACAAAAATCTATAGTTAATCTTTATTTTTATATAAGATGAAAATAAAGATTAACTATAGAATAAAAATATACTATAAAAATAGTTTATTTTTATAGATAAAACAAACAAAAAACTTACATCACTACTGTTTTTTGTGGTTTTTATGTTGTAGTTTCAAAGCAAATTATAAATTGATTTAATATATTTATAAAAAAATTTAACCCTAATTAATTCTAAACATTATGGCAAAGAAAAAAACTGAATTACCAGTACATCAAGACATTTCTCCACAACCGATTGTACAAGAAATGCAAAAATCCTACTTAGAATATGCAATGAGCGTGATTATCTCTCGTGCTCTACCTGATGTGCGTGATGGACTTAAACCTGTGCACCGTAGAATCTTATACTCTATGTGGAAAACAGGACTAAAACCATCTGCCAAATTTCGTAAAAGTGCAACTGTCGTAGGTGAAGTACTTGGTAAATATCATCCACATGGAGATACTGCCGTGTATGACACAATGGTTCGTATGGCTCAAGACTTCTCACTTCGCTACCCACTTGTATGGGGACAAGGAAACTTTGGCTCAATGGATGGAGATAGCCCAGCTGCTTATCGTTATACAGAAGCAAAGCTCAAACCAATTGCAGAAGAAATGCTTTTTGATATTGAAAAAGACACTGTGGATTTCCGACCAAACTTTGATGGTGTTCACCAAGAACCTTCTGTACTCCCTGCTAAATTACCTCAATTACTCTTAAACGGTACTATGGGTATTGCTGTTGGTATGGCTACAAATATACCTCCACACAATCTAGGAGAACTTATTGGTGCAATTACATATTTAATTGATCACCCAAAAGCTGATATTGATGAATTAATGGAATTTGTAACTGGTCCAGACTTCCCTACTGGTGGAATGATTTACAATAAAAATGATATACGTGAGGCATATGCAACAGGTCACGGTAAAATCACAATGCGTGCAAAAGCTGAAATAATTGAAGGTCGCGCAGGACAATTTTCTATCATTGTGACAGAGATGACTTATCTCACAAATAAGGCAACTCTTATTGAAAAGATTGCAATGCTTGTAAAAGATAAAAAACTTATTGGAATCAAGGCACTTCGTGATGAATCAAGTAAAGACGGCGTACGAATTGTAATGGAACTCAAAAAAGATGCGTATCCACAAAAAGTACTCAACAAACTTTATACACTTACAGATCTACAAAAAAACTTCAATGCGAATATGCTTGCACTAGTTGATGGCATTGAGCCTCGCATCTTAACCTTAAAAGAAATCTTGGAATATTATATCGCGCATCGTAGAGAAGTAGTCGTACGACGTACCAAATTTGACCTCAAAAAAGCAAGAGAACGAGCTCATATCTTGGAAGGGTTACAAAAGGCACTTGATCATATTGATGAGGTAATCGCAATCATCAAAAAGTCCAGAACTCGTGAAACAGCTCATGATAATTTAAGAAAGCGGTTCAAATTTTCTGATTTGCAAGCAACAGCAATTTTGGAAATGCGATTACAAACACTTGCTGGATTAGAACGAAGAAAAATTGAAGATGAATTAAAAGAAAAATTACGACTTATCAAAAAATTAGAAGCAATTCTAAAAAGTGAAAAGAAACAAAAAGATATCATCAAGGATGAACTTACTGAACTTGAAGAAAAATATGGAGATGCTCGCAAAACAAAAGTATTCAAAAGTGCTATTGGAGAATTTAAACAAGAAGATTTAGTCGCAAATGAAGAGGCTATTATCACCATGACTACCGATGGTTATATCAAACGTATGAATCCTAGTGTTTACCGCGTACAAAAACGTGGTGGTAAAGGTGTAATAGGTGCAAATACAAAAGAAGACACTAGCGTACGGAGTATGCTCAGTGTAATGACTCATGACAATTTGTTTTTCTTTACAAATACTGGTAAAGTTTTCCAAACAAAAGCCTATGAAATACCAGAATCAACTCGCACAGCAAAGGGCAATGCTATCGTGAACTTTTTACAACTTGCACCAAATGAAGAAATCACTGAAATAATTCCATTTAACAAAGAAGATGGTTTTAAATATCTATTTATGGCAACAAAGGCAGGAGTTGTCAAAAAAGTAAAGATTAAAGATTTTGACAACGTACGACGTAGCGGACTCATTGCAATTAAACTACACACTGATGATAAATTAAAATGGGTAAAGCCAACAACTGGAACAGATGAAATAACACTTGTAACAGCATTAGGACAATCTATTAGATTTAAAGAAGCAAATGTACGTGCAATGGGACGAGCTGCTGCTGGAGTACGTGGTATCAAACTCAAAACAGATGACTTAGTTATTGGTATGGATATAATGTTTGCAAAACAAAAGGGAGCTGAATTATTTATACTAACAGAAAATGGATATGGCAAAAAAACCAAAATGACACAATACAAAGCACAACGCAGAGGAGGAAGCGGTATCAAGACTGCAAAAATTACTCCAAAAACGGGACAAATAGTAGCAGCTTACATAGTAAGTGCAGATGATACAGATAGTGATATAATCATTACAAGTGCAAACGGTCAAATCATCCGCACACCACTAGGAAACATTTCAACTCTCTCAAGAGCAACACAAGGAGTACGAATTATGAAGCCAAAATCAGGAGACACAATAAGTGCCGCAACTATTTTGTAAAATATTTTCACAAAAAATAAAATCCCATGAGACACTTATGTCCCATGGGATTTTTATATATTATATTTTTAATATATATTTATTCATTTCTTCTAAAAAAATTATTAATTATGTCGATATTTCTTTTTAAATTTTAATCATAGAGAATGATCAAACAAATTTTTGAGATGATGTGGAAATTAACCAATAAAAAATAATATCATAACAAAAAACAACCCGGATCTCCCAAAACAGGTTGTTTTTTATTTTTTTAAATTATATAGCTATTACTAACTATATAAGCCCCATCAAATTGAATAGAGTCATTGTCATTGCTGGCACAAGTGCTAACAATACAGCAAACTCTGTGTCATTTGAGTGTCGATGCAACCGAAAACTTTTTATCTGTGGTTGAGTTTCTTCTGTTGAACCCCCTTCAACACTTGTTGTATCTTCAGGAGCTGGTGCATCTACTACCTCATCTTCATCTCCGCCACATGTGCATCCACATGTTGCGCATTTTTGTAATTTAGCCATATGTTTATTTTTAATTTTAATTTTTTATTTTTGTTTTTTATATATTATGCAATATATTGCATGATGATTTTATTAAGTCTTGTAGGCGTCCAATTTTTTTTCGACCAAAGAAAAATCGGGAGCATCTATAGAAAGATGTTCACCCGACTTAATTCATCATATAACTATTATAGCACGCCAAAACACATTTGTCAAATCTTGTATTAGTCCACCCAAAATTGAAAATATATCCAT
>Ga0256913_10002146_pt1 | contig 10057 bp, 9 predicted proteins | sample Axial_MatmetaG_FD_185970 | JGI IMG/M metagenome (GOLD analysis project Ga0256913, IMG submission 185970) | Deep-sea worm associated microbial mat communities from Axial Seamount, Juan de Fuca Ridge, Pacific Ocean - Axial_Mat | ecosystem: Environmental > Aquatic > Marine > Oceanic > Microbial...
CAGAACTTGAAAAGCAGGGGGTAATTCAGGGTTTTGAATTTACATTTGAATTAGCCTGGAAAGTTGTAAAAGACTACCTTGAATATATGAATGTTGATGTGAAATTCCCCCGAGAGGTGATTAAAAAAGGGTTTCAATATGATATTCTCGATGATGGTGAGATTTGGATAGATATGCTTGGAAAAAGAAATTTAATGGCACATACTTATGACGAAAATAAGGCAGAACAGGCACTGGATTTAATTACAAAACAGTATTATCAGCAGCTTGAAAAACTGCACTGTTTTTTCAGCACTAAAACTAATGAATAACAAATTCGGAATAAGCAGTAAGAGTTTCAGCCTGATTATTGAAACATTACGTCAATTTGAGGATATAGATTCTGTCAAAATCTTCGGAAGCAGGGCTTTGGGAACCTTTAAAAACGGGAGCGATATCGATCTTGCCGTCATAGGTAAAGATCTTCAGGAATCAACGGCAATGAATCTCAGTGCTGAACTTAATGAATCCCTGCCTATCCCTTATTTTGTAGATGTTGTTGCACCACAATATCTGACAAATCGAAATCTGATTGATCATATAGAATGTGAGGGTGTGATATTTTATGAAAAGTAATAAACAGATTATAACAGAACGACTAATTTTAGAACCATTCTCTGAAAAATATCTTTCAGAAGAGTACGTTTCCTGGCTTAATAATCCTGAACTGATGAAGTTCAGTGAAAACAGGCACCGTACACATACACTTGAATCATGTCGTGAATATATGGAAAGTTTTAATAATTCATCCAACTTTTTCTGGGCAATAATATTGCGTAATTCGCAGAAACATATAGGGAATATAAATGTGTATATTGATACATATAACTCTACTGCGGATATAGGACTTCTCATCGGAGATTCCAACGCTCACCGAAAAGGATTCGGATACGAAGTATGGTCTGCTGTTATTGATTTTCTTATCGCAGAACAGAATATCAGAAAGATTACCGCTGGAACAATGGCTCTGAATCAGGGAATGCTGAAAATTATGAAAAACTCAGGCATGATGGAAGACGGTATCCGGAAAGGACAGTTTATCTTAGATAGAGAAGCTGTTGACGGAATCTATATGGCAATCTTCAATAAGGAATACAAAATTTGAAACAAAGTAATACTGAAGAAGAGAGTTTTTACCCATTATCACTGCCGGGAATAAAACTGTACGGCATTGAAAAATGGTTAGATGAATTTAAGCCGATATTACCGGGAAGTGAGTTCCAGAAAGGCTATGAGTTGATTTTTGATGTATTTGCATCTCTTGTAAATTGTCAGAATAGAGATAGTGCTCTCTATTGGAGCGGAGCTGTAAATTACAAAGCCCCTATGCTGCTTGCAGAATCATATTTCAGGTATTTATGTTTATGTAAACTGAAAAAACAGGGTATCTCCAAAGTCTTTCTTCAAAAAGAAATTGAGATAGATGCAGCCATTTCAGATACTGTAGATGCAACATTTACAGATGAACAGAGATACTCCATTAGCGAAAAAGAGAGACTCCTCGAAAGATTAAGGCTGATGAAACTTAATTTTAAAAGTTATGGAGTAAAGAAAGCTGTAACTTCTCTTTTCCCTGATTATCAATGTGCTCTGATTACTGATCCGGAAAGTAAAGATGTGAAAAGATTTGTTAACGAAAATCGAATGGCTCCGCAATGCCTCAGACCGTCGGTTTTTCTGCCGGCAAAAGCATATATTGACAGCCTCAATGAAGAACCGGCTAAAGAGGCTATTCAATTCGTGAAAGATTTTTTCGAAAAAGTATCAGCTGAAGATCAAAATTTTAAGTCGTTCTTTAATAAGCGACTACAGAAAAAAATGACAGATATGTTCTCAAAAACAATACGCGTTCTTGATTACTTTAACAATACTCTGAAAAAAAACAGATTAGGAACTTTACTTGTTCAATCGGTTACAAGTCCCGAATCAAGAATGCTTGCCGCTGCCTGGAAACGCCTTAACGGTGAAACTATCGGCTTCTGTCATGGTAATGGATATCTGACATCCTACGGTGGTTCTGATGTAAATAATGGAACTCACCTGGTCGTTGATAAATATATTGTTTCCTGTGGAGGCGAGAAAATACTGACCGATTTTATCAGGGAGAAAATGCAGAGTAAGTTTTCGCGAAATGATGAAATAATAGCACTGCAGACGCCCTATTACCGGGAACTCTTTGAAAGTATGCAGGGCGATCCGGAAGTTAAAGAGATTAAGAAAATTATGTTTGTTGGTTATCCTATGGACTATCATTTTGATCCTTATCTTGTTGAGCATAATACAATTTCATATACTCATCTTGTTTTACGGATAATGAAAGTTCTTAGAAAAGCCGGGTACTATATTCAATACAAAGATCACCCTGATACTCTGAGTCAAACTGACGGATTTTTTGAAGAGTATGCCGATGAAGTAATAACTACCAATTTTGATAAGGTATATAAAGAAGCTGACTGCTTTTTCTTTATCACTCCATATACAACAACATTTGGTTATTCTGCAATGACAAAAATCCCGATGGTATATGTGAATAATTTGAACTTCAATTTCTGGCAGCCTGACCTTAAAAAACTTTTAGATAAACGGGCAGTCGCGTTTGATGTAACAAGTGCCGGTGATGGAGTGCTGCAGTTTTCTGATGATGACCTTCTGACTTCTGTTGAGAAATCGTTAAAGCAGGTTAATCATGAAGTGGTAAAGCAGTTTGCTTTTTGAATTAAACATTATTTTATAAAATTTATAACAATTATTTTTAGACGGAGAATATTACAATGCCGGAAAACCTTATAATACTTGGCGGTGGAGAACATGCAAGAGTCGTTATGGAGACAGCACTGCAGATGCCTGAAAAGTGGAATATCCTGGGGTATCTTGATCCTAAGGAAGATAGGGAGTCTGATAAACGATTCAGCATTAAACATCTCGGCGATGACTCTGAAGTCCGGAATATTCTGGAGAAAGACCCCGAGTGTAAATTTATTTGCGGCATCGGTAATAACCAAATGCGACGTAAACTTATTATAAAATTAAAAATTCCGGATGATAACTGGGCTACTGTCATACATCCCGCTGCTGAAATATCCCCGAACGCAGAAATTGGTAATGGTACTGCTATTATGAGTCGTGCTGTTATTCAAACAGGGGCTGTTGTCGAAAATCATGTTATTATTAATTCCGGAGCAATTATTGAGCACGATTCCGTAATCGGAGCATTTTCGCATATTGCCCCGGGAGTAGTAACTGGTGGCGGGGTTAAAGTAGGAAAAGAAGTTTTTGTAGGACTCGGTGCAAGAATAAGAGACCATATCTCTATCGGTAAAGCAGTAACAGTAGGAACAGGATCTGTGGTTGTAACTGATTTGAATGATGATCAGATTGTCGTTGGTATCCCCGCACGACCTATCGCAAAGACTAGCGGAGACCGCAACATTGCAGACCTCTGTATCTCTCCGGATGCAACTCTCTATGAAGCAATGGCTTTAATTGGGAAATATGGAGCCGCCGCATTAATAACTGATAAAGAGATGCATCTTCTGGGTATTTTAAATGACGGAGATATCCGCCGCATACTTTTTGAACATAATGACGTCAACCTCCCCGTTGCTGATGTGATGAACAAAAAATTTCACTTTGTCCGCAAAGATGTACCGAGGGTTGCAGCTCTGGATCAGCTTAAAGCTCTAGGACATCGACTTATGCCGGTACTGGATGATAATGGAAAAGTTGTCGGACTGCACCTCATTGATACAATGATAGGGTCTCTAAATCTTCCTAATGCGGCAATTATTATGGCCGGAGGAAAAGGGACAAGGTTAAAGCCTCTGACTGATAATCTTCCTAAGCCAATGGTGAAGGTCGCAGGCAGACCGATTCTTGAACATATTATTCTCCACCTTGCCGGATCAAATATACGGGATATATATATATCGATAAATTATCTTGGAGATATGATAGAAGATTACTTTAAAGACGGTTCAACGTATGGCGTCAGAATTCATTATATACGTGAAACAATTCCCCTGGGAACAGCCGGAGCTCTGAAACTTCTTCCCCCTCTGGATGCCGCAGCTATTGTTATGAATGGAGACCTTGTAACACAATTTGATGTTGAAAGGATGCTGGATTACCACAAACAGGGGGATTATAAACTTACTATAGGAGCACATGATTACAGGGTAGATATCCCTTACGGGGTAATTGGGTGGAATGACAAGCAGAACTCAGTTACAGATATAGTTGAAAAACCGGAAGAACATTTTCTTGTAAATGGAGGCATTTATATTGTTGAACCTGAACTTTTCGAACTTATTGAACCTGATCAGAATGTCCCTATAACGGAATTAATAAATAGATGTATAGAAAAAAAGATAAAAGTTGGAGCTCACCTGGTTGAGGGCGACTGGATTGATGTGGGACATCATAAACAACTGGCGGCGGCACGCGGTTTGTAAATATCCACAACCACTGCTTTGGCTATCTGCGAATTAAGCAATTAACTAAGGATAAAAATATGAGTAAAATTACTGTAAATGACATCAGACCTGTATCTGAAATAAATTATAACCGGGAAGTTCTCTATCCGGAGGATTTAAAGGAGTTTCATAAAAGATTTAATAGTCAATTTATTGATGTTGATTGTGTAGCATGCTCTTCTGACAGGCATTTTTTTATAACGGAAAAGGATGGTTTTAAATACAGGAAATGTGAAAAATGCGGAACTGCGTTTATCTCTCCGAGACCCGCAGTGGAGATGTTGTCGTGGTGGTACTGTAATGCAAAGAAACAGAAGCACGCTGCAGGGATTCTGAAAAAAACTGCCGCCAAAAGAGTTGAAATCTACAAGAAGAGATGTGACAATATGGTCAGTAGAGTGGATGCTGATTTCAATTCTGTTCTTGAACTTGGAGCAAGTATCGGGACATTTCTTCAACTTTTGGCTGAGCGTAAACCGGAAGCAAGGATTAAAGGTATTGACTTCAATGACAGCTCCATTGAAGAAGCTCAAAAAAGAGGTGTAGAAGTTGAAAATATCTCAATTGAGGAATATGCCGGGAAAAAGAGTGAAAAGTTTGATCTTATTCTGGCTTTTGAAGTTGTTGAACACATATACGAACCGGAAATAACTGTTAATGCTGTTTATAACCTGCTGGAAGATGACGGCTGTTTCTATTTCACTCTTCCCAATTTTCATGGATATGATTTCCTTGAGATAGGCGATGTTTACAGAAATTTTGCAGGACCGGGTCATCTGAATTACTTTAATCCGGATTCCATTAAAGTTTTTATGAAAAAAGTCGGATTTAAAAGTGTGGAGGTATATTGTGATGGCGTACTGGATACAAATTTAGTACAGAAATATCAGAAAGAGAAAAAGAAAATACAGACAGGATTCTGGAAGTTTATTTATGATAATAGTGAAAAATATTCAGACTTTATTGATGATTTTCAATCTTTACTCCAAAAACACAAATTGTCTGGGAATATGACCGTAGTTGCTAAAAAATAATATAAATACAGAGATATAAAGCTATTGAGGTAATGATATGAAAATACTGGCCCTTACATCTATAAGATCCGATTATGACCTCCTGTCAAGTCTATATAAACTTCTCAATCAGGATCCGAATATAGACTTCAGACTTCTGGTCTCAGGAGCACATATGTCCAGTGCTTACGGGAGTACGGTAAATGTTATCAGAGATGACGGTTTTGAAATCTTAATGGAACTGGAAACTCTTATAGATGCGGATTCGGTTAAATCAAAATTGAAAACTGCAAGCATCTTTTTACAGAACAGCATAGATCTCGTTGCGAAGTTCGCTCCGGACCTTATCCTCTATGCGGGGGATAGAGAAGATGTAATAATGGGGGGACTCCTGGGAACTTATCTTAAAATTCCAACGGTCCATTTTTACGGTGGAGATCACGAACAGGGCGGGCATGAAGATACAGTTATAAGGCACGCGACATCTAAACTTTCAACACACCATTTTGTCTCTTGTGAAGAGCATAGACAGAGACTTATAAAGATTGGAGAAAAGAAAGATAGAATATTTAATATAGGAAGTATTTCGCTTGATAGATTTAAGGAATTTAAACCATTAACGGCAGATAAAATTTCTGAAGAACTTCAGATTGATGAAATAAACAATTTTGCTTTGGTTATTTATCACCCTTCCCCTTCTGATGAGGATGATGATACTGTCGCATTTGAAAATATCCTGCAAGTTCTGAAATCTCAGAATATTTTTTCTTTTGTCAGTTTCCCAAACACGGACAGCAATAGCAGTAAAATTGTGGATGTTATTAATCGATATCAGAACCGTAGCGGATATTACTTCTTTAAAAATTTAGAGAGAGAGGTGTTTCTGTCAATTTTTAAACAATGTAGATTTTTAATAGGAAACTCTTCTGCGGGTATTTACGAGGCAGCCTCAGTTCCGATACCGGCCATCAATGTCGGAGCCAGACAGAAGGAGAGAATGCATGGAGATAATGTGCTTTTTTGCGAAACAACAACGGAAAGTATTGAAAAGACCGTTTTAAAGGCATCTTCTCAGGATTTTTTAGACTCAATCAAAGATATAGAGAATGTTTACGGGGACGGACAAAGTGCCCAAAGAGCATACAAATTGATTAAAAATTTAGATTTTATAAAACTTTTCCATAAAACAGAAGACCCGTTATGCAGCTGATTCCTCACTCCTATCCTAATCTGACCCGGCAGGATTGTACCAATGTCCTCGACTGCTTCGACCATAACTTTGTCGGTTTTGACAACGAAATAGATAAAAAGATTAAATCAGAGTTGAGGTCATATTTATCTTTTCAGTACCTTGAGATAACCCCGTCTGGAAGTATAGCATTATCGCTGATTTTGAAATCAATGAATTTGGAAAATGGTGATGAAATAATACTTTCAGCAATTAACTGCTGGTCCGTATATAATATAATAAAAAATGAAGGAGCCAGGCCGGTTATCTGTGATGTAAGAAGCTGTAACGATTTTCGAGCTTCGTACGAGACCATTATACAAAAAATTACAAAACATACGAAAGCTGTAATTATTACACACATGTTCGGATCTCTTCTTGAGGAAAAGATTATTCAGAAAATAAAAGATAACTATCCAAAACTGAAAATTATAGAAGATTTTTCTACTTCAATCTTCTCTACTGATAATTATAAACTGGGTAAATACAGTGACTATGGCTTGGGCTCATTCGGCTCAACTAAACCTTTAACCGGCGGGATTGGGGGTGTTATATGCAGTCATACTAAAATTGTAGATACACATTATGATCAGAAAATGGGATCTGTGAACTCTTTTAATATTAAAATTTCACGCATTAATCAGATGCTGCTCTTGAGCCAAATAGAAAACTTCCCAATGTATCAGAAACAGAAAAAGAAAGTTATAAAATTCTACCAGAACTATGTGAATATTTATAACTCTGATGCCTATGATCTCTTCAGGGCTATTACGTTTGACGATCCCAAACTAGTGGCTGAGCAGTTTAAAAAACTACAAAAAGAGCTGGATATCCGCAGGAGTGTACAGCCAAATCTTACTAAAGAGTTGGAGGCAGATATAAACTCCAATGCATATAATTTTAAAAACTATTATTCATTACCTCTTCATATAGGTGTTTATAGAATACTTTCAGAACATGGAATGATTTAAGATACAGGAACCAAACATTAATGAAAACAGTTTCAATACATCAACCCCAATATCTCCCGTGGTTGGGCCTTCTCGATAAAATCAATGCAGCCGGGCTGTATGTTATTCTTGATAATGTACAGTTTCTGAAGGGGGGATTTCAAAACAGAAATACGTTTATCAGCAATACTGGCGACATACAGATGCTGACAATTCCTATTCCGAAAAAAAATCTTCTGGACAAAGAGATCAGAGAAATTCAAATAAGTGATAATATATGGCAGAAAAAACACTATAAATTCCTCTTTTATAATTATAAAAAACACCCGTTCTTTGATGAAATTATGGAGATTACTGCACCTCTATTTGAAAAAAAATATGAGTTTCTCCTTGACGCTCTGGTGGACAGCATGAAAATATCATTCAGAATATTCGGAATTGATCCTGAAATTCAATATGCGTCTGAAATACTTCCAGATACCACAGCAAAAAAAGAAAATCTTGTTATAGAAATCCTAAATAAAACAAACGCAGGTGTTTATGTTTCAGGGACCGGAGCTAAGAGTTACCAGAATCAGGTAACTTTCGATACTAACAATATAAAACTTGTATATCACAGTTTTACCCATCCTGTCTATAATCAGATGAACAGTAAGAATCATTTTGTAGATGGTTTATCATCTCTTGATATGGCTTTTAACCTCGGGCTGGATAAGTGCAGAAAACTATTTAATCCAGATCACGCATAAAATAAAACAATTTAATAACGGATATAAAATTATGAAGAAAATAGTTGTTATTTCAGTTCATCCTGATGATGAAACATTAGGATGCGGCGGCACCCTCCTGAAACATTACAAAAACGGAGATCAGCTCCATTGGCTTATTCTTACGGCTCCTGTTACCGCAAGAGGATACAGTGAACAGTTTGTTAATGACCGTATTGAACAGATTTCAGAGGTGAGCAGACGCTATAATTTTCAGAGCGTTACGGAACTTAATTTTGAAGCGGGCGGCTTATCTCAGGAAAATGAATCAGACATAATTACTGCAATTTCAAAAGCTATATTGAAAATAGAACCTGATACCGTTTATGTTGTAAACCGCTCTGATATCCATAGTGATCACAGAGTCGCATTTGAAACAGTTATGAGTGCAACCAAAAGTTTCAGATATCCATTTATTAAAAAAATCCTGATGTATGAATGTATCTCGGAAACAGAGATGGCTCCACCTCTTGACGGAAATAGTTTTACTCCAAATGTCTTTTCTGATATTACATCTTTTATTGATGAAAAAATTGAAATTATGCAAATATATAAAAGCGAACTTCAGCAGAAACCAATGCCGCGGAGTATCGAAAACATTCGTGCATTAGCTACATTTCGAGGCTCTACTGTTGGAGTAATGTACGCTGAATCATTTATGCTGCTGCGGGAAATTAATTAAATTTGGAGATTAAACAGATGTCTGTATATATTATCGCTGAAGCCGGTGTCAACCATAATGGAGATATGGAACTGGCTAAAAAACTTATCGATGCTGCGAAAGACGCAAATTGCGATGCTGTAAAATTTCAAACGTTCAATACTGCATCTTTAGTTACACAAAATGCCGCAAAATCCGAATACCAGAAAATCAATACTGAAAATAATGATACACAGTTTGAAATGCTGAAAGAGCTGGAAATAGACAAACAGCAGCATATTGAACTTATTGATTACTGCCGGTCCAGAAATATAAAATTTATGTCAACACCTTTTGATTTTCAATCAGTTGACCTGTTATCTGAACTTGGATTCAGAGAATTTAAAATCTCCTCCGGTGATCTGAATAATAAACCTTTTCTGCAGTACATTGCGAAAAACGCAGATTCAATAATCTTATCTACAGGAATGGGAACACTAGATGAAATAAGAGAAGCTGTCAAATGGATAGAAGAATCTAACAGTCAATGTTGTTTAGCCCTCTTGCACTGTACATCATCATACCCGTGCAACTTTAATGAGATAAACTTGAACGCCATTACCACAATGAAAAAAGAGTTCGGTAATGAAATAGGTTTTTCTGATCACTCCTCGGGAATTGAAGCATCATTAGGAGCAGTTGCCCTGGGAGCTGTTATTATAGAGAAACACTTTACCTTGGATAAGACAATGCCGGGACCGGATCACTCCGCATCTCTTTGCCCGGAAGAACTCAAGGCTCTGGTTCTGGGAATACGAAATATCGAACTCTCCATGGGGGACGGAATTAAAAAGCCACAAAAAAGTGAAATATCTAATATTAAATCTTCTCGAAAAAGTATCGTCGCAATGAAAAATATAAAAAAAGGAGACCTTATTGATTCTGAAA
>Ga0256913_10002147_pt1 | contig 10055 bp, 7 predicted proteins | sample Axial_MatmetaG_FD_185970 | JGI IMG/M metagenome (GOLD analysis project Ga0256913, IMG submission 185970) | Deep-sea worm associated microbial mat communities from Axial Seamount, Juan de Fuca Ridge, Pacific Ocean - Axial_Mat | ecosystem: Environmental > Aquatic > Marine > Oceanic > Microbial...
TGGAAGAAGCATCTATGTTTCCAAGCAGCATGCGAGAAAGCTCGCTTCTGTCCAGATCGACAACCGTAACCGGAAGATCCCTCGGTACGCCGCTGAAAAATATAGCTACCAAAAAAGAGTAGCAGAGCAGAGGAACCCAGCTTACAAAAGAGAGAAGGTAGGTATTCGTGCGAATCTCCTCTATCTCCGCTCTAAATGCCCCCGCCGCGTTATCTATAAATTTCATTAAAACTCTGCAAGCACCGTCATCCCGACCCTGAGGCCGTCTATATGCTCGAGTGGGCGCAGCTCGACCTCAAAGCTCTTGAGATCGAAACCTTTGCCCGCCTCTGCGGCCCTCCATGTGGCATACTCTCCCATTACCGAGATGTATGTGACCTTGAACTTATAGCTGTTTTGAGAAAGTGCCGGTATTTCAAGATCTACCACACTCCCTTTTTTAAAATACTTCAGCAGATCCTCACGTACATTAAACCTTGCCCATGAATCTTCTATATCTATCAGTGTTACGACCGGAAAACCTGTAGGTGCAAGCTCTCCGGGATGTATCAGTATCTGGGAGACCTCTCCATGGTTAAAAGCATACTGTTTCGTCTCTTCAAGATATGACTGTACTTCATCCACTTTGCCGGCATATACCCTCTCCTGCTCTTTTGCAGCCTCTTTTTGCTCTTCACGTGCACCCTCTTTTGCCATAACATAGAGCTGTTTTGCAGCATTTTCCTGATACTGTGCCGCTTTGTACTTGGTATATACCTCATCTCTTTTCTGCTGTGATACTACACCGTCTTTATAGAGTGCTTCAATGCGTTTAAAAGTCTTCTCAAGCAGTTGTGTCGCTACCTGGGCACGCTGATACTCGTCATGCGCGGCCTGAATCTGCTCCTTGCGTGCCCCTTTGTCCGCCTCTTTTACCAGGGCCCCTGCAGCTGCCTGTGCAGCTTTGGCCTGCTTTAGTTTGGCGTTTACCTCGGGAGAAGCGATCGTAAATACGAGATCACCCTCTTTTACTATCCCGCCTTTCTTGACCATAATACTCTCTATGCGTCCCGGAATCTTTGAAGAGACGCTGTACGACTGTGCATCTATCTCACCCTGAAAACGCAGAGACTTGGGCTGATACGCCTTGTAAAATACATATATTGCCGACGATACTATGGCTGCAATAACTAAAAAAACGGCTATTTTACTTATTTTATTCATTTTCCACCTTTCTGCCCTGCTGCGCCATCGTTATGAACAGGCTGCTCTCCCCGCTTAATACCAGCAGTTGGGAGAGTTTTTGTATATACATATATGCGACATTCAGACGCTCTGTCTTTATAGCTGCCAGGAAAAGCTCGGCATCAACCATCTCCAAAGAAGTTGAAAGGCCCTCGCTAAACGATTTTTCCCGTAATCTTACATTCTCTTTTGCCAGTCTCAAAGATGAATCAAGTGTTTTGTACTGCTCCAGGTAGAGTTGTACCTCTTTATAGGTTTTTTCCGCAAGTATGGATATATCCTGTACAGCCTGGGCACGAAGCAGGGATACCTGTTGGTTAACCACCCTGGCGGCTTCATATTTTTCACTTCTTCCTGTTGCGGAGAGAAGATTTATATTGACAGCCACTCCGGCAAACCAGTCAGGCATGGATTTTGAAATAATAGAGTCGTCTTTGTAAAGCGTGTAGTTTCCAAATGCGCTGAGAGTCGGCATATAACTCCCCTTCTCTATCTCTACGAAAGATTCGCTTTGGCGCCGTTTGGCATCAAGAAGATCCAAAGCGGCATATCCGCTTTTGGCCCTCTCAACATAATACTCCTCTGTCTTGAGATCATCATTTATAAAAAGCTGTGACGACAAAGAGATATCACTCTCCTCTTTGAGCATTTTTTTAAGTGCCGAAACGGCGATCTCATATTTATGTTTTGCCTTAAGTGTCTCACTTGTCGATTTATCGTACTGTACCTGTGCATTTAGGAGTTCCACCTCTGCAATCTGGCCCTGCTCTTTAAACTTTTTCGCATGGTACCAGTGCATCTCGAAAGCATGTTCCACATCCTGTCGCATTTTATAATAGGTCTCGCTCATCAAGGCACCATAATAGTATTTGACCAGCAGAATAAACGACTTTTGTCGCTTAAGTTCCAGCTTTGCCTTTGATTCATCTATCTGGGCCTCACGTATATCTTTTAGATGAAGTGTCTTTCCTCCCATATAAATAGGCCACAATATACTCAAATTTGCAAGAAAAACATCCTGTTCGCTCAGATCCACAGTTGCATCATCGGAACTGATCGGTGGCAAAGGTATAGGAAGAGAACCTCCTATATTATTGAGGGGCTCGCTAAGATCAAGATCTATGGGTTTGGAGAGGTGGGTATACGAACCGTGCAGATCCACCCTTGGCATATATGTCATGGAGGCAGCACCGTCTCTCATCTTCCGAGCGTGGACAACGCCCTGGTCTGCCGCCTTGAGACCTTCGTTGCGCTCCTGAACGGCTCTCCATGCCTCTTCTATATTGAACGTATCTGCATTTGACGACACAGAAAATAAAATAAGCAACAATAGACGGTATCTGCTCATATTTTCGGCCTTTTTGATTTTAGATGCTGAGAGTGTATGATAGCAACCGCCATGGCATCGGAAATATCAAGCGGTTTTATCTCTTTTTTTATCCCCAAAAGACGCTGTACCATAAAAGCGACCTGCTCTTTTGAGGCTTTAGCTTTGCCTGTAAGCGCTTTTTTTACCTGCAGCGCCGTATATTCGGCAAACTCTCCGTGTTCCTGCAACAGTTTCAACATGATAGCACCTCGAAACTGCGCCAGTTTCAGCACCGTTTTCGGGTTATGTGCATAAAAAATATCCTCCATAGCCACCTCATCTATTTGATGAACCGAAAATATCTGCTCAATAGCTTCTATCATCTGCGGAATCTGATACTGCAGTTTCTCAGCCTTCATTTTTATCAATCCGGCTTCAATAAGCGATATCTTCCCTTTATCCAAAGATATGATTGCATACCCGCAGTTGCGGGTTCCGGGATCTATACCCAAAATTCTAACACACTCTTCTTTTTGATGAATCAATTTCAAAGTACCTTTTTCACTCTAATCACAATCTATTCACATATGTGAATTCATTTGTTTCACAGCTGATTTTATCATATTACAGGGATTTTTAATGTATTATATCTTTACTTTTCACATATATATTCACTGTATCTTCTTATGGAGACAGCAGGTCGAAAAGCGCAACTTTATCATATACCGACAACAAATTCATAATAGTGAGATTATTTGCAGTCATGGCTATATACAAGGAACAATAATGAACATCGGCAAATCCATACTCAAAATGTTAAAAGACGAAATTACCGATGTCGAGTATAACCGCTATATTAAACAACTGGAGTACTGCACGGAATCCTCCAGAAGCGATCTTGTCTGCTTTAAAGCACCAAACCCGCTGATAGCGAACTGGATCAAAAACAGATATGCAGAAAAAATCTCTACCCTGTTCGAACTCAAAACCGGTATTAAACCGACTGTTACCATCGAACTGAAAAACAGCAAAAAACAGACAGGTAAAAATACGGCTGTCTCAACATCTTCAAACGACAGTGTAAAGCAGTCTCTCCTAAATCCGTCTTATACATTTGAAAATTTCGTAGCTGGCAGCTCAAACCAGTTTGCCTATACGGCAGCAAAAAATGTAAGTGAAAAACCGGCAGATATATACAACCCTCTTTTTATTTACGGGGGAGTCGGACTTGGAAAGACACACCTGATGCAATCAGTCGGCAACGTTTTGCAAAAGCACGGCAAAAATGTGATTTATACCTCCGTTGAACAGTTTTTAAACGATTTTACGCGCAATATGCGCAACCATACAATGGAGCGTTTTAAAGATAAATATCGAAAATGTGATGTTCTGCTTATAGATGATGTCCAGTTTTTAAGCAATAAAATACAGACACAAGAGGAGTTTTTCCATACTTTCGAAACTCTGCGTAATGAAAAAAAACAGATCATTCTTACAGCCGACAAACATCCAAAACAGATAGCCGGACTTGAAGAGAGACTCAGAAGCCGTTTCGAATGGGGTCTTGTAGCTGATATTCAACCTCCTGAACTTGAGACAAAAATCGCTATTATCAAGAAAAAATGTGAGATAAACGGGGTACATCTCGATAATGAAGTAGTAAACTATATAGCGACTATCATCGACAGCAATGCCCGAGAAATAGAGGGGATACTCTCGAAACTTCATGCCTACTCCCAACTGATGCATCAGCAGATCACTACTGAATTCGCCAAAAATGTACTAAAAGAGCAGTTAAGAGAAAAACATGACACTATAAATATCGACCAGATCATGACTACCGTCTCAAAAGAGCTTAATGTAAAACCATCCGAGATCCGCTCTAAAAACAGAAGCCGCAATATAGTGTATGCCCGCAGGATAGCTATCTATCTCGCACGTGAACTGACACCGATGTCTATGCCTCAACTGGCCCAGTATTTCGGTATGAAAGACCATACCGCCATTAGCCATACCATGAGAAAGATCAATCAGCTTCTCAATGAAGACGAAAATTTTAAAGTCAAAATCAAAGAACTTTCAAACAAAATATCGACAGCCCCTGCTTTAAAATAATTTTCTTTTTGAGGTAGAAGAAAAAAAAGATATAATTTGCATTGTGAAGAAGTGTGAATAAAAAAATTGTTTTTTTCACGTCTCAAACAACTGCCCCACGGCTTAATATAGAGATATTCACCTAATCACGCAGAACTATTATTATCTATTAAAATTTAAATAAAAATAGGAAGTTCGAATGAAAATCGCTATTTCAAAATCTCTACTGGAAAACATGCTTTTACAGGCTCAGCCTTTTTTGGAAAAAAAAGATACCTCACAGATTACATCACATGTCCTTCTTGAAGTAAACACAAACACACTTATACTTAAAGCGACAGACCATGAAATAGGTTTTATAGCACGTACGGACAATATTCAGCTTGAAGAGACAGGAGATACGACTGCCAACGGTAAAAAACTGCTGGATATTATACGTATATTGAAAGATGGGGATATTATCCTCGAAACACTGGATAATATACTTTATATCCACCAGGGACATTCAAACTTCAAACTTCCTGTTTTCAATGCACGGGAATACCCATCATTCCCTACTGTTCAGGATAAACCAAAAATAGAGATAGACTCCCAGATGCTTATAGAGTCTCTCAAAAAAATTACTCCTGCAACAGATAGCAACAATCCAAAATTTGAACTAAACGGTGCATTGATCGACATAAAAAAAGATAATATCAATTTTGTATCTACAGATACAAGAAGACTCGCACTTGTAAAAATAGAAAAAGAGAATGAATCAGAACTCTCTATCATCATTCCGAAAAAAGCGATTATAGAGATTCAAAAACTTTTTTTTGACAATATAGAGATATATTATGACAATACCTACCTGTTGATCAAATCCAAACAGTACACATTTTTTACAAAACTTATAAACGGTAAATTTCCTGAATACAACCGCATTATCCCAAAAGAGACAGTACATAATATAAAACTGCCTAAAGCGGCTCTTATTGAAGCTATAAAGCAGATAACCACCATATCCAACGATATGAAAATAATATTTGAAAGTTCATCTATCATTTTTGAAAGTCTGAGTGACGACAACATAGAAGCAAAAACAGAAATTGATTTTGACTGCGGTTTTGAAGAACCTTTTACAATGGCCGTAAACAGCCGTTATATCCTGGATTTTCTTGCGCATATCAACTCTATTGAGTTTGAAATGGGGTTCAATGAACCAAGCATGCCTTTTTTATTAACTGACGGAAATTTTAAAACCATAATCATGCCTATCGTAATATAAAAATATTACATACTCCTTTGCACCGTTATTAGGCCGTTGCGGCCTCTATCAACAACTTTTTAATATTTTTTTGTTAAAATGAAACAATTTTGCTTATAGGCACCTCTAATACCTTTTTATTTTTACATAGGATTATCTGAGACAGCCTTGCTTTGGAGTGATAATGGAACAAAAATACGGTGCGAGTAATATCAAGGTCCTGAAGGGACTCGAAGCGGTTCGTAAACGTCCCGGCATGTATATAGGTGATACAGGCCATAGAGGGCTTCATCATCTGGTGTATGAAGTAATAGACAACTCCATCGATGAAGCGATGGCCGGTTATTGTGATACCATTACCGTAGAGCTGACAAAAAAAGGGACTGCCAGAATTTCAGATAACGGCCGTGGAATACCGACGGATATACACCCCACGGAAAAGATGTCGGCCGCTACCGTTGTATTGACCGTACTTCATGCCGGTGGTAAATTTGACAAAGATACCTATAAAGTCTCCGGAGGACTTCATGGGGTAGGGGTCTCTGTCGTAAATGCACTCAGTTCCGATCTTCATATGACCATTTACCGTGACGGAAAAATACACGAACAGGATTTCAAACAGGGTATTCCCCAAAAACTGCTTGAAGTTACAGGGACTACACGCAAACACGGTACAACTATCGAATTTTTCCCGGATCCCACTATTTTTACTGAAACACTTATCTTTGACTATGATTTTCTATCAAAACGCTTTAAAGAGCTTGCCTATCTTAATCCACAGATAAAAATTGTTTTCAAAGACGAGCGTGACGGTAAAAAAGAGGTCTACCATTTTGAAGGCGGTATCACACAGTTCGTTACCGATCTGAACAAAAGGACGGTAGTCGCCAATCCTTTCGAGTACAATGCAAAGATAGAAGATATAGAGATAGATATAGCCTTGATGTACAACGATGCCTATGACGAGAAAGTCTACAGTTTCGTAAACAATATTCGAACACCCAATGGCGGTACACATGAGGCCGGCTTCAGAGCTGCACTTACAAGAGCCATCTCCAACTATAACTCCCAAAACGGGAATGCTAAAGAGAAAGATATAAAAATAAGCGGTGACGATGTAAAAGAGGGTTTGATAGTAGTCGTCTCCGCACGTGTACCGGAACCTCAGTTTGAAGGGCAGACAAAAGGGAAGCTCGGAAATACATATGTGCGTCCGCTCGTTCAGAAAGTCTCATATGAGAATCTTTCAAAATATTTTGAAGAGAATCCCATAGAGGCAAAAGCCATTGTTCAAAAAGCTCTGCTTGCCGCAAAAGGACGTGAAGCTGCAAAAAAAGCCCGTGATCTTACACGACGTAAAGATTCTATGAGTGTCGGAACACTTCCCGGTAAACTGGCAGACTGCCAGAGCAAAGATGCATCTATAAGTGAACTGTACCTGGTGGAGGGCGATTCCGCAGGCGGTTCTGCCAAACAGGGAAGGGACCGTGTCTTTCAAGCTATTTTACCTCTTAAAGGAAAGATTTTAAACGTTGAAAAAGCGCGTCTGGACAAGATACTCAAATCGGATGAAATTACAAATATGATCACGGCACTGGGTTGTGGTATAGGTGAAGAGTTCAACGAGGAGAAGCTTCGATACCATAAAATTATCATTATGACAGATGCCGATGTTGACGGGTCTCACATTCAGACACTTCTGCTGACATTCTTCTTCCGCTATTTCAGAACTATTGTTGAAAACGGCTATCTTTACCTTGCACAGCCCCCTCTTTACAGGTATAAAAAAGGGAAAAAAGAGATATATTTCAAGAATGACCGTGTAATGAACGACTATCTGATTGAAAACGGTGTTGATTCTCTTAGCGTAGAGGGTATAGGACGTAATGACCTTGTAAATTATTTCAAGATGGTAGATCACTATAAAGAGAGCCTGGATGCGCTTGAACTCAGATATGCTCTTATAGCTCTTATCAGACATTTTATAGAGAGTCCGGATATCATAGGACTTTCAAGTGATAAAATGTATGATGAAGTAGAAGCTTTCCTAAAATCAAGAGATAACAATATTCTCTCCAAGATAGTTACGGAAGAGGAGATACACCTTTTTGTACAGACACAAGACGGTATGGAGGAACTTCGCATAAACGATGAGCTGTTCTCGGCACCTCACTTCAATGAAGCCCAGTTTATTTATAATAAAATCCAAGAGTGGGATATTGACCTTGACGGCGATATTATAGAGATACTTGAAAATATTAAAGAGTATGCACGTAAAGGATCATATATACAGCGTTATAAAGGTCTCGGTGAGATGAATCCGGAGCAGTTGTGGGAGACCACTATGACCCCGGAAAACCGTGTATTGCTGCGTGTAACCATAGAAGATGCCGAAGTTGCCAGTGATACTTTTACACTGTTTATGGGTGATGAAGTCGAGCCGCGTCGTAACTACATAGAGACACATGCAAAAGATGTCCAGCATCTTGATGTCTGATAAATAGCTGTTTTTATGTTATACCCTGAAGAGAAAGAGAGGGAAAACCGTTTTAAACTTGCTTTGAGAATGGGTCTTCCTATCTTTCTGTTGGCGATTGTATCTTTTTCTGCACTTCTTTATCAGTATTTTAACTCGATCCCGGTCACATTTGTTTTTATAAGCATAATTATCTTTGCGGTTATGATCTATTATATTTTTTATTTAATCTACCGTGGATTCGAAGAGAGGGTGACGGATCCGGTCACTTTTGCATTTACACGTGAATATACAAAAAAACTGTTTGAAAAAGAGATACAAAAAGGCCCTTATACTATTATCCTCCTCTCCATAGACAACCTGGGAGATATAAATAGCCGTTTCGGTATAAAAAACGGTGATAAAGTTTTATATAATGTAGCACACCTGATAGGAAGATATTTAAAAGAGAAAGGGATACAAAAAGTTCCTATAGGTCATTATAAAGGGGGTGACTTTTTTATAGGTCTAAGAGGAAACAGGGAAAAATACCAGACCATTATGGAGATGATGTGTATTAAATTCGAAAATTATCGCCTTCAGGATATAGAGGTTTCTATCAGTGCAGTTATTGCAGATACCTCTTTCAGCAGTGATCTGGATCAGCTTACGGAACATTTAAATGAGCTGAAAAATGAAAAAGAGCTGATTGAAGATGAGGAAGAGATCAATCAGAGTGATCTTGAAAACAGGGTAATAAATGCGGTAAAAAACCGTCTTTTTCAGTTGATGTATCAAAGGATAGTTGAAAATTTTGAAACAAAGATGGTAGAGATATCGGTAAAGCTCAATAGTGATGGAAATAAACTGATCCATCAAAAAACATTTATGCCGATCATAAGCAGATCCGGACTTCTGCGTGAATTTGAGACAATGATATTCGAATCAGTTCTAAGAGAGTGTAGTAAAACGGAAGAAAATATTGTTTTTGTAATTCCTGTTTCCCCATCCACTTTGCGTCAACAACGTTTCTTTAATGATGTACAGATGTTGTTCAGCAATAATGAAGCAGCCAGAAACAAAATAATGTTCACTCTTAAGGAAAAAGAGTATTATCATCATGTATCAAGGTATAACGACAGGATACAGGCATATAGAAGAATGGGAATCTATATTGCACTGGATCGGCTGGGCGTATTTCATACTACTATGCTTTACCTAAAAGATCTGGATGTCGATATGGTCTGTTTTGATACACTTTACGGAAGGCATATCAAGGAGAAAGGGTACCAGGCTATATTGTCCGGACTGAATACTACCGCTAAAGACCTTGGCATAAAGACATGGATAAAGATGATCGAAGATGAAGAGGGGGCACGTATTGCCTCAAAAATCGGCATAGACTGTATGCAGGGGAATTATCTGGGCAGGATATCACTCCTGGATGAAGTTTTGAAAAAAGGAAGCAGATGAGATACGGAGAAAAAATAATAGATGAGTTCGATGTTGAAAAAGATCTGGAGATCTGGCCTAATGAACATGAGCGTGAGTACCTGATAAAAATGACGCTTCCGGAGTTCAGCTGTCTCTGTCCACGCAGCGGATATCCGGATTATGCCACTATTTACCTGGAATATACACCGGACAGATGGGTCGTTGAATTAAAAGCGATCAAACTTTATATCAACTCTTTCAGGGAGCGTCATATTTCACATGAGAACTCAGCA
>Ga0256913_10002148_pt1 | contig 10050 bp, 5 predicted proteins | sample Axial_MatmetaG_FD_185970 | JGI IMG/M metagenome (GOLD analysis project Ga0256913, IMG submission 185970) | Deep-sea worm associated microbial mat communities from Axial Seamount, Juan de Fuca Ridge, Pacific Ocean - Axial_Mat | ecosystem: Environmental > Aquatic > Marine > Oceanic > Microbial...
CCTTCCCAATGGCCCATCTGATCCCTCCAGCCAGGTGTTTCCGGAACAGCGGGTCGGAGTAGAAAGAGGCATCGTGGCCCAGGGCAGTGTACCACTCTCTGCCGCCGTCCCAGGTATGGCACCAGCAGAGGGGGAAGAGGTCACCGAAGGTACGGCCGGGGTATTCGTCCCGTCCTTTATCCTCCACCGTCGTCAGGTCGGCCGATAGCAGCACGTGTATGTCGGGGTTGAGCTCGTTGGAGTAGTAACATTCGTCATCCACCTTCCAGCGTGCCGGCAGGAAAGAGGTGGAAGGGTGATGCGGGTCGGTGATCACCACGACAAATTTCTGATGATGGGCGTGACGGACGAACTTACCGCCCACCATGGCCCACATCCACGGCCAGTCGCGCTCGGTGGCGTTGGCCGAGTGGATCCCCACAAAGCCGCCGCCGCCACGGATATATTCCTGCAGTGCTTTCCTCTGCGACTCATCGTCGAACACTTCGTTGTTGGTGTTGGAGAAGATCAGCGCATCGTACTGTTTCAGGTTGCCGGGCGTGAAAGCCGCCGGGTCGGTGGTGGTGTCGCTGGTGATGCCCATCTCAGCACAGATCTCCTGCAGGGCTTTGATGCTGGCGGGGATGTTGTCGTGGACATACCCTTTTCCATTCTTTGTATAGATCAGCACCTTTTTCCCTTTCATGCCGGTGTTGTGGCCTTGTGGCTGCGGCAGACCCGTGAGGGTGATGCCGGCAAGGAGCAGAGTGATAAAAACGGTTTTCATGGTAGTGGTGTGTTTATGTTTACAGTGATCTTACCGGAGAATCCTTTCCAGTAAGCTTCGGCTTCCTCTTTGGTGCTGTGTCCGTCATATACGAACATGCGGTAGCGGAGGGTGTGTTTCTCTCCGTAAGCAAAATGCCATCCGTGGAGGCGTATGGGGCAGAACTCGAAGAAGAGGTCGCCGCGGCCTTCGTTGGCGTCGGGCGGCCACACCCGCATCGGCTCGGGGTACTCGCGGTTGGCAGGATGGTCCATGAAGAGGATGCCGCTGGTGCCTGCTGGCGAGGTCCCTTCGATGCGGCACCAGCGGGCGCGTGTGGCGTCGGCCTCCTGCCGTGTCTTGCCTTCGGAGGTGAGGACGGTGCTGTTGTGACGGTCCCATTTTTCCGTGGCGCGGTACCCCAGGCCCCCCCCGTAACGGTAAGCATCCAGCATGATGCCCTGGGTGAGGGGCGTGCTCTGCGTGGTGAGGTAGTCGATAAGCCATCCTTCGTCCCCCGGGAGGTGCCAGGCACGCACCGTCACCACCTCGTCGATGGCGATGTGTTCGTTGCGGCCGTCATCATAATAAACGTGTTCCTGACGTACCGTGATGCTGCAGAAAAGATCCCCCTCGACGACCGAGAGGAGCCCGGCGAAACGCACCCTGCCCTGGCCTTTGCCCAGGTTCCAGAAATCCACCTCCTTCCCGTCGATATGGGTTTTGGTCCAGGGCCCCCAGATACCGTAATGGTGCAGGTGGTCGGGCGGCTGTATGCGGGTGAGCACCATCCCTGAAGGGGAGTAGAGGGGATGGATATACCCGGAACGGTGGTAGTTGCCGTCGGCGCCGGCGGGCGGTGGCGTATCGGCATAATGATAGGCAAGGACCGGCTTTTTCCCGTCGTAAAGAACGTAAGCATCCCCCTCATCCCGTACACGCATGAGGGGAAGGTGCATCTTTTTTTCAGGTTTTCTGACCAGTGTGTACTCCCTGCTGCCACCGTCGGCAAAGAACCAGAGGGTGCCGTCGTCATACTGGCATGTCACCTCCGTGGAGCCGCCTCCGCTTGCAGCAAAAAGGCAGAGACGGGTATTGTCGAGAGAGGCATTGTCGGGGAGCACGAATCCGCGGACGGCTACCGGCCCCCGGCGCTGTGCCACACTGTCGTCAAGCGTGAAGTGCAGCAGTGTCTGGGAAAACAGAGCCGGCGTCAGAAAGAACAAAACAAAAGAAAGATATTTTTTCATGCGATAAAGATCTGTTCTGGCAGCAATTTAATATTCAATATTCAACCCCAATTGAGAAACGGTATAAATGTTTGATGTTTGGAAATTGAGATTTGGATTTTATTTGTTATTTGCTATTTGTTATTTGGAATTTAATCTCTTTACTGTATCCAGGAAAGCCCGTATGTTTTCCGTGCTCACCGCCGGCGGCATGCCTCCGCCGCACGACCAGAGGATGCGTTTCCGGTCTTTCGCGGAGGTGATCATCTTTTCCGTTTCTGCGGCCACCTGCTCCGGTGTGCCGGCGGCCAGCACGTCGCGCGGCGGCAGGTTGCCCAGGAGCACCACCTCCGGCCCGGCCAGCCCGCGGATCTCGTCAAGGGTATGTTCAAAGCTGAAATTAAAAAGGTTGACATCCATCTCCCGGAGATACCTGGCCGTGATCAGTCCCTGGGCGTCGTTGTGCAGGAAACGCACCGGCGCCTCAAAGGCGTGGAAGATACGCTGCAGGTAGGGGAGGGCGAAGGTCCTGAACTCTTCGTCGCCGACGAAGCCGATGAGGTCGTCGAGGATGAAGATCCCTTCGATGGAGGGAAAGAGGGTTTTCTGGTGTTGCAGCCAGGTGACGGTGAACTGTGTGATTTTCTCCAGCAGGGCATGGGTCTCGTCCGGGTACATCATGATGTCGGTCATCAGCTCGGTGGTGCCGCGCAGGTAGGAGGCGATGTTCATGGGGCCGCGGGCCACGGCGAAGCGTATCTCGTGGCCCAGCGTCCGGATGCGGTCGTGAGAGTGCTGCAACCGTGCTGTGACGAAAGGCAGCAGACCGTCCTTCGCCGGGTCGGGGATCTCCAGCAGGGAGATATCTTCCGCCGACCGCAGCACCTTGTGGGCCCAGGGGAGAGAGTCCTCATGCCAGGAAACCCTCGAACCGAAAGCCGAAGGTTCAGTGACCATGCCGTACTCCGACCAGAAACCCGGCAGGAAAAGCACATCGGGGAAGGTCTCCAATGCTTTCCGGTTGGCTTCGAACCACATCTCGTCGGAGGTATAATAGTCGAGGGTGGAGATACTTGCCCAGCCAGGAATCCACGGACTGTCGATGATGAAACCTGTAAGGTCCTCTCTCATGGATTTGCCCTGAACGAGGTTTAATAATGTTTCCCACGGGTGCTCTGCCATGATGCGTTGTGTTTTTAGATCATCTTGTAAAGAAATTCAATTGTAAATTGTTTTTGTATAAATTTTTTTACATTTACATGTATTATCTTGACTTATTTGTCCTGAATAGCAAAGAAACTATAGTTTTTTTAAAAAAAGAAGATAGATGTTATGAAAATAATGCACGAACTCATCAATTTTCGCGATGGCGAATACCTCAAAATAAAATGGGATGAGTTTGAGCATTTTACCTTTCCGTGGCATTTTCATGATGAATATGAGATCATATATGTTATTGAAAGTTACGGGAAGAAATTCGTGGGGGACAGGATCGAACGTTTTGAAAAAGGAGACCTGGTGTTGCTGGGCAGCCGTTTGCCGCATTTCTGGAAAAACGAGCATGTGTTCTATCAGCATGATCCTGCGAAGATCGTAAAAGCGGTGGTTGTTCATTTTCCTTCCGACTTTATTGAAGAAGAGATCAAAGGAATCTCGGATCTTGCTTCCATCAAGAAACTGTTTTCCCTGTCATCCCGCGGGATTGTCATAGAGCCACCGGACAATACCCTTATCGGGGATAAGCTGGTGCGTTTGCTCAAAGTATCCGGGATGGAAAGGTTCCTTCTTTTTCTGGAGATCCTGAAGGACATGGCTAATGCGAAGAATATCCATTTAATGGCTACCGTGAGCTTTGAGGATTCCCTTTCGCAACTGGAGATGAAAAACCAGCGTCTTTTTAAGGTCGTACAGTTCATTGCCCGTAACTATACCGAGAAGATCACACTCGATGAGGTCGCTGCCAAGTTCGGTTTTAATTCTTCGTATCTGAGCCGTTATTTGAAGAAAAACCTTGGTAAGTCATTTGTGTCTCTGATCAATGAACTGAGGATCCATTATGCCTGCCGGTTGCTGATCGATGGGGATCTCTCCGTGACCCAGGTATGTTATGAGAGTGGTTTTAATAATCTTTCACATTTTTACCGGACGTTTAAAAATCAGGTTAAAATGATGCCCAAGGAATACCAGAAACAATATTTTGAAGGCTCCAGGGAGCTTGTGAAGAACTGGTGTTTCTGAAGGATATAACCTATTGGTTTCCGCTGGCAGGAATAAAAAAAGTCCCCGGGGTGGGGGACTTTTTTTATTCGTTGACCGGGATCAGTCCTGAGGTACTACCTCTCCTTCTCCTGGTCCGTCAACCCATTTCCAGGGTGTGACATTGTTTTCTGCTCCCGGATAGCCTTCATTTTGGTTGATGACCCCTTCCAGGTTCCCGTTGATGGCGGGTGCGGGTACCGGCCACAATACGATCCAGGGAGCAGCCCTGTATGTGTAATGGGGTGCTACGATGTTCTCGCGATAGAAATTGTTTTTTTCGATCACCCTGTCGTACCAGAAGTTATCAGACGAGAAGTTCTGCATGCTGTAGCTCTTCCCGTTGTAGCAGGTTTTGCCTGTTTCCGCCAGGATGAAAGCAACACGTGTGAGCTCGGTTTTTCTGGGTTCTTCGTAGTAGAGTTCACGAGCTCTTTCATCGAGGATTGTACCGATGTTGATGTCGGCTGCCGTATAGGGAGCGCATCCTGCGCGGGTACGTACGGCATTGATATCAGCGGCGGCATTATTGAGATCTCCTTTCCAGAAATAGGCTTCGGCGCGTAGCAGATAGGTCTCAGCCAGACGGTATACATACCAGTCGCCGCGGCCTCCGTCGGGAGTGGCATCAGTTGGGTCGGCCACATACAGTTTGTAATAGGGCCAGTTGTACCACGAACGGATCGTGTCTGTGCAGAGGATGCCTCCTGCCGAATCATACAGTTGCAGGTGTTTCCCGTAATACGGGTCGCCTTTGGTAATCAGATCCGGGTCATTGTATACCAGATCTCCCATCCTCATCCAGTTGCCCGGCGCATGCCGCAGATCATTGGGATCGGTCCAGATGGTGAACTGACCGTAAGCACTCAGCCGGCAACGGCCGATACCCCGGCCGTATTTGGTCACCAGGTCGATCTTTACCCCATGCGAATTCAATGGCAGGTCCCTCATGCCTCTGTTCCCGTAAGGGGTCTTGATCTTGTTGGAACCATAGAAGGGAACACATTGCCGCATGATCGATGTGCGTTCACTGGCGCCGCCTTCGGTAAATTCTTCCCGTGAGATCAGGACGTAGATCTTCTCCGTGTTCTCAGGGAGTGATTTGTTAGGGGCCTGATGCAGGTCCCAGATCACATTGTGGGAGGTGTCGTCTTTGTCAATGCCGAACCTCTCCGTCATGAGCTTATGATAACCATCGTTGATCACTGCTGTTGCCGAAGCGATCGCCCCGTCAAAATCCAGGAGGGCCAGGTTGACCTTGGTGAGCAAATGGTTTACCGCCGCGTTATTGATGTCGCCGACAGGTACTCCGTCACTTTCCCGATAAACCCATTGTGCGGCAAAGGTGAGGTCTTTCTTGCATTTCTCGAGAATGCTCCTGCGTGTACAGGAATAAAAGTCGAGTCTAGGTTCCGTGATCTCGTTCAGGATCAAAGGTACGTCGCCAAACTGGTTGACGAGGCGGTAATAAGCCCTGGCCCTGTGGAAATAGGCCTTGCCCAGGATGTTATTCCGCTCTTCCTCACTGGTCCATTCGGCATTGTCGATACGAGAGATGACGGTATTGGCATATTTGATGCGGTAGTATTGTTCACGCCAGTACCAGCCGATGCGGTTACAGTTTGCGCTGTTCAGACAAGCATCCGGAAGTATCTGTGCCGGGAGGTCCATGGCCGGACCCGTTTTATCTGTGGTCCCTTCAACGGCCACGTCTGAGAAGATGTTCTCTGTGATCTCAGGTGCGCCGTCACCGTAAAATTCATGACGGCTGTTACGTAAACAGGCAATAAGTGCCCCGTTGAGACCCTCTGCATTGATAAAGGTGTTTTCAGGTGTGTACAGAGACAGTGGCTTAGGCTTGAGCCAGTTGTCCGTACATGAAAACATGAAAAATATCCCTGTCAACGCAATGAATGGAATGATTCTGTATTTTTTCATGATTACAATGTTTTAGAGGGTTAAATTTAATTTGAAAGAGAAGTAGGAAGGTGTATATCCATGGTGCTCAGGATCCATCCATGTCCAGGAAGGACTCCATACCAGAGGATTTTGTGCTACCACAGATACCATAGCCCTCTGAATCTTAACACGTGTGAGTACGTCGGAAGGGATATTGTACGATATAACGAAATTATCGACTCTCAGGAAAGAATTGTTTTCCCACACATTGAAACCGGTCTCATAGCTTTCGATCCTTGCCCATTTGTTGCTCGGATGTGCCGGTGTCCAGTAAGGAACGTTGTAGGATGTTCCCCTGTCGTAGAAAACATCGTTGTTTTTCCTGTGGTTATTGGCTGAAAAATATCCTAAATAGGAATATAGTTTCAGCGAGATGGTCCAGTTCCCCATATCAAACTCGTTGCGCAAAGATATCCGGTGTTGTGGTTTCCGGTTTCCCAGAAACTGTTTGTCAGCATTAGTATAATAACCGTCGTTGTCCACGTCCTCCAGTTTGAAGTCGCCGGGAGAACGGCTGTAGGAGGCAGCCACGTCTTTCTCATCTTCCTGCCATATCCCCAGGATATTATAATCCCAAATCTCATCAATGGCATGACCGATAAACCATTCGTTGGTGATGTCGTCGGCTTCTTTCAGGTTGCCGTTGGCATCGGTAACCATATTCCCGTATAGGTGGACGATCTTATTTCTGTTGTGGGAGTATGTGAATTCCGTCTTCCACATAAATTTCTGATTCCTGATGTTCATGGAACTCAGTTGCATCTCGAACCCGCTGTTGTTCACCTGTCCCAGGTTGGAAAGGACATTGCTGTAACCGGTTATATCTGGCAAAGCCCGGGAGATCAGCAGGTCTTCGGTCTTCATCTTATATCCTTCGATGGTCCCGCGCAGGCGGCTGTCGAACAGGGAGAAATCCAGACCTAGGTTGAAAGCGCCTGTTCGTTCCCATCGCAGGTCGGCATTGGCCATTCTGGTAGCATACAGTTGGGATACATATTGCGGCATGCCGTTGATGACCAGAAGATATTTTCCGGAAGCCAGGTTGGACAAGGCATCATATGTGCCTACCCCGCGGTTTCCGTTCACACCGTAAGAGAGCCGCAGTTTGGCAAAGTTTAGCCACTTGATATTGAAGAAACTCTCTTCGGTCATCACCCACCCCAGAGCTACTGATCCGAAGTTTGCCCAGGGATGCTTCTGTCCGAATGCCGAATAGCCGTCACGGCGGTAGGATGCGGTCAGCAGATATTTCGACTTATAAGAATAATTCAGGCGGGCCATGTAAGCTGCAGCAGTGCTGTAACTGTCGTAAGTGGAGATGGCCCTGTCGTTGCTGGCGGCCTGAAGCCGGTGGTATCCCAGGTTGTCGTTCGGGTCGAAATGGTCGCGGGAGATATAATCGGACCAGTACTGCTGTTCTTCTGCATTCTGCAACAGGGTGACATGGAAGCTGTGCACGTTGTTGAACACTTTATCCCATCGCAGGATATTGTTCAACTGCCAGTGAAAACTGGAGGTGTTGCTGCGTGAGGCGATGCCGTTGACTTTTCCCCAGTCGAAATGCTCGGAAGAGTAGTGGTTGTAATTCCTGTCCCACCGGAAGATAGGGATGAACTCAGTAGTGAAAGAGAACCCCAACGGGAAATCAATCGTGGCGTATATCTTACTGTTGATCGAATTGTACTTGCGGAAACGCTCCTGATAGACCATGTTCAGCCAGGGGTGCCTCGAAGCAGAGATATTTCCGGTAGGAGCATAGCGTATCGTTACGCCGTCATCTTCATAAAAAGATGAATAAGGAGTGACATTCAGTAAATTGGTCCTGGAGGGAACAGGGCTCTGGTCGCGGAAAGAGAGCTGGGCATCTGTACCTACTTTGAGGAAATCAGTGACCTTTGCTTCCAGATTTAACGAGGTGAGTGTGTTGGAAAACTTTTCATTATATACGATTCCTTCGTTGTCAACACGTCCCAGGGACCAGTAATAGGATACCCGGTCCGTAGCTCCGGAAATACTGATGTTATAATTTTGTCTTAGACCGTTCTGAAATTCATAGTCTTTCCAGTTGACGGTTTTCCCGTTTTTATAGTTATCTATCTCCAGCGGAGAAAAACCAATCCGGTTGAGCCAGATGCCTGTAAGGTCGTCTGAGGCAGAAGAGCCGTCATAAGCTTTCCACTGGTCAATCGTTACCCCGTCGGGCAGGTCGTCGGGACTGTTGTAATAGCCGGGGCGTCCCTCCTGATGCCTTTCGTTGCTTTCAAAACCGGCGATCCGCCAGTCGATGAATTGCGGACCGTTCATGGCATCGTAATGCGCATGAGAAAGGGTGGCCAGACCTAACGAAGCATTGAAATTGATGACGGGCTTACCCTTTTTCCCTTTTTTCTTGGTGATGAGAATTACACCATTGGTGGCACGTGATCCGTAGATCGCGGCTGACGATGCATCTTTCAGAACATCAATACGCTCAATATCCTGCGGGTTGATGTCGGACAGGTCTCCGTAATAGATCATCCCGTCAACTATGATTAACGGCGCGTTATTTTTCATGGATGTCTGCCCTCTGACTTCCAGCTGGCTTGGACTGCTGAGTCCTTTCGCACTGGCACTGAAACTTACGTTCAGTCCGGGGATGCTGCCCCGTAGCAGGTCGGTAACATTAGAGGTGCTTTCCGATTCCAGCTTTTCTATGTTGATCTGACTTACAGAGCCGGTGAGGTCTTTTTTCTTTGCCGTACCGTAACCTACGGTCACCACCTCCTCCAGTTCGGAGATATCTTCCTCCAATGCCACATCTATGTTGGTACGTCCGTTAACCTCAGTCTCCTGAGTCTTCATACCAATGAAAGAAAAAACAAGTGTTGCATTGTCCGGCGCATCCAGTTTGTATTCTCCCTTCTCATTTGTGATCGTGCCAATGGCCGTTCCTTTGACAAGAATGTTTACCCCCGGAAGAGGAGATCCATCCCGGCTGTCCGTTACTTGCCCTTTGATCGTGATCGTCTGTTGCGCAAAGGCCGGTGATACGGATCCGGCGATCAGGAATGTGCACAATAAGAGAAAAATAACAATCTTTCTCTTTCTTTTTGGATTGGTAAAATCTTTTTGTTTCATAAGTAAGTTTTTTGGTTTTGGGTAATTTAGTTTTTTAAGATATAGGAAAAACATCCCGGTACGTTCATAAACACAGTTTGAGAATTCTTCATAAGCATAAAAATTTAGGTTAATAATTAAGTGAATGGAATGAAAATATATGATTGAATAAATTAGTTTCTATACTGTAGGCTGTTGTACATGCTATATCAGAGAGGTATGCAAATTGAACCAATCAAAGAAATCCATAATACAGAAAGATTTGAAACAGATTTTTTACATGAATGTGTATTATTTTTACCTAAAACTAGTATTTGGTATATTTTTGACAAGAATAGTGTGTCTGTAGACCCGAGATGAACGGTAAAAAGTGTGATCCGGAGCAGGTGATTTTGTTATTTCTGACGTTTTTCGGATATCCGGAGAGCTACTCTTTCTCTTAACGGTATATAACAAATGGTGTGGTGTCCCGAAGAAAAAAATCCGGAGGGGACGGATATTGGGAATATATGAACGATTTCAGATATGTGACTGCTACCTTTTTCTTTGTTTCTTCCCTTCTATTTATATCTTTGTCTAGCCAAAAACTCAAACCGGGTCTTTGCAGACCTTCAAAATATGCAGCCATGGATATTTTTAATAAATGCCATCATTTCACCCGCGCCCGTGAGGCGGTGAAGGAAGGGTGGTATCCATACTTCCGTCCCATACAGTCGGGTCCCGGCACCAAGGTGAAGGTGGACGGCCGTGAGATGATCATGATCG
>Ga0256913_10002149_pt1 | contig 10041 bp, 3 predicted proteins | sample Axial_MatmetaG_FD_185970 | JGI IMG/M metagenome (GOLD analysis project Ga0256913, IMG submission 185970) | Deep-sea worm associated microbial mat communities from Axial Seamount, Juan de Fuca Ridge, Pacific Ocean - Axial_Mat | ecosystem: Environmental > Aquatic > Marine > Oceanic > Microbial...
CACCGCGAAACTGTTCGATTTCGGCCTATGCATATCGTTGGAGCGAGCGGCCAACCCCAATCCCGAGGAAAAACTGGAAGGCTCCCCCTTCTACCTGCCACCGGAAAGAATCGTGGCCGCTCCGGAAGGGGAGTTCAGCGAGGTCTATTCTCTGGGAATGCTCCTTTTCCATATGTTGGCGGGGACAACCTATTTCTCCCAGGCGGACGCCCGGGAACTAGTATCGAAACACGTCCAGTCCGTACGTATGCCCGACGTGGGAAGCAAACTCCCGAATTGCTCGGGGGAGGTGACCGCCGTTTTGGACGAGATGATACAAAGGGACCCCGGGCGACGCATAGCGTCACTGGACGACCTGAAATTACGATTGGAGGAGGTCTTGCAACACGCCAGCGGATATCCTTTGGCCGCGTCCGACGCCCTCGGAGTGGACGATTCGAAATGGAAAAGAAGAGTCCGCTCCCCCAAAACCTATCTATACTTGTTCGCCGCCGTATTGGCCACCGCCGCGGTTGCCGCGGGGCTGTTCGCCGCGTGGCGATACAGAGGGAAGCTGGAAAAGAGACGGCGCGAGAGGATTGTCATCTCATCCGTGGCGTCGGAACTCGGAATACCGGTCGATGTCAAGCCGCCCGACGCCACCTTGCGGGAGGTCGCCGTCATGGTTGAGGATAAAGCCAGGAAGGCCCGGAAGAAGAAGGCGGAATCACTGCCTTCGTTCGACGAGACGTTCTATAGTGCGAAAATCTGCAAGGACCTGGGCATATCCGTAGCGCTCGACGAGAAACCAGCCGTAACGCTGGAAAGAGTGGAGAAGCTGGCCGCCGCCGCCGAACGGGCTTTGGAGGAAAAGGAACTGGCGAAAATCGTCATGGAATTCGACGCCGAAAAAGCGACTAGGGACGCGGCCGCCAAACTCGGAGTCGAGTTCCCCGTCACCAAGCCGTCCATGACACCTGAGGAGATAGGGGAATTGGCCTCTAAAAAGGCGAGTGAGCGCACGGTGGAGAAATATCCATCCAAAATGCTGGCGTTGGCCAATTCCAAAATCGTGGAGAAATACAAACCCCACCGCGTGGGAGAACAGGTCAGCGTGAGAAAGGTCACGACGGGGGAGTTGATCTCCGGCGAGTTCAAAGGAGTGACGAGCTATTCAAAGGTGATTATCGGCGGGGAAGAGGTGTTGATCAATGATTTGACCGATGTCGAACAAGTGAGATTCTCTCCGGGAATAGCCTCGGTCAAAGTCGCCGCCTGCTTTAAACAAACCAAAGAACGATTTAAAAAACTCAGACAGGAATTCTACACTTCGACACGGGCGGACATTGAAAGACAGCTTTTCGAGAACAATGGATACCTCAGAGATTCCAAAGGACACTGGATAGCCGCGGAAAAGGCGGTCGCCGCCGCGGTGTTGGAAGCTAGGAAAAAGTTCGAGAAAGCGAAGAGGGACAAGGAGGCCGTGGCTAAAACCAACGCCAGACGCCTTTTCGACAGGGAAGGATTTTTCAAACGATATGGTTACAGACGCGTCGATGGCGCGTGGAACTCCGACCTGAAAACCGTCAAGGTCCTGCTAGCGAAACGCCGCGCCGCGTTCGAGAGGAAACGCGGGAAAGAATTGGGTGCTTTTATGGATGAGGCGAGGAAGAACGCGGCGGAGGAGCTTTATCCTCTACATGGATATATCCGATGGGGTGGTGAATGGATTCCGGCGAAAACCATTCTCGACAGGGAAATACGAAAGGAACTGGACGACTTGGATGAAAGAATGGGGCCAACTCCGTGAACGCGCCGGGCATTGACAAGACGAATACGGAGGCCTGAAAACGTTTCCCGGCGGAAGCGATACGAATGGGACGAAGCGTCCTTTCCCGAAACTATCAACCGCCCACTCGCCCGCGGATAGCGGTGGGAGTTGAAAATTTTCCGTTCCGGCGAAGTCCGCGGAACGGGGGGATATATCGTCGGCTCAGGATTTCGGATGGCCGCTTTTCAGCGTCACGTCGATCGTTTCGCCGTCGCCAACCGTTTTGTCGAGAAGAATTTTTCCCCGTTCTCTGATCTCGACGCGTATCTTTCCGTTTTTCTTTTCCACCGACACGTCGAAATCGGAGTCGAACGCCCGTATATGCTCGATGGAATACCGGTTCCATTTCGAGGGCATCCTGGGCGTCATCCGGAAGCTTTTGAACCCCGTCGGGGAGATTCCGAGAAGTCCCTCCGTGAATATCCTGCAGTAGAGCGCGCTTTCCGCGGAGAGATGGGCCATGTCCCCCTCCGGCCACGCCTCGACCACGTATGGGACGTGGGATCCGAGAAGTCTGGTTTTCGAGTAGGAGTCGAGTCTTGCCAGGGCGCGGTCCGCCGCTCCGGCCTTGAACGCTCCGTTGAAGGCGTACAAGGTGCCCCTGTCCCAAAACAGCCCCGGGTCCTTCTGATTCGGGTTGAGTTCGACCCTTACCCCGTTGGGGGTCCACAATTTTCCGAACAAGGCGTCAAGCGTGCCCTTCCGCCTGTCGTTTATCCCCATCACGAGCGGCAGGCATATCCAATGTCTCAGGTATTTGTGTCCTTTGAAGTATCGGTAGGTCTTCAGCCCCTCTATTTCCGCTCCGAAATAGTTGTCGATGGCCTTCCGCATGGCCGCCGCCCGTTTCCGGTAGTCCTCCACGACCTTTTTCTCCTTGCCGAGGGCGTCCGCCAGTCTGGCGGAATAGATCAGACCTCCATAGTACAGGCTGGATGTGGAGAGGTTCGCGTCCCCCGTCGGGATGCGTCCCTCCATCTCGTCGGATTTCGACATCACCGCGCCGCTCTCGTTTTTCATTTTTTCGCAATAATCGAGACACCAGGAAATCAGTGGCCACAGCTTTTCCGCGATTTCCGCGTCCCCTCTGGCGAGGGCGAACTGGCTCGCGCCGAACGCGGTCATGGCCGCGTCTCCCCGGTCGCATCCTCGTGCGACGATATCGCCGTTCATCTCGAATGACGGGGGCAGGTGTCCCCCTTCGGGAGGGATATGTTTTTCGAACACGATATACGCGTTCAGCGCGGCGGTGTTTCCTATGTCGTATCCCAGATAGGGGAAGAAGGGCCCGGAGTACTCGCACTGGTCGTTCGCCCATATCCCCACGTAGTATCTTCCACCGCCGGGGGAATGGATCAGTCCCATCGTGCTTTTGTAGATGCTTTCCGACGCCCTTATTTTTGAGAAATAGAACAGCGTGTTCAAAACGGGGTCCGGGGTTTTCAAAACGAGGTTTTTCCGAATATGGTCCAGAAAATTGGTTCTTTGTTTCACCACGTCGGCGAAATTCTGGGCGATGGGGGGCTCGTCGTTCAGGCGCGTGGAGAAATACACGCCGAACTCGTATTTCCCCCTCGGCTGGATGACTGTTTTTGGTTTCGCGTCGGAGTGGACCCTGACGTGGTACGTTCCCCGCGTCCCTTTGATCGTTTGGTTCGACTCGACTTTCCCTATCTCCACCTTCTTAGGCTTGTCGGAGACGTTTTCAATCGTCCATTTCTCGACGAAAAGGCGTTCGGTCATGGATGGGACGAAGGTTCTCGTCATTCTCAATCCGTCCCGTTCCTTGTGTCGGACGGTCCACATGCCGTTTATCCGGATGGAGTCGACGGGGGCGGGTTCCACTTTTTTTCCGTCCGAAACGATGGCGGGGAGGATGGCGTCGCCGTAGTTCTTTTTGAGATACGCCCGGTATTTCCATTTTTTGAAGACGCGCAACTGCGGAAAGAAGATAGCTCTTTTGATATGAATAATTCCACCGGCGTCGATGTCGTAGGTTATAATCGCGGCGACGGCCTCGCCAGCCATCTCTATGTGGTCGCCGTGGGGGAGGTCCCGTTTCCCGGCGACGTTCCAGACGATGGAATCCCTTTCCTTCTCGATCCGCCAGAAAGAGGTGTCCGCCGCGTTCCCGCCGTCCTTCCCGGCAATGGCGGCTTGTGGGATGGAGAAGCAGAACGCGGCCAGTGCCGCCATGATAATCCATCCGGCGCTAGCATACGCGGAACGCGCGAATTTGTGGCTATACGCGGATGCCCAATTCCCTCTGTCGTCATTGTAGTGGAACATAATCAATTTCTCCCTCGATGTTTTCGATTTATCCAAATGTAATACACGAGTTACTCAAATGAAAGGGTTCGCTGGAGGAAAAAGGCGGTTCGACGGTCGGCCCGCCTAATCTCCCCCCTTCCTCTCGATCGCCGCCTGCAAGACGGTCAGCAACGCTCTCGCCTCCGCGAGGTGCCCTTTTTCTATTAATCTCTCCAAGTATCCATAGCGCTCCCGCGTCGTCCGTTCCCTCTTTTTGTAGTCGGCGGGCCCTTTGGGGATGTAGCTTGGATCGTCTGTGAGCATGAAACAATCCACTGGCGAGGAATAGTGGCCGGCTTGATGGAACCATTCCAAGGTGAATTGGTTTCGCGCGATCTCCGCGTCTCCGACTTTCTCCCAAATGTTTTTCCAATCGGTGGGAGTTTTCGTTTCCCCAACTTTTCCGCCGTCGATTTTCGCCGTCCATTTAGTGGGGGGATTCGTGGCCGGAGCGGTGTATCGCACCCACAACGCGTAGCGTCCCGGCTTGGGGCATCTCAATTTGTAGACGGTTGGTATTCCTCCTCCCCCGAACGCGATGTCCGCGTTTCCCGATATGAATTTAATGTTTTTTTCGTCGATGGAATGGCAGGTTTTGCTGGAGAAGCGCTCTTTTGTTTTCCACGCGTCCCAATCTTCCGCTTCGAACCAGATGTAATGTTTGCCCGCCTTTTCGGGGGGATGCAGTTTGAGCGGATACAAATCTTTCTTTTTCAACGCGTCCTTCCATTTCATGACCGCGTCGATCTCCTTTTGGGGAACGTGCGGGACGCCGCGCGTGATTTTGGAATCGCCCGCGAAGCGAATGGCGACCATTTGATACGGGGGGACTTCGATCGCGAAAGATTTCTTTTTCACGTCGCCACGGGTGAGGGTTCCCAACCGGACAACTTCACCGGGCGGAGATGAGAATGTCAATTCCACCGGAATCGCGTAGGGCTCGGCGTTCACGAGATACGCGTATGTCGCGCCGGCGACGGTTTTCTGTCTCCCTCTAACGGGGTCTTCCAATCCCGGTATGTCGTCGAATTTGACTTTTGGCAAGGAGCGGAAAGCCCTGAAAAAGGGGCGGAGGATGTTTTCGTGCCCCAAGGTGGCGGGATAGCCCATTCCCCCGATGTAGAGTTCGCCGATATCTTTTTTCATCATCGCGTAGGCGGTGTGGGCGAGGATTCCCTCCCTGGCGTCGATTATCACCCTGACGAACTGTTGGTTCGGGTGCGCTTCGGGCCATTTCTCCTTCGCGGGGTTCAGCACGTCGCCATGCTTGCCCAGCTCCCAGTAAGAGCTTGTGATGGAGCATACTCCGGTGGCGATGCCGTTGTCGAGGGGCCAGGATTCGTCTAAGTTGTCGCAAGGATAGCATTTCGTGACGTTCTGCGAGTTCACGCCATGCCGTATAATCGTTATTCCGGGGATGTTTTTATACAGATCCACATCTATTCCGCATTCCCTGGCGGCTTTTTTCCAGGATATCTTCGCTCCGACTTTCTCGGAGCCCACCTCGTAGTTCGAGCCTATGCCGATCTGCAGGACCAGGTCGCTCCGTTTGCTTCTGAGCATTCGGAATAGAGGCATGACCACTTTGTCGCGTATTTGACGGCATCTCCAGTCAATCCATTTTTTCCTCATGGCGCCCGAGGTAAGGAAATCGTATCGTTTCCTGTATCTTTTCGGGTCGTCGGGCTTGCCGGGGACCTTTATCCCCGTTTCTTTTTCGAACAATCGCACGGTGTAGTCCCCGTATCCTCCGTAGATGCGTCCGAACGTGAAACTATCCGCTTGCGCCAGTCCTCCCCAGGAAAGCCCCAAGTCCAGAAGTATCCCTCCGAAACCCGGATTGTCCGCGTAGGCGTCTATCCAGTCTTTGAACATTCCCCTTTCGATTTTCAGCACGTCCGGGTGGATTGGATTGAAGACCGGAGCGGTGCCGCGTTTCATGGGAAGTTCGGTTCCCGACGCCCCGTATGGGGATTTTTTGAATTTCCCGTTCCAGTAGTATTGGAACATGTCGTCTCCGCCCGGATGCCGCGTCCTGTAGCGTTCGTTCCAGTGTGCCGGTGTTATGACCCGTTCGCCGAAGCGGGTTGGTTCGCACGAATCCGTCTGTAACAGCAGCGCGGCCAATTCCCTGAAATAGAATATCGGAAAGAATTTCATCCCTTTGGAAGCGAGGGTGGCGGTGAAGGTGGCGAAAACCCCTTTGGGATGGAATTGCAGCCTGTCGGTTCGATCCGTGAACCTCATTAGCGTGTGGCTTTGAAAAAGAGGGTCGGTATACCAAACCACGGGATATTGGAAAATGCCCACGCCTATGTAATCCATGTATTCGGCGAATCTCCGCGTTCTCCGCGCCCATTCCAGCGGGTTCGTCCTGTCGTCCTTGGGGCATTGATTCCAGTAGTTCTCCAGCGACGCGTCCTCCATCCACATCCCGATATCCCTTCGCGGGAAGAGCCCCTTCGGCTTCACCATGCCTATGGGGGGGAGGTGTTTGTCCTTGAGTTCGAATACCTCGATCCTCGCCAACGCGGCCGTTTCCCCGTGGAAAGGCAGCACGCTCCCCTTGTTGTTGTTCTTCGCCTCTCCCCAGTTGCACGCGGTCAGCAAGCACGCGGTGGACGATGGCCAGAACAGGACGTCCTGGGTTTTCATTTTTTTTGTCAGCCTAGTCATGTATCCCGTTTGCACTCCCGCTCCTTGCGGTGGCCCCTCGCCGGCGTTTAAATCCAACGAGAATACCCTGGGTTTGTCGTCGGGATACGTGATTCTAAGAATATGCGGCCAGCCGGCTCTTTTTATGTCGAATCTGTAGGAGAAAAACGAAAACGCTTTTTTGCTTGTCTCCCGATATTTCCCTATTCCAGTCGAAACGACTCTCGCGCCGCAGTTGTCCAGATATAAATCTCTGGACGGTTTCGCCGAGCAATTGATGTCGACGACTTTTTTCCCGACTTGAATCCTCCCGTTCAGGTTGGCGGGAGAGGTGTCCCGCGCCGCCCGCGTTATTTCCACCGACCACGCCGGCTTGGCTTTGTATCCCGTCAACGTCGCTTTGACGTAAGCCACGTCGCTTCCGTCGCGGGGTATCGGGACTTCCCACTCCAAGGGGGCTTCCTTGTGTTCGGGGGAGAGGGAGAAATCCACGTTTTTAGTCCACAGCGTCTTGTCCGTGGCGTCCAACGTCTCCAGTTTCAGCGTTCCTTTGAATGTCTTTTTCCCGTCCAACACGACTTTCGACTTGAAGGTTTTCGTTTGCCCCGGTGGAGCGGATACGGCGAGATAGGATTCCGGGATCTCCCGCAGTGGGACCCTCACGGGGAAAAAATCCTCGACCATAGCCTTTATCTCGGACGACGAAAGCGCTCTGTCATAGACTTTTATCTCGTCCAAATCCATATATCGGTCAGGGTGTCCAACGGTGGTGGAGAATGTTATCGCGTCGGGTAGTTTCGGAGATTTTTCGGGGATGCTCAACGAAGAGGCGTAGTTCGTGAGTTCCCCGTTGAGATAGAGTCTCTGGAAGTTCCTTTTCCTATCCCAGACTATGGCCAAATGCAGCCATTCATGGCGGTTCGGCATGCTGTATCCCGAGAGGGGGCCACTTCCGAACATTGACAATCTCCATCGATAAAGATGCTCGCTCCACTTGAAGGCGGTGTCAACCGTCTGGAAAACCGAGAGTCCCCACATGGTTCCAAGCGCCACTCCGTTCCTGATCCACATCGTGACGGCTCCGGCGTCGTTGTTGATGGAGCGCGGCGGCAGCTTGAAGCAGTTGGATATACCGTGCCTTGATTTCAGCCTGATGGCTTTTCCGCGTATGCCGTCCACGTAGATATGGATCCCCTTGGTGTTCTCCCGTCTCGTCGCCGGCCTGGAGGGATCGGCGAGATTTTTGAAAGAGCCGTCGAGGGGAAGGTCGGCCGTCAATGATCCGCTCGGAGGTTTGGGGGATTTGAATTCCAGATATCGGCTCATGGCATATTCGGTGTTCTTGACGGTTGGTTTGTTCGGCATCGTTGGCATCGCTGGCGACGCCTTGGGCCGAGTCGTCGCCGGCGACAAGGCATCGCTCTGCACCGGCTGGAAAGATGTTGATTCGTCCGTGATGGACGACGTCCGCGGCGCGGAAGGCGCGGAGGCGGAGTCCGGCGTGGTGGTGGTGGAAGCGGTTTGCGTGGGAACGGGGCGTCCGCCGCGTTGTTTCCAGAATACCCAAAATCCTATTCCGAGCGCGATGAGGAGAATCGACGCGACAATAAACGGCGCGGGGTTTTTCTTCTTTTCCGGTGGCGCGGGTTTCGCGTCTGTCCCCCTTGGAACCGCGTTTTTTTTCCGCGGGTTCCGCGTCAGAGCCGGGGAGCGTTTTTTTCGCGTTGGGGATGGAGAATCTGGGCGGGTTTGACGCGTCCGCGGGTTTTGTCGGGGTCTTGGAGTGGGGATAGGCTCTTCCGGCGCTGGCTGGGGTGTGGCGGGATCCGCGGGGGAGGCGAAGCCGTCGGAATCGGGCACGATGAATTTCGCCTCGCATCCATGGCATCGGGCTTTCGCGCCAGCCATCGCCGAGTCCACCTCGTAGGAGATGTGGCAAAACGGACATTCGAATCTTATTGGTGCCACTGCTCCTGTTTCCCGTTTTGACATTTTAAATTCACCGCGGTCCGCGCTGGAAACCCCCGCTCCAAGCGTTTAGCAGGACGGAGCGGGACGGTCCATCGTGTCAATTTTTCGTGTTTTCCGCGGTCTGGAAGAGTAATTTGTAAAGCATCGTTTTGATGGCTGGATTGCACAGCCTTCCCGCCAGGTCGAGTTGATACACGACCAGACGGCCTTTCCCGAAGTTCTTTTCCGCCACGACGTCGCCTTGTTTCAAAACGAGCACAGGGTTCGGTTTCTTCGCTTCGAAAATCCTGGCGTTATGTTGTTTTGGAGCGTTTTTCCCGCTCGAATACAGATATTTGAAATCAACCGACGTGGTGCCCTTCATCGCGGGATGTTTTTTTGCCCGTCCGACAAACCAAGTCTTGGTGTTATTTTTCGGCTTGAGTTCGCAACCGCAAATACGCGCGTTTTTCTTCGGAATATCGCAAAGCGCGATGGCGGTCGCGCCATTCTTGATGGCATCGTTTATCGCCGCGCGTTCCGCGTCGTATTTTTTGTAATCGGTAATGATTATCACCGTGTTCTCGTCTGGAGAATCGGTCTGTTTCAGGTGGAATCCCTCGATCAACTCCTTCGCGTCGGCGTTGGATTCGCCAACGAGATACGCTGTTTTGTTTTTTGGAGCCGGGACTCGCGGGTAGATATCGAACGTCTGCGTGTCCTCGTGGATCTGCTTTCCCGTCTTTTTATCGAACAACCCGATCCTCACGACGATTTTCGTCCGTTTGTCCGTGTCTGGAGCGGTAATTGGCAAATAGCCTTGGAACTCGCTCCCTTCCGTGACGGATGGAATCTTGGCCGCAACGCTTCCAGATTCGAGCGTCTTGCCATCCTTTTCCACCTGGTATTTTATCACGGCGTCGGGCGTCTTGTGGGTGTCGTTGCAGACCCAAATCTCCGTATTATACTTTTCGCCACTGAAAAAGGCCGTCTTATCGGTCCGGATTTGAACGGCCAACGGGGCGAGGGCGTCGCGGAAAACATACCAAGCGGGCTTCGGCACGCGGTCCGTGTCCACGATCGTTTTCAACCAACCGTTGGGCCACGCGTCGATGAAAAGATGCACCGCGAAGGTGTTCATACGCGGCATTCGCCTGAAGGCTTGCGTTATCAGTTTCACGCCCCACGCCTGGTGTTGACGGCTTTCCCTGACCCAATCCGCCATTTTCGTCTGCTGTTCGAACCACCGCCAGGACATATTGCCCGTCTGACTGCTTTTGTAGGCGGTTTTCATTAGCTTCGGAGTCCAGGGGTTT
>Ga0256913_10002150_pt1 | contig 10039 bp, 8 predicted proteins | sample Axial_MatmetaG_FD_185970 | JGI IMG/M metagenome (GOLD analysis project Ga0256913, IMG submission 185970) | Deep-sea worm associated microbial mat communities from Axial Seamount, Juan de Fuca Ridge, Pacific Ocean - Axial_Mat | ecosystem: Environmental > Aquatic > Marine > Oceanic > Microbial...
CGGTTGAAGCGTATCCCGAAGGCGGGCAACAACACCTGTCGGCAGAGAGTGGATTGTATTGCCGCATTTATACCGAAGGACTTTTCGGAATTCGCCCCACCGGATTGAACTCATTTAACTTAACCCCACGCCTTGCCAACGATTGGAACGAAATGAGTTTACGTAAAATACACGCATTTGGCGAGGTGTTCGATATTGAAGTTTCAAAAACCAATTCGGGATTAAAAACTGTTATTAAAAAAGACGGTGCGGTTTTTAAGGAGTATAAAACCGGATTGGGAGAAACTATAAATGTGCAGTTTTAATCAACAATATTTTAAATTTTATAATAATGAATGTAAAACATTTTTATCCGGTAATATTAATTCTGTTTCTAATGATTTTGGGAAATTCGTTAAAAGCGCAGGTGAAAATTGGCGTTTTTGCCGACTGCCAGTATTGTGATTGCGATGAGTCGGGCACCCGTTATTACCGCAACTCTTTAACCAAACTTATCGACTGTATTTCTGAATTCAATGCAATTGATGATGTTGAATTTGTTGTGGGACTGGGCGACTTAATCGACCGCGATTTTGTAAGTTACGAAAAGGTAAATGCTATTCTGAAGAAGTCGAAAAAAGAGGTGTTTAACGTAATTGGGAATCACGATTTTTCGGTTGAGCAGGAGTTGATTGATAAAGTTCCGGCAAAACTTGGCCTTGCCGACACCTATTATACATTCAAGAAAAACGGGTGGAATTTTATTTTTTTGAACGGGAACGAAATTACTTTTCAAACAACCGATAAAAAGGTGGAGAAAAAGGCCGAAAAGATGGTTGCAAAACTTACGGCAGCCGACAAACCCAACAACCAAAAATGGAATGGCGGAATAAGTAAAACGCAAATGAAATGGCTTAAAAAAGAGTTGAAAAAGAGCGAAAAAGAGAACCTGAAAGTTGTTCTGTTTTGTCATTTCCCGATTTATCCAAACGAGATTCATTCGCTTTGGAACGATGATGAAGTTTTACAACTTATTAATAAATACAACTGTGTAAAAGCATGGATTAACGGCCATAACCACGCCGGAAATTATGTGGAGCAAAATGGAATTCATTTCATTACAATGAATGGAATGGTTGAGACCGAATCGGAAAATTCGTTTTCGGTAATTACTTTTACTCTCGATAAAATTAAAATCGATGGTTACGGGCGCGAGCAAAACCGGAATCTGACTCTGCGGTAATCTTAGGTTTATTTTTATCAGTAAAGTTTTCATGGTTTCCCAAAACTTTTAAAACGGTTAATTGTTTAAAGTTTAATTATCTTAAATTTTAAATTATGAAAACAAAAACATTTCTGTTAAGTATCTTAATGCTAGGTTTTTTTGCGATAAATGTTCAGGCGCAAAAGTTAAAAATACCTACCGTACCAAAAGTTCCGGAGCAACTACAAATGCAAATCCCCGGTAAAGATTTTTCGAAAGACCTATTAAAAGCTTTAGACCCCGGAACAGGATTGGGAATATCGCCCGATAAACTGTTAAAGTTAAACAAGGGAAACGGCAATTTTGTCAATAATATAATGGGAATTTTAGGTGGTTCCGGTTCCGACAGCGATAAATTAAACCTGATAAATAAAGAGAAAGACGAGAGGAAGGATTTTATTGAGAAGCTTCTTGGAAAAGGTAAAGCCGGCGAATATTATAAACTGGTAAAAAAACAACTGCAAAAACTTCAAACAAAATATGCACTTGCCAAGCTATTTATGTAGCTAAGAGTTTTAAAAATATAAAAGCATTTAAAGTTGAAATTAATTCAATTTTAGGTGCTTTTTTTGTTTCGTATTTTATTTCTGTTATTCTTACGCCAAATAGAGAAATACATAAACATTAGGGTGGGCAATGAAAATTCCAATTCAATTGAGTTTAAATTGATGTTTAAAAATCTTAACTTTAAAGAATAACTTACCCCGACAGAGAAACTATCTTATTTTTTATGAATCCTGATAATTTGTAATGAGTCGTTGATATTTTTTTTCGAAACTATGTTTTTGTATTGTTCATATTGATTCAGGATGTTTTACAAGCTGTTAATTCGTCTCGCAAAATAAGCTATTTATAAATATTTTAGTTTCCTTTTTTTATTTTAAGGAAATTAAAATGAGCCAGTTTGAGAGTAGTCTTTCAACATTGAGTTAATATTAATTTTTCCTGTTTTTTACACATTAATTTTAAGTTTAAACCGGTGTTAATATTATTTAGAATTATTTTGAATAATATTTGAACAAAATGTATTTTGAAATGTATCATTAGTTGCACAAGTTCGGGATGTTTAAGAAAATATGCGGAATTTGAATAAATTAATGAAGTAAAATTATAAGTGAGATGAAGAGATTTAAAGTATCAGAGGAGTGCATCGGATGCAGGGCGTGTGTTGAAGTTGCCGGTGATAATTTCGACATAAACAATACAGGGATTGCCTATTTAAAGTTGCAGCCTGAAAATAGTGATGATTTGGAGAAATGTGAGGAAGCACTTGAAGTTTGTCCGGTGGAGGCAATTTCGGAAGAGATTGTTGAAGAAACCACTACGGAAGAAGCAGTTGTTGCAAGTTCGAATATTAAGGCAACACTCGATAAATATCCTGATTTAAAACAGGTTCTGGTCGATTTGTCGCCTAAATTTAAACGGATGCAAAATCCGGCGCTTTACAATACGCTGGCACGTTTTGCCAATTTTAACGATGCCGCGAAAATTACCGGGTTGTCGGTTTGCGAAATTCTGCACACCATAAATAAATTTTTGGGTACAGAGAGCAAGTTGTTGGAAAATATGCCGCAATGTGTTGAAAAACCAACTGCCGGAATGGAAGATAAAAGTGTGGCGATTGACTGGGAAGAGAGTGCCGAGCGTTATATCTACAACAACGATACGTTTGAAGAGCTGATAAAAAAAGTTTCGGATTTGCAGCCGCAGGAGAACATTGTTATTATTTCGGTTGAAAAACCAAACGAGCTGTTTAAGGTGGTTAGCGGACTGAATTTTCAGTTTAATGTTGAAAAAACCAGAGAGTACCGGGTTTCAATTTTTAATCCCGAAAAGGTAGAAGAGACACTGCCGTGGGAAGAGCGCAGAGACGAATTCGAAATTCTCGATGTGCGTACAATGATGACCGACCCGTTTGATATCATCCTGAAAAAAGCGTACTCGGTTGAAGACGACGGCGGTTTTGTACTGGTACAGCGTTTCGAGCCGTTCCCTATGATTAGTATGCTTGCAGAAATGGGATTCGAGCACGTTACCGAACAATATTCGATGGACGAGTTCTGGATTTATTTCCATAAAATACCAACCGAAACCGACGATTCGGAAGAATCGACAACAAAAGTCGATGCGGTTATTCAGTCGGCAACACCGGTTGCTTATCCGGTAATTATGCGTCTGCTTCAATCCGAAAAAGTACGGAAGCACATCAATATTAAAGAGCTGAAAGTTTGGGAAGAGACCGAAAAACACCTTGCGTGGATTACCAACGGAAAGGCCGATATTAGTTTCTCTGCTTTGATTACTTCGGCAAAATTACGTGGAAACGACATTAAAATACCCGCACTTTTTGTATGGGATAATTTTGTATTGTTAAGCCGCAGCAAAGCCGACAAATTCGAAGATATTATTGGAAAAGAGATTTATACACCGCTGTTTGAAGAGGCACCACCTGCAAAAATTACCAAATATTTAATAAAAGCCAGCGGACTAAATCCCGATGATTTCAAATTTAAATTCGGGAAGCCATTCGGACGGCCCGAAGAAATTTATGCCGATTTTGTTACCGGACAGGCCGACACGGTAATTTTGCGCGAACCCGAAGCAAGTTACGCCATAAAAATTATGGAAGACCGCAATGAAGATATTTCGGTTATTTCGTTTAATAAAATATGGAACGAAATTAATGAAGGTTTTGGAAGTTTCCCCAATGCGGGACTCGTGTTTAAAGGTGAGTTTGTCCGCAATCACCCCGAGGAGGCACAGGTATTTTTGGAGGAGTTGAAAAAAGCAATCGATTGGGTAAACGAAAACAAACGGAAATCGGCGGAGTTGTCGTTTGATATGATGCGCCAGCCGGTCGACCGGATTGAACTGTTCCTTAACCGTGTGAATTTCGAATATGTAGAAGGCGACAGGCTTGCTTTTAAAGTAAAACAGTATTTCGATATTTTAAACGAAAACGGCGTGGTTGATATGGAGATTGACGACGATTTCCTTAAGATTTTTAAAATGAACTAAAATTATAAAAAGAATATTTTTTAAGAACCGTTCCTTTTTTTTTGAAGGAGCGGTTTTTTTGTTTGTCATTCCGGGGTGACCCCAGAATTTGCTAAATTGTTACTACTCAGCAAGTTTAAAGCACCTGTTGTCAATTGCCCTCCCGCCATGCGGGACAGGCAGTGCTTTTTCGAAGGGATTCCAAAGGAAAGCTTGCGGTTTAATATTGCAAACGGATTAATACCAATGATTTAATTTTTAGTTGTACTGCTGAGTAGTAACGCTAAATTAAATATCCGACTCTTTCTTTCAGCTAAAATCGTTATTCGATATTCATCATTCGAAATTCAAAATTCCTTATTCGGTGTTCCTTATTTTTCACTCTATAAACAAACAGATTTCTCTTTGTTTCTTATCGGAATAACAGCATTAATTTTATCTCTCCTTTTTTGTTTTAGAAATGACAGAACTTTTTTAGGATTCTTTTCTTCTCGAAATTAATTTGTTTTTGGTATTATTGTATAATCAACAAAAAATTATAAAAAAAGAGAGTTATGACAGTAATGATTTTAATTTTCGGGTTTCTGTTTGGTGCAATTTTACAATATGCAAAACTAAACAAGTACAATGTAATTAGTGGTTTGGCACTTCGCGAGAATTTTGCAGTTCCAAAAGCAATTGCCGTGGCAATTGGAGTAGGCGCAATTTTATTGAATATTGAAATTGGAATGGGAATGGCATCGTATCATGTAAAACCATTTGTTTTGGGTGGAATTGTTATTGGGGGACTGCTTTTTGGCGCCGGAATGGCAATACTGGGTTACTGCCCCGGAACGCTCGCTATTTCGCTGGGCGAAGGCTCGGTTGACGCACTGGTAGGTATTGTTGGCGGTTTGGTTGGCGGTGTTGTTTATACTCTTTTATTGCCTTCAATTTCCGGAATTTTAGGGCCAAATCTCGGGGCAATTTCATTAAACTCCTTGGCCGGTTCGGGGGCGGTATTTTATGTGCTGTTGTTTATTGTTGGTGCTGTTTTTATTGCTGCCTCGTTTATGCTTAACCGCATTGAAAAAGTAAAAGATAATAAATGGCTTTATGCCGGAATTGCACTGGCAATTTTAAATGTAATTGTATTTGGCGGGTACGCAACAAACCGGCCGATTGGCGCGTCAACTACATTCCCGTATCTTGCCGATTTACTTACCGGAGTAACCGATAACGCCTATTTTGAAAAAATACAAAAACCGGGAAACTGGGAACTTATATTTTTAGCCGGAGCATTTTTAGCCGGTTTAATTATTTCGCTTATTAAAAAAGATTTTAAAATTATAACCGTTCATTCGAACTGGGAAAAGTACAAAGGAAGCTCGGTAAGTAATCGTGTGGTTTGGGCATTTATTGGTGGTTTTATTTTAATCATCGGTGCACGAATGGCTGGTGGATGTACCAGCGGACATATTCTTTCGGGCGGAATGCAGGTGGCAATTAGTAGTCTGGTTTTTGCCGTTTTCGTTTTTGCAGGGTTATTAATTACCGGAAAATTATTATTTAAGAAGTAGGAGAGTGGGGGAAAGCTGGATGCTGGATGCTGGATTCTCGATACTGGATGTTGATTTGAATTGCAAAATGTTTCGAGAAACGATTGGTGTTTGAGTTAAAAAAAAAGAGTCATCTGAATTAAAATCAGATGACTCTTTTTTTTAATTTGTTATTTCTACGTGGTGTTAACTAATGGTTACCGAGCAAGTTACAGTTCCTTTTTCGGTTACAACAATACTGCCAACCTGTGCGGTTTTACTGTCTTCGGTATTAACATAAACGGTGTATGTTCCGGGAGCAATGCCAATAAAAGCAAATGTTCCGTCGGCTTTTGTGTGGGTATAAATTTTATGTCCGTTAACCGTAACATAAACCTGTGCATTCTCTTCGGTATTCCCATCAACTGTTACCGTTCCGGTAATTTTTCCTGTCCGGTCTAAATCGCAAACCCTGAAATTGGCATCGAAATCGCAATTTTTAATAGAGCTGATTGTTGAAATCCAGTTCGAAAAATGCCCGCCGCCACTTTGAATAAAATTGAACGAGTTATCGATATCAAAATCGAAAAGAACTTCCGATGCAGCACCTTCTTCAACAACAAGTGCAGGTTCAATTGCAATGGTAGTTGTTGTACCGGCAGCAATACTGTTTAAATCGAATTTCATTCCGTTTGCCAGCTCCACCGATGCTCCGTCGAGTGTAACTCTTGCTTTAACATAAGTTCCCGCTTCAATGTTAGTTGTTTCAACTTCGGCAGTAACGCCGTTCGTTAAACTTACCATATTGTACGATGCGCTTCCCTCGAACAGCGTAACATATTCGCCACCGGCAGTTTTTACTTCAACTTTGGCAACGCCAATATTTGCTTCCGAAACAAAGCCAAACGGAAAGGGTGCATCGGTTAAAGTAACTGTTACTTTTCCCTCTCCCGAAGGAATTGTTGTATCGTCTTTACTACAAGAAACCAGTACCAATATTGCGAATAATGGTACAATCATTTTTTGAATCATCTTTTTCATAATAAATAATTTTACAGTTTTTAAATAAATAAAAGACATATTTGTATTTTATTATGAAGTAAAACGCAATTCTTTTAAAATTGTTTTGAGCAAATGTGTAAAAAATGCAATAAATTTTTTAGTTAACTGAAAGACAGTTGTTTAGGTGTGAAAATAAATATAATTTAATCCGCATTGTTTTTCGAAATTCAGAAATATGAAGAAAATGCGGATTAAATAGAGATACCTGCCAATTAATTTTTATCAACAAACGGGTAGGTAATAACATCGCCGTAAGGTTCGGTCGAAAACAGTTTAATTCCTTCAGGAATATCAAAAAGATTTTCTTCGGTTAATGGAGTAACTCCTTTTACGTGCGATATTGCTTTGCCGGCCGAATCGTGGGTCGATGTAATTACAGTTCTGATGTCGATATGTGCAGCCTGCGAATTTGTTTCGGGGAATACCTGCAACCATTTAATCTGGTTAAACGAACCGCTGCGAAGCGTCCAGGGTTTATTGTCGTCGTTTGGCCGGTAACTTGCCCCCCAGCTTCCTTCGCCAATATACATTGTGCCGTTTTTATCGTCTCGTATAAATCCTTCAACTCCACTAATCGAATCGGGTTTTAGCGGGAATGTGATTTTCGACATATGCGTGTCGGCATCCAGCGAAATATCTACACCATACTCGTAAAACATATACGCCCACTGGTTGTAGGCATTTATATTTTCTCGTTTGCGTGTGGTGTGCGGGCGAAACGGTTTGTGGTAAGCTACCACTTTAAACGTAGAGTTTTTGTGTTCTTTTAAATTCTTTTCGAGCCACTCTTTTTGTTCTCCACCCGGATTTACCATCGAATTCAGAACCGAGATATTCATTAAATTTCCTCCAACCGAGAGCGAATAGTAAATGTCTATAGGATTATTATTTTGATATGGTGCGTTAAATACTTTGTTAAGCGTTTCCATATCGCGGTTTTCGTGATTGCCGTTAATTGGTACAATCGGGAAAAGTCTTCCGTCTTCGGATTTTGTTAGTTCGCTCCAATCGTTGAGCCATTGTCTCCACTGGTCGCTATTTGTTCCGTCGTTGGTGAAATCGCCACAGAAAAGTACAAAAAGCGGGCGCAGTTTCGCAACCATCTGATTGGTGAATTGTCCTGCAATCAGTGCTTCGCCGGTACTCTTTGTGTCGCCGCCAAAAATACAGGTAAACGGAGTTGGTTTGTCGGGAGCGGTTTTTACCCAATACCGGTCGGTTACCCCGCTGTCGTCTTTTATTACAAAGTAGTAATTTGTATTTGGCTGCAATCCTTTCAGGTCGCAAAAACGGGTTCTCATTCCCAAATGGTTAATTTTTCGCGTGGGTTTTTGCGCCTGTTTATAGTGCATCCATTTTTTGCCGTGGTCTTTTGTTCCGTAATAAACAACTGCGTTTTTGCCGGTTGTCTGGTCCCAGCCAATTGTAAAAGTGGTTGTCGGGTCGTCGGTCCACGAAACCCTGATTTTATTTACCGATGCCGGCGGATAGTTTTGGGTACACGCTGTTGCAAGTAGTATTAGTGCAATTAAAAATTTAAATTTCATAAAAAATAAATTAGTTGATTTTTGAAAAATGTACAGATATTTAGTTGTTGTGAGTTAAACTAACCGTGTTCCACGTCCTGTGGCAATGTTTTCGGCATTGGTAATCAGAATCTCTTTTACCCCTTTCATCTTTGCATTGAATCCGTTTTCGAGTTTCGGAATCATGCCGTCGCTAATTACACCTTCATTTTTATATTTGTTGAATAGGGCGATGTCTAAGTCGTAAATAACGCTCGACTCGTCGTCGGGGTCGGTAAGTACGCCTCGCTTTTCGAAACAGTAAAAAAGGTATACACTAAAATGACTTGAAAGCTCGGTGGCAATTTCGGATGCAATTGTATCGGCATTTGTGTTTAACAAGTTGCCGTTGCCGTCGTGGGTAAGTGGTGCGATAACCGGAATAATATTTTCGTTTATAAGCAGGCGTAGTTCGCTGGTGTTTACTTCGTCAACATCGCCAACAAAACCGTAATCAATCTCTTTTACCGGGCGTTTTTTTGCCCGTACGAGGTCGAGGTCGGCACCGGTTAAACCCACTGCGTTACATTTGCGTGCCTGCAATCCGGCAACAATTTTCTTGTTTACCAGTCCGCCGTAAACCATTGTAACCACCTCGAGCATAGCAGTATCTGTAATTCTGCGGCCATCAACCATTTGGGTTTCAATGCCCAGTTTTCCGGCAATTTCTGTTGCCGTGCGGCCACCACCGTGTACCAAAATTTTGTTCCCCGATACTTTGCTAAACTGGTCTAAAAGTGCATCGAGCGACTCTTGCTCTTCAACTACTTTCCCGCCTACTTTTATTATTGTTAGTTTATCCATTTAAAAGATAACGTTTAAAGTTTTATAAAGTTTTCCAAAATTTTTGCGCCCACACTTCCACTTTTTTCCGGGTGAAACTGTGTAGCATAAAAATTGTCTTTTTGAAGTGCCGCGCTAAACGGCAAAATATAGTTGCAGGTTGCGGCAGTGTGTTCTCCAACTCCTGCAAAAAACGAATGTACAAAATAAACGTACTGGTTTTCTAATTCTTCTGAAAATAAATTGCTCTTTAAACCGGTAATCGAATTCCAGCCCATGTGTGGTACTTTTGTAATAAATTCTTCGCCCGGTTTGGGAATAAAGCGTTTTACCTTTTCGTCGAAAATACCGAGGCATTTTGTATCTCCCTCTTCGGAGTGCGAACACATTAATTGTAGCCCGAGACAAATGCCGAGTACAGGCTGTTTTAATGAAACAATTAGCTCGTCGAGTTTTTGTTTGCGCAGGTATTTCATGGTGCTACTTGCTTCGCCAACTCCCGGAAATATTACTTTGTCGGCATTTCGTATTTTATCGTGGTCGGCGGTAATCTCGGCATTTACACCCAGCCGGTTAAGCGCATTATTTACCGATTCTATATTTCCGGCGTTGTATTTTATTATTACTGTTTTCATTAGAAGTCCCTCCTTAATCCTCCCCGAGGGGAGGAGATTTCAAAACTGTTGTAAATTATTATTTTTTGCATTTCTTTATTCCTCCCCTTTGGGGAGGTTAGGTGGGGCCTCTAACAATAACTCAATCACTTCCTTCATTTCGTTAAACTCCTCTTCTTTATAAAGCCGTGTTAAGTAGGCTATTTTCCCATCTTTCCCAATAATTATATTGCGTGTTACTCCTGCATTTTCTGCTGC
>Ga0256913_10002151_pt1 | contig 10038 bp, 7 predicted proteins | sample Axial_MatmetaG_FD_185970 | JGI IMG/M metagenome (GOLD analysis project Ga0256913, IMG submission 185970) | Deep-sea worm associated microbial mat communities from Axial Seamount, Juan de Fuca Ridge, Pacific Ocean - Axial_Mat | ecosystem: Environmental > Aquatic > Marine > Oceanic > Microbial...
AAAAGGTTTTATAATAATCATATAACAAATACATTCTGTAGTGAATATCTGTGCGCATTACTGCTGTTGTAATTTCCAGTGAACATCGAAGATATTAGGCGAATGAGTACACTCGAGGCATATTCTCTTGGATCATTTCAATAAGGAGTTACAGAAGTGAATAATGATCTGTTATCAGTCATTGAAGTGCAGAAGTACTTTCGCGCTATTCATGTAATGGCAATGCTTCTCCTTGGTTTCGGCTTTCTGATGGTCTTTGTCCGGAAGTACGGACGTTCTGCATTAACGGCGACATACTTGCTCGTCAGTATTTCCATCCCGCTGTATTTTCTAAAGGACAGCCTTGGGATCTTCGGTGCTGTTCATTCAAATATCGACAGGTTGATCCTTGCTGAATTCGGAGCGGCAAGTCTTTTAATAACTGCTGGTGCTGTTCTCGGACGGCTTAAAATGTTCCAGTATTTGTTGCTGGGTTTTCTTTTCGTACCTTTCTACGCGTTCAATGAATGGTTGCTGATATCCGGCGGACTGGGGCTGATTCCTGCGGGGAGTTTCGTTGACACCGGCGGTTCCATATTGATACATGCTTTCGGGGCACTGTTCGGAATAGGCGCCGCCTTCATAATGACCACAAAAAGAGAGTTCTCAATTCCTGTTGAATCGGATGCGACAAGTGATCGATTCTCACTGCTTGGAAGTATAGTTCTCTGGATTTTCTGGCCTTCCTTCTGTGCCGCTCTGGTTGCCCCCGGAGATATTCCCATGACTATCGTTAACGTTATTATCGCCCTTTGCGGCTCCACACTGGCGACTTACTTTGCTTCGTTGAAACTTAGAGGCAAAGTCGTGATTGCTGACATTGCAAATGCGGCTCTTGCAGGTGGCGTGGCAATAGGTTCAACTTGTGATAAAGTTTCCCCGGGTATCGCATTTGCCATAGGTATTCTTGCCGGTGCACTCTCAACTTTCGGTTTCGCTTTTATTCAGGGCAGATTTCAGAATGCAATACGAAAAATTGATACATGCGGAGTTCTTTACCTTCACGGCCTGCCGGGATTGTTCGGAGGTCTGGCAGCGATGATTGCAGTGAACGGAATCAGCATGAGTTCACAGCTTAAAGGGATTCTTATCACTGTGTTGCTTGCCGTTATATCAGGGTTATTGGCCGGTAGAATACTTTCTCTTACCGGAAGAAGGAAGGTTCCCTACGTTGATTCCGAGGAATTCGAAGTAGACTGATGTCATAAACATTCCTGAAGGAGTTCTGAATGCGAAGATTTGGATGTTTTGAGATAAGTACATCTTGCGGAAGCTGCGGGCAGCCGCTTCCGGTCAATGGTCCTTACAGAAAACTTCTTTGTATAAACTGCCTTGAGGAAACACCTGTTTCTCCTGATAGAATAGCAGGTTTTCTTAACGACTTAGAAGAGGAATACGAGGGTCTTGCTGAGGGTCAGGGGCGGGGTGGAACCCTGATGAGCGGCAGCGGAACATTCAAATACAGCTACTGGAGACTTGAGCCGCGTTGTTATTCCTGCAAAAAACCTCTTACTATTCCGGAAAAGCCGGATAACGCAGTAATTAAATGCAGTGAATGCGGGGCTTTAAGCTATGTCTTTCCGGCACCGGACTGGCTTTTGAAGAAAGTACCATCCGCCAGGTACTTCTGCACTCCGCAACCATACTCCGAAAAGAAGAGCGATAAGAATCTGGAAATTGACGAAAGTTCGGAAAAACCAATCGTAATATCCTGTCCGAAGTGCGCCGGGGCGCTTACCGTCTCGGCGCAAAGTGAAAGGATAATGAAGTGTGAATACTGCAATTCGGAGGTTTACGTCCCGGATTCTGTGTGGAGAAGACTTCATCCTGTCAGGAAGACCGAGGAATGGTTCGTCAGTTTTGAAGGAAAAAACAGAAAGCAACTGGAGTCGGAAAGACGGGTTATGGATGAGAAAGAAGAAAAGGAGGAACTGAGGAAGTGGCATTCCAGGAATGTAACGGAGAAAGCAGGAAGTAAATTCAGATCTTTTCCTGGAATTCTCTTGAAAATAATTATTGTTGCTGTAGCAGTGGGTATTTTTAATACTATGCTGGGAAATGATTATAAGAACAATGCTGATTTCTGGTCCCGATATATTACTATTCTCACGATAACCCTGTCTATTCTCATACCCCTGTGGATGGTATTCCAGACGATGTTTTCCTCGAAGATCGGAAACAGAAAGAAGTGCAAGCAGGCGATGGCCCGTCTTGCCAAAAAGCATGGCTGGAAACATGAAGCGGCCGAGTACAAAAGCACTCTGGGCTATATCAATGCAGAATACCTTGGAAGGGATATTGAAATACATCCCGGGGATGATTATGCTGTAGAAGTTGATATTAATAATTCTCCATTCTACATTAAGACTGAACCCCCCGGATATCCGCAGGATAGTGTTCAGCGATTCACGACAGGAGACGAAAGATTTGATAATCTCTTTCCCATCCGCTACGCAACCGCTGAACTCGCGGAGAAAATCGAGAAATCACCAGAAGAAGCCAGGCTTGTTCTTGCTCCGGTATACTGGTTCCTCGACAGGTGGCGGAATAAACTTGGCAGATTCAGAATTGACTACTCGGATGCAGCGGTACATATGACTCACAGTTATTCTGAGACGTGGAACAACAGCAATCGATACGTACTAGGTGAGGATCTGGAACCGCTTCTGGAAGATATGATGGTTCTTTCTGCGGGTATAGACGCGATAGCCGGTGGAAAGGATCCCGAATTACCGCGGAGTCACATTGACAGAATGTATTTATAATCTTAGTGTAATTGTATGATTCTGCTTTGTAAGTAATCCATTTTCAGCGGATCATATAGTGTTATGGATAGGGGTAACACGGTTCATTACTGGGCTAAACACAAAGGAGTGAGCAAATGAAAATTTTATCTGTAGCTTTCCTGGTTTCGCTGTTGCTGGCTGTTCCGGCAATAGCGGGTGAAGCAACTGATGATGCAGGGACTCAGGTTTCGGCCGAACTGTCCGGACATATCGGAGGCGGATCTGTATGGGATGGTCCCAAAGACATTTTATGGGATAACGGACCTCTCGTTACGAGTACCGGAACCGGTGTTGGCGGAGCTGACGAATCTATTGTAGATGCCAATGAAACAACTAACGGATTCGGCTGTCAATTTGCCAGCGATATCCGGCTCAGTGACGATTTTACGGTTCCGGCAGGAGAGACCTGGCTGGTTAGTTCTGTTACGCTGTTTGGATACCAGACAGACTCAGGGACTTCATCGACAATTGTCGGAGCCTATATTGAATTCTTCGACAACCCGCCCGAATACGGGACATCGGTCTACGGAGATCTTTATACCAATGTTTTGACTGCCACTTCATGGATGAACTGTTACAGAGTCCAGTATTCTGCTTCCGGCACCAACACCCAGCGACCCATCATGGTAAATGTTTGTGATTACTCATCCCCTATTTCCTTTACCGAGGGAACTTACTGGATATGCTGGCAGCTGGATGGAACAGGAGCATCCGGTCCCTGGAACCCTCCAATAACAATAAACGGACAGCTTGTAACGGGAGATGCCGTTCAGTACTACAATTCCGGATGGGGTTATATCTCCGACTCTACTTCGGGTAACGCCAAGGGACTTCCTTTCATTCTTTCCGGAACATCGTCGGGTGCTCTTCAGAACGAAACCTGGGCTGCGATAAAGACAATATTCTAAGAGATAGAAATTATCTGCAGGGGATATTGCTTAGCCGCAATATCCCCTTTTTTCGTTGTTCGTGAAGTCTAAGTATTATGGAAGGTGATAGCACCTTCCACATCACCGCTTCAGCAGTGTTCGTTTATCCGGCGTTACTGTTGACAACCGACTACGGGAGAAGCAACAGTTTTGCTGTGCAATGAGCAGAGCCTATTCTGATTATGGCGTAATAGATTCCCGCATTGATTCGACTACCGTCAGAAAGATTCCCATCCCATTGAACCGATGCTTCACCCTCTGAAGAAATATCTGCCGTGAGTCTCTGCACAATCCGGCCCTGCAGATCGTAGATATCCACCTGTGGGCATTCATTTGTAAAGAGACTGTTCCAGTTCAACTGCAAGTTCACAACACTGCTGAAGGGATTCGGGCTAATGATGATATTTATCTCTGTACCGGATTGCGAAGGATCAGTTGTAATTCCCAGAGCGTCACCTGCAGAGAACTGGTAATCAGGACCTCCGGAGCTGGAAACACTGGCTACGACAAGGACTACCTGATCGAGGGGATTGGTAAGACCGTTTAATTCGAGTATTCCGCTCTGGGTTGAATCCTCCAGAGTCATGGCCAGGACCTCAGTATCGTCTGTCTGGTGAAGAATCAGAGCCCTGACACCGAATTTGTTGCTGTCGGATCCGTCAAAAGTAATCGCCAGGTTTTCAAAGGGAATACTCTCGAAACGATAATAGTCGGTCGCCCAGCTATTTACTGTTTTGGTAGCAGAAACAGGATAGGATGAATAAGTACCGGCCACATTAAACGGAGGAAGATCTTCACCGATGTAACCGTATCTCCCATCCACAAGGGTTGTGTCGTCAAGAAAATTCGCAACTGACCAGTCAATAAAAACATCATCTGTGTTTTCAGAATAGCCGAAATCATCAAGAATATTGTCGAATCCAGTCATGGAGTTGGCGGGTTCATGCACCAGTGCATAGATGGCAGGATGTGCGCCGTAACGTTCAAAAAAATACAGTGACCAGAGGTAGGTCTGGATGTAATCAGCCCAGTTAGCGTCCCAGACAGTAAGGCTGTTATCCGGGTTGCTGTTGAACGAGGATATATTGTCGGGATTCCCGTAAAACCACATGGCCAGTTCAGACAATCCTTCGTTTACCCAGGTACTCTCATCGTCATCGTATTTCCAGTGAATCATATGCTGGAACTCGTGGGCGATTACTGCAAGCATGAAATCACCGGAAGGTCCTCCCGAACTGGCGGTATTGAGGTAGAGTACTTCACATTCATTGCTGTGATAATCAGGGAATGTGCCTTCAGGGTACTCATCGAAATAGAAAAAGAAGCCGTCTGCACTTATATGAAAATTGTACCACATGAGGTAAATACGAGGATCATTATCAAGTTCATCAGGAGGTATTCCGAATGAGAGACTATCGATTTCGTAGATACCCTGACCGGGATAGGGGCCGATACTGGAGTTTTCCCAGTGTTCAAGGATTGAGTCAACGTCGGCCTGGTCTATGGATATAAGCCACTCGCTATCCTCTACGACAACATAACCTCTGTCACTCTTGCCGCGAAGCGTGCATACAAATTGCTCAAAGTGGGGCGGCATTGGCTGCCATGTAAATAGCCACCAGGTCCACGAATCACCAACCTGAGGGTTAGCGGGAGGAGATAGTGGAACTCCCGGAATGTTCAGAAGAACATCGGGACCCATCTCCAGAGGAGATGGAATTTGAATGTCATGCCTGAAGGCAGGCTCTCCGGCGAATGAAGAAACAGCAAAAATAGCGAGAACCGTTCCCAGCAATACTGAACCTCTGCGATTAATGAATAACAATTGACTCCTCCAATTTAATATAACTGTTTGATCATAATAATATAGTATATACATCATAAAGTGGATTCAGAAGTAAACCTCTGGATCCCTTGTATACGAAGTATCTTCCTTTTTCACGCAACATACTCTGGTTCTGCCTGAAATTCCCCAAAGGAGATATTCAGTGAATCTTAGAATGGTGTTATTTCTTTCCAGATCAAGATTTTCTGTTCTTATCCACACCTGGCTCCGGATTCGTAATCTTCTCGCAATCGGGACATAATCTGGGGTTTAACTTCAGCTCTGATTCCCTGTGCAGATAATCTTCCAGTGTATACCAGTTTCCTTCATTGTCGCTGATCTTTTCACAATTGGTACAGATTGGAAGTATGGATGTGAGCTGCTTTAGTCTCTTCAGGGTTTCCCGAAGCCTGTTATCCAGTTTTCTGAGTTTGACCATATCGCTGAACCGAGCGATTGTTACTTCAATTGCTTTCATAAGTTCAAGTGCTTTAGGAGGTTTTACAACGTAAGCACCTACTCCTGCTTCAACTGCTTTGTCGGTAAGATCATCTGTTTCGTACGCGCTAAGGATAACGATCGGAGTCGGGAAATACTTCTGTATCAGAATAGCGGCTTCAATACCGTTCATCCTTGGCATTCTTATATCCATGATTACAACATCCGGATGCAGCTTGCGTACCATCTCAACTGCCTCATGTCCGTCTTCGGCTTCTCCCGCGATAGTGTATCCCAGTTCCAATATCATTCCTTTTATCATTTCTGATACCAGATGATCATCCTCAACCACAAGAACGGACCTGTCGCTCTTTTCAATCATTATTGTTCCTCTCGATTCTCTGTAAAAAGTATCTCAGTTGTAGCTCCGCCGTTATTCAACATGTTCAATTCGCCCTGCAGATTTTTGGAAACCATATTTTTAATGATATCGATTCCCAGTCCTGATTGCTGCATCCGAAGAACTTCATCGGGAAAACCGGAACCATTATCACTGTAATTTATCTCGATGTTGCCGGAATCATCCCGCTGAACTTTCAGTGATATTCTTAGATGTTTGTTACCTTCGAATGCGTATTTGATCGAGTTTCTAACCAGCTCATTAAATATTAGCGCAAGCGAATGCGCGACGCGTGAATTAACTTTAACATCTGAGTCAGGTATTGTCGAAAATACTCTCTGTCCTCCCGGTTTAACAGAGATAGTGTTGCTGACTATCTGCCTGGCCAGCTCAGTGATCTTAAGAGGTTTCCAGCCGGACATTGACAGCATGCTGTGAACCGTGGCGAGCCCCTGTACTCTGCCTATCAGACTGGGTACAAAGTCATCTATGCTTTTGGTCCTCTCGGTATATTTCATCTGCGCGTATAGAAGACCGATTATTTCTGACAAATTATTTTTCACTCTATGGTTCACTTCCCTGAGAAGAACAGCGTTCATTCGTGCTTCCTCATCAGCCTTTCTGTACATGTTTCTTAATCTGATATCCATCCGGTTTCGTTCCAGTGCGTTCCCCATCGCATCTCCCGCGATGCGTAGAAGATCAATAATATCTTCGCTCCATGTTCTCTTCCTGCGAGCTGAATCGAATCCGAGAAAACCAATCAGACTGTCGCGATGAACTATTGGAATTGCGAGCAGTGATTGAATGTCCCGCTGCTCGAGTATTTCTTTTTCAGCCGCAGCCTCTCCGGAAAGGTGAAAAACATCGTGAATATCTATTATCTCGAGTCTTCTGAGTTTGTACATCCACCATGGAATTGAATTGAAGGGAATATTCTGCTGATTGTCTATTCTGGGTCTGATGTTTGAAGCGCACCACTCGTGAGTATTTGATACGGTTCGCGTAACATTATCGATCTGAAACAGGTACGCCCTGTCCGCATGTATTGATATACCAATTTCCATAAGAGCATCATTTATGCCGAGGTTAAGTGCATTACCTCTCATTTCGATGAAGCCCGTAGAGATATCTATTAACAGGCTTTCAAATCTGCTTTTAAAATCAAACCTTTCCCTGGCTTTTTCGAAATCTGTGATATCCTGCATTACCGCAAAAGCTCCATCAGGAATGGACGAGAATGCTATTTTCCAAATATGCTTTTCGTATTCAGCGGTAATCTGCTGCGGCATTCCCGTTTTAAATACCTGTTTGAATTCCCGCAGCAGCACCTTTGGCAGCTCTCCCGCTGAGCCGGGATCGGAACCGATATTTTTGATCAACTCGCTGCCGGGAACAAGATCCATCGCTTCGTTACCGTAGAGTAATCCCATGCTTTTATCAACCGCTAAAATCGGGTATTTAATCTTTTCAAGCAAAGTTTCATGTATATTCTTACCTGCCTTTATTCTCTTCTCTACCGGGGTAGTGCCTGTTGTCCCGCTGAGTTTCTGTTTTATTCCTTCGATACTATCGTCAACAATGAACTGAACGCATAAAAAGTAATCAGTTTTATCTTCGTTACTTTTCCTGGCGCCGAGTGAATGAACAGTAATCCAGTTCTTGTCCTGCATGCGGAGTCTGTGAGTGCCATGGAACAAAGGAATTGTCCCGTCCCGGCATCTGAAAACCTCATTTCTGATTGAAACAGATTCATCCGGGTGCAGTAGAGAAAGCCAGAAATTGATATCGTGATCGATCTGCGCGGAAGTGAATCCAAGCACATTTCTCCAGACTTTGTCGAATTCGATGTAATCTGTTTCCAGGTTCCATTTCCAGGCTCCGGCACTTTGCAGTTGCAGTAAATCAAATAATTCAGATGTGTCTGTCATTAGTCCAATATTCTAATTCAGTCTCGCTTTTACTTCAGATAATAATTTCGGTATATCATCGGTCACAGTCAAGGCAAGAAATCACGGAAAGTAAATCTATTCGAAAAGTGTGATGTCCATCTGAGATTCTATTGCGGTTTTGACGTGGTGTTATTTCGCACATTATTATTCGTACTCTGGAGTTGAATTACTTTTCACATGGATATTCATGTAAGCCAGGTAAATGAAGTATAGATTTTTTCTTCCCGCTGTTTTTCTTATTGTACTCCAGGGTTGTTCCGGCAGGTACGACGAAATGAACCTGTCGAAGTACGAGTACAGAGACACAAGGGATCTTGTTCGTTTCGTTTACGATGCGGCAAGGTTTGCGGAGACTGATACAAACGCACTCGAGTATTTCAGAGACAACAGAGCCGATTACTGTTCGAGGGATCATTACTTGTACATTTACGATTTGAGCGGTAACAACCTTTTTCACGCGGGAATGCCTGAATTGGAGGGAAGGAATCTAAGATACCTGTCGGATATTGACGGGAAAAACATCTTCGATATGATTGTCGATGCTCTAGCAGATACCTCTAATCCTCATGCCTGGGTGCATTACTCCTGGTGGAAACCCGGTAGTTTTTTCCCGGTACCTAAATCGTCCTGTCACTTCAGTGTGTGTACTCCACAGGGAGAAGATCTCATTGTGGGTGGAGGTTTGAATTACCCTCATGAAGAAAAGGAATTTATCAGGATAATCGTAGACGACGCGGTTGCACTTGTTGAGAAAGAAGGGGAGAGTGCCATTGATTCAATTGATAACCCCGTATCCGTATACAATTTCCGTGATGTCAGGGTTTTCGCTTTCAGACCTGATAACAGCGTTGTGATATCACCCGTTGTGCAGGACAGCTTTCTGCAGGTTAACTTGATGGCTGCTGAAGATATTAGCGGCAATAGACCTTTTGAACTTGCCGTACAGCAGCTTGAGAACCAGGACAGAGCCTGGCAGGTGTTCCTTTCAAGAAATCGATACGAGCGGCAGCTTGTGAAAAAGGTGATTTATCTCAGAAAAACTGTGATGTCGGGAGAAACACTTTTCATAGGTGCCATAACGGACCTTCCAATGCCTCCCTGAGTATGACTGGCAAAATCAGGTACGAGTATGGAGTAAATGATGTGCCGCCTCCGCGGCATCTGATAGTGCTTTCTATTCAGCATGTTCTCCTGATGTTCATATCATTGGGACTACCCATTATCCTGACGAGCCAGTTAAACGCGTCTCCAGAAGTATCTGCCGCAGTAATCTCCTTCTCTATGCTTGCCGCTGGAGCAGGATCTATCCTGCAATCGCTCAGGCTTCGTTTTATAGGCTCCGGTTACCTGTGCCCGAATGTATGTGGCCCTTCCTATTTCAGTCTTTCCCTGTCTGCAGCATGGGTGGGTGGAATCCCACTTATGCGGGGGATGATCATCGTAGCAGGACTTGTGGAGATGATTCTTGCGCCGGTTGTGCAGAAGTTGAAGAGAGTATTTCCACCTTACATAGTTGGTCTTGTTGTCGCCATGGTTGGCGTCAGCATAATCAAAAGTTCGGTATCTTCTTTATTCGGTCTTTGTTACCGTGGAGATGCCATCAACGGCATGGAGGTTATTGTTGGTTTCTTCTCCCTGCTGGTAATGGTGTTGAGTAATGTATGGGGAA
>Ga0256913_10002152_pt1 | contig 10030 bp, 5 predicted proteins | sample Axial_MatmetaG_FD_185970 | JGI IMG/M metagenome (GOLD analysis project Ga0256913, IMG submission 185970) | Deep-sea worm associated microbial mat communities from Axial Seamount, Juan de Fuca Ridge, Pacific Ocean - Axial_Mat | ecosystem: Environmental > Aquatic > Marine > Oceanic > Microbial...
TGAGCGCGGGTTATTTGTTTCAGCCTGATAGTTACTTCCCTCCTTTTCAAAAGTAACAAACGACATGATTCCGCCGGCACCGAGTTCAAAATTGAATCGATTCTCCGAAAACGAAAGTGCACCCGGGTTATAAAACATACTACTGGCTCCCATATTTAATGGCGTACCGATTAAACCAAACCCGGTTTGTTTGTTTCCCTGTAAACGTACCTGATAGCCTCCGGCAAACAGATTAACCCCAATAAACACAGAAACAAGAATAAGTAATAATACTTTTCTCATACAACTTATCTTTAACATTTTTTGAACGCGCAAGTTACAAATATTTGACAGCAGCTTTAATCAAGACTCCATTCAATCTCCGACAAACCATTCTCGCGGAAGTACTGATTTGTTTTTGAGAAATGCTTACAACCAAAAAAACCACGATGCGACGACAATGGCGATGGGTGCGGTGCTTTTAAAATTAGATGTCGGCTTTGATCAATCAACGATGCTTTATTCTGAGCATATCTTCCCCACAACAAGAAAACCACTCCTGCCCTTAAATCGGATATGGTTCGGATAACCTGATCGGTAAACTGCTCCCATCCCTGCCTCTGATGCGATCCAGCTTCATGGGCTCTTACTGTAAGCGTCGCATTTAGCAGCATGACACCCTGATCAGCCCACCGGGTTAAATCGCCCGAATGAGGTATCTCAACACCTACGTCATCATGTAATTCTTTAAAGATATTTTTCAATGAGGGAGGAGGAGCCACACCGTCCGGTACCGAAAAACATAACCCATGTGCCTGCCCCGGTCCGTGATAAGGATCCTGACCCAACAAAACAACCCGTACGGCAGGTAACGGAGTATGGTCAAAAGCTGCAAAAATATTTTTACCTGAAGGATAAATTGTATAATTTGCAGTCTCTGCTTTCACAAAAGAAACCAGCTTCTTAAAATAATCAGCTCTAAATTCACTTTCAAGTGCATATTTCCAGCTTTCTTCAATTTTGGGAGCAACCGAATCACTATGGTTTGTTGTCATTTCTTTATGTATTTTTATTAGTGGGGAAAAAATAAGGTATTATCTATTGTATATCTAAAATCTCTACTATTTTTGTCAATGCAAAAAGTAATTTTATAAAATTATGAAAAAATTATTGATTCTCGTTTCTTTATTTTTGTTTACTATTGTAATTATGAGCTCCTGTAAGTCATCAAGCAGTTGTGCTGCTTATGGTGAATCTCATAAATATCAAAAAGAAGCAAAGTATTAGTTAATTCTTTTCTTCCATTAAGAAGTAATTAGGTTTTTTGGCCTGATTTTCGTTTGTTATTGTGCATGTTCAAATATTCAAATATTGTCTTATTAACATTTGTTCTGCTTATCGGAATTAATTCCTATGGACAGTTTGACACAGAATATGCCGATTCTACTGAAGTAAAAATCCTTTACAAATACCAGCGCTCTTATGGTGTAACAGCCCATAATCTTGGATTAGGGGTGCAATACCGATGGGGCAAACGTCTTTCCATTTTTAAAAGTCGTGTTTTTGAAGCAGAATTTCAAACATTACGTTCGTGGAAACAGATCAGGCTGATTAACTCCTATGTAACCAATTCGAAAAGTTACATTTACGGAAAAATAAATGATGCTTTTACTTTTCGGTTTGGTATGTTATGGAAAAAACAGCTAAACCAGAAACCCTACTGGGGAGGCATTGAATTACGCTGGATTTATGGAGGAGGGTTAACACTTGGCCTTGCAAAACCCTATTATTTATATGTAATATATTTTTACGAAGTATCTCCCGGTGTTTACAACTACGATGTAGTTACCGAAAAATTTACTAATAATCCGCAATGGGATGATATTTATGGCCGTGCCCCTTTTTCAAAAGGATTTAACGAAATAACAGTTCACCCGGGATTATATTTAAAAACGGGACTTAATTTCGACTATTCCAAAGATCATGCAAAAATAAGTACCCTTGAAGTCGGAGCAGCACTTGATGTATTACCTACCGGCCTTACCATTATGTATAATAATCCAAAGCAAATGTTTTTCCCGACTTTATACTTGAACTTCTCATGGGGGAAAAGGTATAATAAGTACTGATAAATGAAGAATGGAGATTTTTGATTTGGCTGATGCCTATTCAGGTTCGCCCATTCATCATCACACTAAGAGGACTTTGGCGTAACTCTCACGCCCTTACTGTTAACTCTCCTTAGTTCTTTCGCGACTTCACAATCTCTTCAACAATCTCAGGATTGGTAAGTGTTGATATATCGCCATAATCTTCTGATCCTGCTGCTACTTTCTTTAGAATTCGGCGCATAATCTTACCCGAACGTGTTTTGGGCAAACCACTAACAAATTGTATTTGGTCGGGGCGCGCGATGGGGCTTATCATTTTACTTACACCTTTTTTAATTGAGTTTTTCAGCTCCTCTTCCGATCCCTGAGGTATGTCAGTGCAAACCACATAAGCATATATTCCCTGACCTTTTATTTCGTGAGGAAATCCAACCACAGCAGATTCGGAGACCAAAGGATGTTCATTAATCGCATTCTCAATTTCAGCTGTTCCCAACCTATGTCCCGAAACATTAATAACATCATCCATCCGGCCAAGAATCCTGAAATAGCCATCCTCATCCCGCTTAACACCGTCTCCTGTAAAGTACAATCCTTTATACTGACTAAAATATGAATCGACATAACGCTTATGATCGCCCCAATGTGTACGAGCCATTCCCGGCCACGGAAATTTTATACAAAGATTTCCCTGCACTCCTTTACCACACAATTTTTTACCATCCGAATCAACTATCTGAGGTTGTATCCCCGGTAAAGGCAGACTTGCAAACGCTGGTTTCGTAGGAATAACTCCGGCAATTGCAGAAATCATAATACCTCCGGTTTCGGTTTGCCACCATGTATCTACAATTGGGCATCTATTATTACCCACATGATCGTGATACCAGTGCCATGCTTCTTCATTTATCGGTTCACCCACTGTTCCTAATACTCGCAAAGTGTCTGTCAGGTCAATATCCTGAACCCATTTCTGCCCTTGAGCAATTAACGACCGGATAGCAGTAGGAGAAGTATAAAACTGGTTAACTTTATGCTTCCTAATAATATCCCAGTACCGTCCGGCATCAGGATAAGTTGGTATTCCCTCAAACATAACCGTTGTCGCCCCTTCAAGAAGCGGCCCGTAAACTATATATGAGTGTCCGGTAACCCAGCCAATATCAGCAGCACAAAAGAAAACATCACCCGAACTGTACTGAAATACATTTCGGAAAGTATAGGCTGTATAAACCATGTAACCGCCTATTGTATGTAAAACACCTTTTGGCCTACCGGTAGAACCACTGGTATAGAGTATGTATAACGGATCTTCAGCATCCATAATTTCAGCAGGGGCAATAGTATCTGCGTTTTTCATTTCATCATGCCACCAGTAATCACGATCCGGTTCCCATTGAATATCCATCCCTGTACGCTTTACAACAATACATGATGTAATTGAAGGGCAATCTTTCAAAGCCTGATCAACCGTGTCTTTTAAAGGTATTACTTTCTGTGCACGATATCCGCCATCGGCTGTAACAAGCACTTTAGCCTCTGCATCGATAATTCGCTCGGCAAGTGCATTGGCTGAAAATCCTGCAAACACAACCGAGTGAATGGCTCCTATACGGGCACAGGCGAGCATGGCAATGGTAAGCTCAGGAATCATCGGCATATACATCGCCACACGATCTCCCTTACGCACTCCCTGACTTTTTAAAACATTTGCAAATTTTTGAACCTCATTAAAAAGTTCATTATAGGTAAAGGTTCTGACAGCCTCCTTCGGGTCATTGGGCTCCCAGATAATGGCTGTTTTATCTCCCAACAGAAACAGGTTCCGCTCAAAGATGTTCTCAGTAATATTCAGTTTACCTCCTTTAAACCACTCAACCTTTGGATTATAAAAATCCCATTCCAAAATGGTATCCCATTTTTTATGCCAATAAAAGGTTTCAGCAATGTTAGCCCAGAAACCAGTGGGATTAGCAACACTTTTTTGATATTCATGAAGATAGCCGCTAAGGGTAGTAATTTTTGGTACCATGATATTGTTGTTTTTGAATTACAAAATTGAATAGAATCCAGATTAATATACAATCAATATCAAAGATAAAAAAAAGGGTGAGTTTATTAAACTCACCCTATCAAAAATATCATATTAAAAAGAAACTATTCAATAATCAGTTTTCGCGAGATAACATTATTTTCAACTTTAAGGTTAACCTGATAAACTCCTACAGGTAACTCGTTAAGGTCGATAGCAATATTATTTTTACCAACACTGCACGAAACAACATCATTATAAACTACTCTGCCAGAAATGTCAATTAACTCAACGTATACCTCTTCACTCTTGCTTGCATTCAACTGAACAGTGAAAGCTCCGTTTGAAGGGTTTGGAAACAGTGTAACAGAATTTGATTCAATTATTTCATCAATAGCCTCAGGTCCTTCAATAGTAAACTTCCATATAGGACTCCAGCCAGATGTATCAAGTGCAACTATTCCTCTAACTTTCCAATAGTAATCAGTATTTTTCTCCATCTGAGCCTGACACTGACTTGAAGGTATTGTTTCTATTCTCATCATGGGATTACTGAAATTCTCATCAGTATCAACCCATAACTCATATTTCGAAGCACCTGGAACTTCTTCCCAAATTAATCGCGGACATGCATTAACATTAATTGCTCCATCTTCCGGAGAAACCAAATTAACAGAATTAACTGTAGTAAATGTCCATACCTCTGACCATAACGATGATGCTTTTGCATGCTGTGCATTCACTCTCCAATAATATTTAATTCCAAAACTCAAACCGGTTACCTCGTATGTATTGGTTTCTGAAGCATAAGTTAATGAATTATTAAACTCCGGGTTATCTGCAATTTGAACATTATATTTTGATATCCCTTTAAACTCCTTCCATTCAAGCTCAGCTTTCAACTCAACATCGGCAGCATCATCTTTAGGTGATTTTAAAACCGGTGAACTTTGCACTTTAAATGATCGTGGTAATGACCAGGTAGAAGTATCCTGATCATGACCTGTTCTCATTTTATAATAATAGGTACTTCCAAAATAAAGGTTTTGCAGATATAATGAATCTATATTGCCATCAACCTTATGGATAGTAGCATAAGGGCTGTTGAAACCACCACCTGTGTATGTATATGCAGCACCTTCTTTTCCACCATATAAACCGGCTCCATCAGTAAACCAAATAGCATATAAATCTTTGTTGGTTCCTGAAGTTACTTTATTCCATGCTGAACCATCATACTCAAGTAATGTTCCTGATTGTCCAACAATATAACCCTGCTCGCCACTAAATGCTATTCCATATAATGTTTTGCTAACACCGGTTTCTGTTTCACTCCATGCAGAACCATCATAGTGCAAAACACGTCCGCTTTTAGCTGAAGCCCAACCATCAGTAGCCGAAATAAACCATAAACTATTTATATCTTTTGAACTAGGAGTTTCTGAACTCCATGCTGAACCATCAAAATGAACCATTGTTCCACTTTTACCTGCGGCCCATACATCAGTAGCTGAAACAGCGAACACAGAATAAAGGTCTTTTGTAACACCAGCATCCTGTTCTGTCCAGTCAGTTCCATTATAATAAAGTACAGTTCCGCCTTTACCTACTGCCCAGCCATTATTTGCATCAGTAAACGAAACACTATTCAGGTCATCTCCGGTTCCTGCATCAACAGTTGACCATGCTGTACCATCATAATGAATAACTGTACCACTTTTTCCTACTGCCCAACCATTATCATCAGCCACGAAATAAACTCCAAGCAAATCCTTTGTTGTACCCGATTCACCAAGCATCCATTCGCCATCATAAAAGAAAACCAAACCATCATCACCTACTCCACCATAAACGTTAGCATTTAATACAAAAGTAGCTCTAACACTATTATCAGTTCCGATATCTTCTCTTTTCCATGAATATAAGGTGTCAACCAATACTTCATAAAAATTAACTCCCTCAATCATTTCCCATTTCATATCAACCTTCGGGTTCACAACACTACCATCTGATGGCTGGGTAACTTCTACAGTTTTTAAAACATCAAAAGACCATATTTCTGACCAGTCAGAAACTTCACTACCGTCATGAGCTCTTACACGCCAAAAGTATGTAGTGCCAAATTTAAGATCTGAAGCATTTATAGCAGTAACATTTGTCAATGGAAACTTGATTGGATTTGAAAATGCTTCATCAATCGAAAGCTGAACTTCATATTGTATATCTAATCCTGAACCTGTAACAGCATGCCAGTTAAGCTCCACAGCTGGCATTTGCCCATCAACTCCATTTTCGGGAGATTGTAGCTCAGGAGCATAAACTCTGCTTTGCCCAAATGAAATTGATATTGACATCAACAACGTAAAAACAACTAAATAAATATTTTTCATATCAATAAGATTTTTCTATAATTGAGGTTTCTATAATTTAACAAATTTTTGGGTTCTAATCTCTAAACCATTTTTAACTTTAATAATGTATGAACCCGTAGCAAGACCTGAAACATCTATACTTACTTTATTACTTCCAATATTAAGATGTACCATTTCGGACTTCACCTGCATACCGCTTTGGTTGTATATCACTGCTTCAACTGTTGAAGAAGTTTTAGTATCTAATTTGAAATTAATTACACTACCGGCAGGATTAGGATAAACCTTTAACGAGCTTCTGTTAGCAGCATTACCTTCAGAAAGAATTTCATCAATACCAACAGGTTTTCTATAAGTACTTGTTTTAAAAAGTCCTCTGCCATAAGTTCCGGCATAAATAATACCATAGTTGGTTGCTCCGGGATAAACAAAATGAGCAGTATCAATTCCATTGATGATGGTTAAAGTAACTGACTTCTGAGCAACTGTCTGTTGTCTTAAGTCAAACACAGGTACCTTACCAAATTTTTCGCCATCAGAAGTCCATGTTGGAGAGTTACTAGAAATATTATCGGTTGAGAATACTCCAAGCTCAGTACCAATAATTACTCTTTTACTATCGCTCATCTCAATAACTGAAGAATAAACCGGCATCTCAGGTAAATTACCTTGCTTCGAATCAAAAGCAGGAGACTGGTCAAGCGCATTTTCAGTATAGAAAACATAACTTGAGTTTCCATAATTACCATAAGTAACAACTACTTTTGACGGATTACTTGGATCAACTGAAATTGAAGTTACAGCCTGATCCATTGGATTGCCTGTTTCGGGATTTGTTATTTCAAAACCAGAATTAGCAACAATACAAGTAGGTTGGTCAACATCTGCCAAAGCCTTATTGTATGCCAAAGCAAGATTTGATATCCGATAAACCTTTCCCTGAAGTGTTCCTACCCACAAATGATTACAATCAGAAGAGTAGCTAACCGCACTTGGTATTCCTTCGAACCCAACTGTGGAATTTGCAATGGTAAACCACTCAGGAGTTACTGTAAAATCATGAAGCTCCTTTGTCATAAAAACATTTCCTTTTACAGCAATAAACAAGCGTGAGGAAACAGGATCAACAACCTGTATTGAGTCACCTTTTACCAAATCCGTCCCTCCCAATTTATATTTAAAAGGATATCCGCTATTATTACTTCTCACTGTAATAGTGGAACCTGCAGCAATGTCTTCACGGGCATAATACCAAATTGAATCTCTGCTGTTCTCATTATCAAAACTCTCCCAAAGAGCAATCGGAGTAATAAATGCATCAGGATTTATTATTGCTCCTGAAAGAAATTGACTTGAAATATTTTCTCCCTGATCTTCTGAACGGAATACTCTTCCTCCTACTGATCCATAAACAATAACATCTGGATTAATCAAAGAAACAGCGATATCGCCACCAATTGACCCATTACTGTAAATTTGATTAGCATAGCCTTTAGAGTTTGATTCATCTTTTAAAATAAGGATTCCATTTTCCTGTGCTCCACTGAGACAATAATTTTCAATTCCTGAATTAGCAAGACGATAAAACTGTGTAGAGTAATACTTACGATTAGCCGAAACAAATGAATACTCTCCACTATTAATCTCACCTTTATATATACCGCTGTTGGTTCCAATCACAAATTGATTGGCATGACCGGGTCGAAATGAGTAACTGTTATGTCCCATTGCAACGTATTCTGAAGAGTAAGGAAAGATAAAACTATTAGATTTTTGCTCCCAAAAAAACAAACCATCATCACCGGTTTGATATCCAACCCAAAGGTCAAGCCCTCCTAATAAAACCCTGTTAGCATCATTAGGAAATACTGTAATAACATTATTATAAACCCCTCTTTTAAAGAAAATAGTTAACGATTGAGTTTCTGGTAAAACAACACTCCATGTAACACCACTATCTTTTGAACGGTAGATCCCTTTTAGAAAACCATCCGAATCAACTAAACTGGCATATACAACATTATTATCAGAAGGGGCAATGGCAAATTCTGCACGTGAAACCATACCGCTTGTTGGTAATTGATCTGCTTCACCGGTAGAATGATTAACAAACTTCGTGGCATCACCAGTAGTAGTATAACAACTATTATCTACAGTAACAATCGCAAAACTACCGGCAGCTTTCACATCATATGCAATACCTGATAACTCGTTTCCATCAGTATCTGTAGCAACTTTCCAACTTCCACCTTGATCATCTGAATACTTTAACCCCGTATTAGTTGCAGCGTAAATTCTTCCATTACCGTCAACTTGGATCTCGTTCACAAAAGCCCAATCCAAGGAGGGTAAATCACCTTGAGGTTTAGTAGAAGAAATTAATGTAAATGAATTCCCATCTGTAGATTTATATATCCCACTTCCCATAAATCCATCTGAATAACCTAATTGACCTAATTGAGAATAGTTATTTGAACTAAACATCTCACCGGTTCCTGCATAAATGGTTCCATCACTTCCCTGTGTCAAACATGATACAAACAGGTTTTGATTATCTGCGTTGACTTTTTCCCAGGTTAATCCAACATCAGACGAACGCCAAATTCCACCAGTTACCGCACCGGCAAAGATGGTATTACCTGAAGCATCTTTATTATCAAAAAGTAATGCTCTGGTCCGTCCACCATAATTATCAGGACCTATCACATTCCAATCAATACTATTTGCTGAACGGGTTGATTGCAATCTGTCTGTTTGTTCATAAGCTGAAGCAACCCACTGAGGATTTATCATTCCTGTTAATTGATTACTACGTAATGTTTGCAGGTAATTTCTTGCAACAATAGAAGATTTAACAATCTCTTTCTTATTACTAACAAGCCCGTCTTTCATGCTATCAAACAGGCTCGAACCATTCAAAGCAAACAAAAGAACAATTAAACTTAAAAAAAAGCTAAAGGGTAAAAATCTTTTTTTCATACTATCGGTTTTTATAAACTTTATTAAATTTTTCATAAAAATTGAAGGCACAAGTTACAGCTTTTTCTTAAAGTGAAAATAATTTTTTAGTAAAAAATATTTTCACTAGTTTAAACTTCTCAAATACCCTAAATCAAAAACATCAACTTATCTAATAATCTAATGCTACGATTCTTAAATATACAATTAGAGATTTCAAAACAAGATTTAATTAGGTAATAAAATTAATCAAAACAAAAAAATCGCTTTCCATTTGTAATATAGACAACAAATGCCCTCAAATAATTGCAATTAAGAATCAATAAAAGGAGTTAATGCGGAAAATAATAAGGAGCTACAGATAATAAAATTTCTATTCTGCTACGGAAAACTTTACCAAATCAAAGCACATTGAAAATTAATATTTCCATAAAGTAAACTCCAAAGCTCAAGCCTCAAGATCCAACTCACAAAATTCAAGTAAGCACCAATATGCAGGATAGAAAGTTGCCAAAACCTAAACCGGAGTAGTTTTTGATTTTTAAGAATTAGAGTTTTGATATTATTTGCAGTTTGTT
>Ga0256913_10002153_pt1 | contig 10026 bp, 4 predicted proteins | sample Axial_MatmetaG_FD_185970 | JGI IMG/M metagenome (GOLD analysis project Ga0256913, IMG submission 185970) | Deep-sea worm associated microbial mat communities from Axial Seamount, Juan de Fuca Ridge, Pacific Ocean - Axial_Mat | ecosystem: Environmental > Aquatic > Marine > Oceanic > Microbial...
CTAACTTTTTAATCTCCTCACCGGTAATGGCAAATTTACGTTGCTCGCGTAAATCCCAAAGTTTGTCGGAATAATCACTTTTTTCCTCCTCAACATTGCTCCAGTCTTTATAGCCTTTAATATATTTTTTACGGCTGATTGCCGACAATTCACCGTAGGAACGCAAATACGATGTATCGCCTTTTACAATAATCTGCAACCCGAGAAACGATGCAATCTGGTCGTCTTCATCTTTATTTGCAATATTACAGTTTAGCTCACCTTCGTCGCCACCCCCAAAAATTAGTTCGTCGTTAAGCAAGAGTGCATAAGTTCCGCCGTTTCCTTCAAATCTCCCCATATATTCACCATCTTTTCGCGAAAATATAAACGGAGTTGTTCGTCCGGTTGGGATATAAATATTTTTATCCGACAGCAATAAATACCCCTGCGGAGAGATTTGCATATCGCTCTTTTGCCAGAGAATCTTTCCATTTGCAGCATCAACGGCATACAATTCAACCCCCTCGTTTGGGAACATTCCCGAACAAAAATAGGCAACACCTTTATCAACCAATATTCCGGTTCTGATGGGTGAAATAGAAATCATTCGTTCGTTGCCGGGAATAAACCGTTCTCCTTCGGCTGTATTAATTTTCCATACCAACTCTCCGGTTTCGGCATTTAAACAGTAAACCACACCGTCGTCGGAGCCGGTGTAAAGCAAACCGTTTGAATATGTTGGAGCCAGCCGCACCGGCCCACCGGTAAAAAACGACCATTTTTCTGCACCGGTATTTGCATCGAGACAATAAATTTTATCGTCGGCCGACGAGCCAAAATAGACTTTATCGCCCACCCCGATAATATGAAATGCTTTATCGTAAACAACACGCGGTTTCAGATTTGCCTCCCTGTGCCAGAAATCGGTTTTTGCCGGCGCAGCCCACGCAGGTTTTGGTACAGCTGCCAAACTAAACTGCCAGTTTAATGTTAGCGGCATTTTTAAACTCTCGCTTGTAATACAACTCCTGTTTGCATCTTTCTGATAGGTTGGCCAGTCTTCGGCAAAAACCGAAGTAACAGTACCAATCAGAAAAGAAAAAACAACTAAAACTTTTGTTAATCTATATTTTCCCATAACTAATGAATTGTCGCAAAAATATCATTAAAACATCCATAATCGTTATTAAATCTATACCAAATGTTCAAATATCTTGCACCTTTTTTAACGCATACAACAATAATAACAACTTATTCAGAATAAAACCAATATTAATTCTAACACTTTTATATTTTTGAAGGAAATAAAAGATTAAGAAAAATGAGCGACGATAAAAAGATAATATTTTCGATGTACAAGGTGAGTAAAACCTACCCACCCAACAAAACGGTAATCAAAGACATTTCGCTCTCCTTTTTTCTGGGAGCTAAAATCGGAATCATCGGGTTAAACGGTTCCGGGAAATCGACACTGTTAAGAATTATTGCGGGGCTCGATACCGCTTTTAACGGAGAGCTTGTTTTTGCACCCGGATATTCTGTGGGGTTACTCTCGCAGGAGCCGGAACTCGACGAAACTAAAACGGTAAAAGAGATTGTTCAGGAAGGTGTTCAGGAGACAATTGATGTATTAAACCGTTACGAAGAAATTAATCAGGAATTTGGCCTGCCGGAAGTTTACGAAAATCCCGATGCAATGGAAAAACTGATGGCAGAGCAGGCGCAATTACAGGAGAAAATCGACCAGCTGGATGCTTGGAATATCGACAGCAAACTGGAGCGTGCGATGGATGCGTTACAGTGCCCGCCCGACGAACAACCTGTAAACGAACTCTCGGGCGGAGAACGCCGCCGGGTTGCACTCTGCCGCTTACTTTTAAAGGAACCCGATATTTTACTGCTCGACGAGCCGACCAACCACCTCGATGCCGAGAGTATCCAGTGGCTCGAAATGCACCTCGCACAATATAAAGGAACAGTTATTTCAATTACGCACGACCGCTATTTTCTCGACAATGTAGCGGGCTGGATTCTGGAACTCGACCGCGGAGAAGGAATTCCGTGGAAAGGAAATTATACGTCGTGGCTGGAGCAAAAATCGAAACGACTGGAGCAAGAAGAGAAGAGCCACTCGAAACGGCGCAAGACACTTGAGCGAGAACTGGAATGGGTACGAATGGCACCAAAAGCACGCCACGCAAAATCGAAGGCACGTTTAAATGCCTACGACAAAATGCTAAACGAAGATGCCAAACAGAAAGAAGAAAAGCTTGAGATTTTTATTCCGAACGGCCCGCGGCTAGGAGATAAAGTGGTTGAGATGAAAGGAGTTACAAAAGGATTTGGCGAACGCATTCTTTTCGAAAACCTTACGTTTAAACTTCCACCGGCAGGAATAATAGGAGTAATCGGTCCAAACGGTGCAGGAAAAACCACGCTCTTTAAATTGATAATGAAACAGTTGGAAGCCGACTCAGGAAAAATTGAAATTGGCGACACGGTAAAAATCAGTTATGTCGACCAGACACACGAAGCAATCGACCCCGAAAAGTCGGTTTTCGAAGTTATTTCGGGCGGCACTGAAACCATTATGTTGGGAAATAAACAGGCAAACGCACGCGCTTATGTTGGGCGGTTTAATTTTAACGGCTCCGACCAGGAGAAAAAATGCGGCGTACTTTCGGGTGGAGAGCGCAACCGCCTGCACCTCGCACTCGCTTTAAAAGCCGAAGGAAATTTATTACTGCTCGACGAACCAACCAACGATATTGATGTTAATACACTACGTGCGCTCGAAGAAGGGCTGGAAGCATTTGCAGGTTGTGCCGTGGTTATTTCGCACGACCGCTGGTTTCTCGACCGTATTGCAACACATATTCTTGCTTTTGAAGGCGATTCGCAAGTACACTTTTTCGAAGGTTCGTTTTCGGAATACGAAGAAAACCGTAAAAAACGAATGGGCGGAGAAACTCCCAAACGATTTAAATATAAAAAGTTGATGGGATAGATAATACTCGTGAAAAGTGAGGATTCAACCTATTCAGTATAGATTAGATAAATAACACCAAATTAAAATTCGAAAACCGATTCCTCATCTTCAAAAATGACAACACCTTCGCATGAAAAATAACCAGAACTGGTACATATACCAGCTTTAATACTCTGTATTTTATGATTACTAATTTTTAAAATTATACCCGACAGAACAAGCTGAAGTTGTAATTCGAAATCGATTGCTCCCACATAAATTTCACCTAATCTAATTTCTATTTTAGGATGGTGTTCCGAAGTAATTGTATGTTCTACTAACGGAACCATAAAAGTTTCATCGTCAGAAAAATCAACTCTTTCTAAAAATTTATTTACTTCATTATATTTCTCCCAGCCTCCTTCTAAAATATCTTTTAGTTTCGTATCGAGCAATTTTAAACTCGCACCAATTATCTCTTCAAGTACTTTTTGCCATTTTAATTGCGGTTCTTTTATTTGAATTTCTTTCTTTAATCGAACTACTTTATCCTCCATTTCAATTTCAGAAAAAATATCGGAGTGTAAGTCCGGATGTCTGAACAAGTGGTTTAATGTTATCTCTTCATAATTCATCACTATAGAATTTAATCGATTTTTAAATTTTGTTTCCCTTTATCTGAAATATATTTCAGGTTTAACTTACTGTGAACAACATCGGGTCTTCCTTTCGAAACAGTTTGTTCTCCGTTGTCCCAAACCAAATTCAGTTTTAACTTAATATTCTTTTTAGCTATCTTTTTTTTCCTTTCACCTGCTTTTATTTTTCGCTTCATTACACTACCTCCAAGTACTCCTGCAAGTAATATTGCACCTCCCCAATAAATCCACGGAGGTAATGTTTTCTCATCTTGAATTTCAATAACAACAGAAGTTCCAGGAGGTACTTCTTTTCCCTGCGAAATACTTTGTCCGACAACAATACCAACATTTTCATCAAAGTTTTTTACATATACAATAGCATAATTCAGTTTGCTCTCTTTTAATGTTCGAATGGCATTGTCGCGCCACATTCCTGTAACATTGGGAACAACTACAAATACATTGGCAGGGATAACTGAAAACGTTATGTTTACAGAGCTATTTTTATTTACAACGGTACCTGCCGGTGGTGACTGTTCAATTACAGTACCCGGTTTTTTATCTGCAACCGATTTACTCGAAAACTGTCCGGCAAACAGACCAACAGATTTAAGAATCTCTGCACTTTCATTCATCGAATGGCCTATTAATTGCGGAACAGCAACTGTTATCACCTCCGGTGGCCCAAGCGAAATAACAAGATTAATTCTCGTCCCCGAATTAACTTCCATCCTCTCCTTCGGAAACTGATTTATTACAACTCCGGCCGGCTCTTCCGAAAGCTCTTCACTTACATTACCCGGTATCAGTCGATCGTTTTGCAAGCGTTGAATTGCTATTTCACGATTCAATCCTGTATATCGACCAACAATTACCAAGTCGGGTGTTGCCTGAATTCCGTATGTTAAATTAATTGAAGTTGAAGGAGGCACACGTGTCTGTGCAACAGGATCTTGGTTAACAATTCTCCCAATTGCCTGATTATTTACTACCGGAGTTATTGTTCCCAACAGCAATCCGGTTTCTTTTAAGAGATCAAAAATCTGTTGTCTATTCCACAACAGGCCTTTTAACTGCGGCACAACAACTGTTTGTACAGCGGGTGGCCCTTGCGAAATATCAAGATTAATTCTTGTGCCGGGGTCAACTTTCATCCCTTGTGTTGGAAACTGATCGATTACCATTCCAACAGGATAATCCGATTCCATCATACGAATCTTTCCCAACGATAAATAATCGTTTTGAATATTCCGAATGGCATTATCACTATTCAAGCCAATATACTGCGGTACGTCTACTATTTGGGGTGCTCCCTGAATTCCATAGGTAATATTAATTACGGTAAAAGGAGGGACAAAAGTACGTATAGGAAGACTCTGATTAGTTATTATTCCTACGTGTTCATTATCAACTACCGGAGTTGCAGTACCAAGTTTTAAACGCATTCCTGTTAAAAACTCCGAAACCTGTTTATAATTCCACGGAGCCCCAACAAGTTGTGGAACAACAACTGTTTCCGATACTTCTAATTTACCGGGAGAAATAATTTCGACAGGAGATAAATCTCCGCTCAAACTTGCATCTACCATTGTATCAATTAGAAATAAAGGAGATTTAGGTGGATAAACATCATCTTTAACTTTTTCTGAAGAATTATCAAAAGAAGAAGTTACTTGCAACTCCTTTAAAGTTGGCAAATTATTGAGCATAATAAAATTGAAAGTAGTGTCTGTTTTAGTTGTCGGACTACTTCTTCTATTTAAATTTTGTTCGATTTCAACATTTGTTGCTGACCTACTTCTCTTCCCTAAATTTTGCTCGATTTGCCCTAAAACTGAAAAACTTAAAAAGAAAAAAATAATAAAAAAAGCAAACGCAACAACCGTATAATGTCTTTTATTAGATTTTAGATTTCTCATTTTGAAGGTATTAAAACTTACTCTTTTCGTATCATTTTCCCCTCTTTAAAATACTCTTTTTGAATACCTTTAATCAGGTCGTTATAAGCGATTTTGTCTGAATCTCGTTTAAGAGTTTGTAATCCGGCATATTGAATAACATTTACAATATTTGCCCCAGTAATCTCATATTTACGTGCAATCTCTTTGATTGAAATATCCTTTTCAACTTTTATACTTTTAGGAATATAATTTTGCCACAACCGTTCGCGCTCTTCCATTCCCGGATTTTCGAATTCAATAATAGAGTTAAACCGGCGGGTAAACGACGAGTCGATATTCGATTTCATATTTGATGCCAGAATTACCAGCCCGGCGTGCGATTCGATCCGCTGCAACAGATATGAAACTTCCTGATTGGCGTATTTATCGTGTGCATCGCGAACATTGGTACGTTTACCAAAAATAGAGTCGGCCTCATCGAAAAACAGTATCCACTCTTTATTGGCTGCCTTATCGAACAGTTTCGAAAGGTTCTTTTCCGTTTCGCCAATATATTTCGAAACCACCATCGAAAGGTCGATACGGAAAACATCGCGATTGGTATATTTTCCCAAAAGACAGGCAGTCATTGTTTTTCCGGTTCCAGGCGGCCCATGAAAAAGGATACGGTAACCGGGCTTTATTTTCCCTTCCATTTGCCAGTCAGCAAGTAACTTTTTGTTATATTTCAGCCAGGTTTCAATTTCATAAATTTCATCTAACGTTTTTTGCTGAAGAACAAGGTCGCTCCATTCCAGTTCGGTGGTAATTCGTTGTGCCGGAAAATCGGCCCCCATTTTTGGCACCGATAATTTTCCGCGAATAAACAGGTCAACATAATCGTCTTCGAGTATCAATCGTCCACTCATTTTGGGTTCTCCTTGCGGCACCTGTTCGATGTACAGTATATTTTTACAGGCAAAGAGATGATTCTCATCAAACAGCTTCGAAACCTCAATTCGCTTTTCAATATCGGTTCCGGCAAGGATATATAAAACCGTTTCGCCGGTTGGTAAAATTCCCCGATGATTTTTCCCTTTTACTCCGCCAAACTCAGGAAACTCTCCGCCATTTGGGAGATATTCTGCAATAATATTGTTAAAAAAATTTGGCAAAACATGGGGAATTAGAGATATAAACAGGGTTACCAATTCGTATCCCGATAATTTATTTAAAGTAACAAACTTCGAGAGTTCGGAATTATCGGTATCAAAGTCAAAAGGAACTGACTCATCCTTTAGATTATTAAATTCAAAATCTATCCTATATTTAATAACACTTTTTAAAAATGTATAAACCTGATTAAATTTCATAAGCCATTATTTATGCTCCCAGTTTCTGTTTTACTGCATTTTCATAATCAGTATCTTTTCCAATATTATAACTAAGATTTTTACCAGATTGTTTGGCAACATATTCAACTCTTTCGAATTTACCGGGAATAGTTTTAATATCGGCGGAGATTGCTTTCCGTAGCTTTTTTATCATTCCATCCTTTATCGATTTATCAGTTTTTTTACCACTATTATCGGTATTGTATTCATTTTTCAGAAGTGTCATCAGATAGCTTTCATTGTTTCTTTTAAAATGATTTATCATTGCCCTGACAGTCATTAAAAATGTATTTCCTGAGTTCAATCCATCAAATAACTTATTTTCTACATTCAACATTGTAACCCTGTTATACCTTTCAGACGAAGGATAAATATTTAATCCCTGATTATATCCTGAACCTCCAAACCGGTCTCCTATTAAATGTGCATTATCGAAACCACCTCCCGCTGAATCTGTTGTGCCCCGAACCATTCCTTCCGGTTTTTTTATCATATTCTCGCCTTTAACGGTTCTACTTTCAACCTTCCCTTTTAACCCTTTTTCAATATGATTAAAATTGATATCAACTTTGTAATTCTGTTTACCACTACCCGCAGTTTGCTCTGTTTGGTACGTTGCCCGATAGGTACCATTGATTAATACCATCTTAATATTTTCCGGTTTAAACAATGAATGCGGAGGTGTATATTTCTTTTCAGCACCTGGCAATAAAACTCCGCTATCATCTTCACTAATAAAAACCCCCATAAAACCCTCCTTGGCACGATTTGCATTTCGGACAATTTTCCCATCATTTCTTAAAACATAAACCATCTTCCCGTCAATTTTATTTTTATCCGATGTAAAATCGGCTTTAAACTCCGGTTTTATAGTTCCGTCTTCATTGGTTACTTTTGTATTCAAATAAGTTTTTAGTAACTCAATAGAATTCTCTTCTCCTCCCATTAAACTGTTTACCAATGGAATTAAAGCTTGCATTTTGCTTCTAACATCAGTATCAATCTTTTTGCTTTTTTCAGTTTTTTCAGTTTCCGTACCTGTTAGCGGTGTATTCTTAAGGGTATCAATTTGAATTGAAAGTTGCAGTGCCTGTGCCTTTGCATTTTGTTTTTCTACATTATCGGCGGTATTATAAGTTTCAAGAAATTTTGTTAATGGCGAAGGAGTACTGGCAATTGTAAGTACAGCCGATTTTCCAGTTCCCTTAAAATATAATTTATGTGATTTTCCATCGGCTCCTTTAAATACTTTTTTAGCTTTCCACCATTGAACAAACCTCCCTGCAACACCCTTTAACTTACTTCCCGCTTTTCTAAACCATTTTTTTGCTTTTAGAATAACTCCATCTATTGCTTTATCAATACGTTTCCTGATTTTTTTAATTATTCCCTGAACTTTTGATGCCAATCCGCCCAACCCAAGCAGCGAGGCAAGAAATCCGATAACCACCGGAATTGCTTTTGCCAGTGCATTTTCAATTGCCTGTGCCACTTTTTCTACCGACCCCGATGCTACGGCTTTAACACCATCGATAAATGCTTTTACCAGTTCTATTATCTGGCGACCGCGTTCAATAAAAAATTTAACGATATCGATAATCATCATTGCAGCTTTAATAAAAGCACCCGCGGGACTCATCAGCCCCATAACCCATTTTATTCCGGCCTGGATAACTTTAGTAATTACCATCTCTTTTATAGCCCCAATAACCGTCTCTTTTAAATCGTTAAACTTCTCTTTAATAAATGTCCACAACCCCGACACACCATCTTTCCTGAGAATCTGAAAAATCTCAAATCCTTTTTCCAGTGCGGCAACAACAGGTTCTCCCAACAGTTTTACAGCCTTTTTACGAATATAATCCCAAGTTAATCCCAATACTTGCATTGTAAGACTAAATATCCCTTTTAAACTAAAAACATCGTTGGGGATTGTAATTCCCATCGGACCAAGAGCTCCAGTGAGCCAGACAACCAATCCCGAAGTAAGGTGTTTTAATATATTGCTGCCAAAATTTTTAAATCCTCGGGCAACACCTGATATTAAATTCCCGAGAAAACCAATGGGATCGGAAATGATTGTTTTAATTACTGAGACAGCAGAGCTTAAAATGCTCTTTAGAGTATCTTTTATTTTTATGATGGTGTCAATAACCCCTTTTACAGCATCAAGTGCTTTATCAATCAGACCGCGGTTAGCTGCCTTCATCTCCTCTATTCGGGTATCTACCGATTGTAAACTCTGCATATATTGCCGTGCCAAAGAATCAATTAAGTCATCCTGTTTCGAATCGACATTACTTTCCAACTCATCAAAACGATTTTGCACATTCTCTGCCGACTGTTTACCTATTTCCTGTAACGATTCGGGCAGAGCAGTAACATAATCGGCAACTTCCTGTTTACCTGTGGTAATTCTCTCTTTTGCTTCATTCAGTTTTGTTGCAACATAATCGGCAATTCTGGTTAGTGCCTTATCCATCTCGGCAATATAGACTTTACGTCCTTCTACAAAAAACTCATTAACTTCATCCGGTAATCCTTTAAATTTATCAACCAGCCATCTTCCCTTTCCTGTTAATCCCGAATAGCGTTTTGATTTGTATGCATCCATTTTATCATCCACATAATCTTCGAACTCTGATTTGGCATTTTTGGCTGCATCAGAAAACATTGTAGCAACTGTTTCGTCGAGTGTGGTTAAAATTTGCTCTACATCGGTTTTTGTTTTTAGATAAATTTTATTGATTTCGTCGGCAATTCGTTTTCGTTCGGCACTATCCTGCGTTGCAGTTTGCCCCTGCTGAACAGCAACATTTCCGGCAATTGCTATTTGCTGATTGTGCATATTTTGCAACTCGGAAGTACTTTGTAATTGAGCCTGTTGTTTACTTGAACTTAAAACCTGTTGTTCGTTTTGCCTTAGCTTGGCAGGAGCTGTTTCCGTATCTTTTTTTGCTTCATTTTTGGCATTCAGAGCAGCAGTAAATCCCGGTTCGTTTGCTTTTGTAAGTTGCTCATCGGTAACTTCATTTTCCGCCATTTTTTGATTTACCTCCTGCATATTATCTTCAAGCGGTTTATTTACCTGAGACACAGGGCGACGCGCCGGCATTGCTCTGTTTGCTCCAACCGGTTTCGGCACTTCACAAACATCAGGA
>Ga0256913_10002154_pt1 | contig 10025 bp, 5 predicted proteins | sample Axial_MatmetaG_FD_185970 | JGI IMG/M metagenome (GOLD analysis project Ga0256913, IMG submission 185970) | Deep-sea worm associated microbial mat communities from Axial Seamount, Juan de Fuca Ridge, Pacific Ocean - Axial_Mat | ecosystem: Environmental > Aquatic > Marine > Oceanic > Microbial...
TGTCTTGGCATATAGGGAGGGAGGCCCGTTTCCGTATCAGGGCCACCTTTTCCGGGTATAGTTTCAGGAACGCGTCGTTGAAAAACACCTCGAAAGGGATTTCGAATTCGAAATGGGTGAAGCCCCTCGTGCCGTGTCCGTAGTTGCCGTCGCCGAAGTCGTCGAGGTTCTCGCCGTGGTCGGATGCGTATAGGACGAATCCCGGATTATCCGCCGCCATAACCAAGCGCACGGCGCCCATGAGGACTTTATCGGAGTATCGGATGGTGTCGTTGTAGGAATCGAGCATCTTGTCTCCGGAATGGAAGAACGCCTCGTTTTTCGGATATTGCATCGAGTATTTGATATGGCTCCCCATCAGATGGAGAATGGCGAATCTTTTCCTCCCCTTGTTCCGCTTCAGGAAATCCTCCATCACCGACAGGGTATCCATATCATACGCCTTGTGTCCCACTCTCGACAGGTAGCGTATTTCCTCCGCGTCGTCCTGGAATGTGGAGACGATGTTTGGGAATAGGTATTTGGGTCGGGTTGTGACGTATAGCGTCGCGAACCCCGCGCCTCGGAACATTTTCGTCAATGTTGGGCGTTGGTAGAGTTTATCTATTTCCTTTAGGTCGAATGTCGACAGGAGGGTCGGCACCGAGCCGCGCGTGTAAGCGGATCCCGATATGGCATTTTGGAACAAGACGACCTTTGCGGGATTCTCCGCGATGAAGGAGTCGAGTTGCGGGGTTGTTTCCAAGCGATAGCCATATGCGTGTTGCGAGGATCGTCTGGCGGCCTCTCCGATTATCAGCATGCTTATTTCTGGAGGTCGTTTGTCGAGACGGGCGGAACACTCCCCGGGGATTTCGTATGTGTTTTTCAAGTAGTCGTCGCGAGTGTTCGCCTCTTTTGCGTATCGGTAATTGGTCTGGAACACGTCGAGGGGGTATGTGAAGAGAATAGTCTTCCCCTCGAAGATGAATAGCGCGAAGGCCAAGATGGTCAGCACCACGAGATACGAGCGTTTCACGCGCGTCTCCCCTGTTAGGCGCCACACAGGCTTGTCGCGCACGACATACCATATCATCGCTCCGGCTCCCGCCGCCCCTCCCAGGATTATCGGGACGCTAACGGGGGAGAGGAGGAATCCCATCATTTCGTGGGAGTTCGTCTCGTACATCGCCGCCATGGTTTGAAAGCCGATGGGTTTTCCGAAGACGATATGATACGCGTCGCACGCGATGGCGGCCAAGAGGAAAGGAATGGTCCATTTGCGCGGGGTGTTGAAAACCACCATGACGGTAAAAGCCAGAGAGGTGAAAGCTACAAATGAAAGGAGGTTGTCGCTTCTGGTGTAATATTCGTTCTCGATGTGATTGAAGAACGACAACAGAGCCGGAGAAAACATCAACGCCGAGATGAGAAAATACTTCGCCACCTCCCAACGTTTCAAATAGACCTTGTCGCTTAAAAACGACAGGGTTCTTTCTTTCAGTTCCCTCAACAACGGAGTCTCCCTTCGTATCCGCCGTCCCCATCTCTAGGCTAAACAAACGACCTTTGGAATATAATGCGTATTCCCCGTGAATCCAGTGGTTCGGCCCAAGAAAAAGCTCGACCCCAGCGTTCTCCGGGCGAACGGGCTCCGAGCGAAATCCGCCCCCCCATAGCGGATGGGGGGGGAATGCGGGAGGGACAACCCCGGGCGGGACCACCCGACTCGATCCGCTATTATTTGAAAAGGTCGAACAAGGTAATTGAAGGCACTTCGCCGTTGTTCCCCAAAATCACCAATCTCACACGCGCCGCCGTCACGGGCTTAGCCAGATGCAAGAACATGGTGTTGAGCTCTTCGCCCTTGAAAAACACGCGCCATTCGCCGTTCTCAAACGCCTGCAATTCGAAACCGCGCACTTGACCGTAAAGATCCCGCACCTCGAGTTTGCTGAATGTTACGGGCTCTCCGAGGTCGAGTTCGATCCAAGGCTTCTTGTCTTCGGCTTTGGGCTTCCAAAAACGCCAGAAATGTCCCCGGTGGACCTTCCCTATCATTTTATGGATACGAGCTTCCTCTTCGGGAGAGAGTTTGCGGGCGGCACTGTGGTCTATATCGATTTTTTCGGCTTTAGTCACTTCGCCGAACTCTTTTTTTATCTCGCCGCTTTCGAAACTATAGACGCCGACAGCCTCCGGAGCGCCCCGTCTGCACCGCGCGTTGGTGGAGCTTGACGCCGTGACTTTGGCGTTCGTCACCAATGTGCGCTCCTTCGGGGTGGGGATGGGTTTGATCTCCATCGCGTCCTTGTCCAAGGTCAATTTGATGATGGTGTCTGGAACCGAATGGTATTTCGGGTCCAGTTTGATGACCAACTTGTCAGCGCTCTGCGTGCATTCGGGTTTGCCTCCGGTCAAAGCCTCGCAGGAGAGGACTTTGCACGGCAATGGCGGCAGTTCCAACACTCCCACCGGCCACCGTTCCGTGATATGCAGATAAACCGTTTTGCCACGGCGGGTGGAACCGCCCCATCGTCCCGGCTTATAGGGGCCGCCTCGAGTTTTATAGATGCTCTTCCCGTATTTTTTCAGGAAACGCCCCATCCCGAGATAAGACTTTTTGACGGCTGGAGGTATCGTTCCGTCCGGCTCGGGGCCGAAATTCAACAGCAAGTTGCCGTCTCCAACCACGCAACCGATCAACATCTGCAAGCAGTTCTTCGTCGATTTGACGTCGTTACCGCCATTCCATATCCAGGAGCAACCGCCGATGACCGCGCAGGTCTCCCACGGACGGGTTATCAGGAACGCTCCCATTCTCTGTTCCGGGCACCCAAAGGAGATACCATAGGGTATACGGCCTACGCGCCCGTTGCTGATAGTTCCGGGATGAATTCTGTTCATCATGTTGAATATCCGCACGTTGTCGGTGTGGAGGCGTCCCCCGTCCCACCATATCCCCTCTACCGGAGCGTATTTCGTCATCAACTCCTCGATCTGGTTGTAAAGATAGTCCTCGTAAGGTTTGGGATTTTTGACGTCGTAGCGGGCGTCATGCATATCCACTTTGGAGTAGTACCACAAAACGCGGATTCCGCGTTTATGGCAGGCGTCGGAGAGCTCCTTGCATATGTCGCGCTTGAAAGGAGTGCTCATTATGTCGTAGTCCGTGTATTTGCTATCCCACATGCAGAAACCGTCGTGATGCTTGGTTGTCAGAACGACATATCCGGCTCCGGCGTCCACAGCCATTTGGGCGATCTCGTCGGCGTTGAACTTGACGGGATTGAATATCTTGTAGAGGCTGTTGTATATCTTCGATTTGCTGGGGATTCCGTTTTTCCCTCCGGATCTGTACTGTTTGTAGTATTTATTGACATCCTCAATCGAAAGTTCGTCGGATTTCTTGTGATCCGCCATATAACCGAGTTGGGCCCAATCCGGACGGTCTGTGGGACGTTCCCAAGAGACCGAATTAGCGTGTACGAACGCTCCTGGGCCCCAGTGGATGAAAAAACCGAAACGCGCGTCACGCCACCACTGGTAGTCCTTTTCCGAGGCGCCAGTTGAGGTAGGCGGCGTATCCCCGTTCCAGTTCGCCTTTTTAGCCATGGCGGTGAACGCCACGAAAACTACGACCACGCATAAAGCACGAAAAGCCCTACTCGTTTTCATTTGCCTCTCCTTTTGTTTTCCCGTTGTAGCCCGTGGCACATCCAAGCTTCTCTTTCCACGGGGGAATCCGCCCCTTATTCATGCCGTTTCGCCTTCAGTATGAATGAGTAGCGATACGTTTGCCCCTCCTTGAACATAAATTCGCTATGTGGCCGAGCCTTCAAGCCCCACCCCGCGTCTCCCCCGACTCCGATCTGACCGTAATCGACATTCAAAGTCACGAAATCGCGGTTCGGGATCGCATAGTCTTGTTTGGTCGCCTTCAGGTCATCCTGCGAACAGGACCAAGCGCTGAAATTCACCATGGGGCACCCTGAAACCCTGAGCATTCCATCTTTACCGTCGCCAATCTCGACCCAACGCGTGTCGGTGTGGTTGCCGTTTTCCTGGGGGGAGCGATAATGGGTGAACAACGCGTCCAAGTCGGCTTCCCATATTCCCACGGCGGCGCTTTCCTTGCGGTCGTCGTAGGATTCGAACGGGCCGCGCCCATACCATTTGAAGCGACGATAGGTCTTCGGCAACGTGGTGCTCATTCCAAAACGAGTCATGCTGAACAGATTTTTCGGCAACGTGTATTCCGCGGAAATCTTTATTCCGTCCCTACCGACAAGATACTCGACATCGCACACGGAATCGACCGCCGGCAAGCGGATTCTGGCCTTGATCAGAGGTTCGCCTCCCGGACCTTTCCGCAGCTCAACTTTCTCCGCGGAAACATTCTCGCCAGAATGGGACCACTTCACGTAATCGTCTTTGCCCCGCATCCACGCCTTGTCGTTGTTTGTGCGCGCCCGACAGAAATTGAGTTTCAACGGCGATAAGAACAACGGGCTTCCGTCCACCTCGAACTTCTCCAAAAGTCCGCTTCCCTTGCCGATGACGGCCTTGAAACCATCGCCCCCGATCTCGAATCCGCTTTCCGTCTCTTCGACCGTCCCCTTCCCTTTGAGCGATGGCAACGCCGGAGCGTCCACTGGATACTTCAACTGATCCCAAGCTATCTTATATCCCTTATCCGCCCAGGGACGATCCCCCCCCAGGTAGGATGAGAACAACGCGTAATACTCGTGTCCGGGTTTGAGGTCGCTTTTTTTGACGGGGATGGTGATTTTCTTATCGCTTCTGGGAGCGACATCCAACGCACCAAGAGTTCCCCTTTTGACAACCTTGCCGTCCTCCATGAGTTCCCACTTCATTTCGAATTCGTTTAAATTCGTGAAAAAGTATTTGTTTTTCACGACGAACACCCCCTCGTCTAAATTTTCAGCCAGCACCTCCACGTTCTGGTAAACCTTGGCGACTTCAAACAGAGCTGGTTTCGGAGAATTGTCCGCGCGGACCAAGCCGCAGTGGCAAAAAACTCCGGAATTGGGATAATCTCCGAAATCACCGCCCGTGCCCCAATACGTCTTCCCCGGTTTGCCTGGGATAGCCTTGTACAACGCCAAATCCTTCCATCCCCAGATAAAACCACCTTGCAGGTTGAAGCCTTCCGGGCTCTCGAACACTCTCCAGTAGCGTTGAATATCTCCGACGCTGTTTCCCAATGAAAACATGTATTCGCACATAATGAAGGGGGAACGGCCAGTGCGCTTTGAACGCTTGACCAACGATTCCACACTCTTCGCTGGAGTGTACATCGGAGCTTTCACGTTGCCGAAGTATTGTCGTGGACGATGCTGGGGGTCGTGCTTTTCGACCCAGTCGTTTTCCGCCTTGATGTTACGCCCGGTTCCGCTCTCGTTGCTCATGGACCACCAAATCACGCTGGTTTGGTTCTTGTCGCGCTCAACCATTCGCCGGACCCGATCGATATAGACATGCTCCCACGTCGGATCGTTCGCCAGACTGGGGAACCCCTGCGTCTCAGTATTCGCCTCGTCCAACAAATACAATCCGTAACGCGCGCACAGCTCGTACCATTCCGGAGTGTTCGGATAATGGGAAAGTCGGACGGCGTTTATATTGTAGCGTTTCATATCGAAGATATCTCTCAACATCTTAGATTTAGGCACGTAATGACCGTAATCGGGAGTGGTTTCATGGCGGTCTACCCCCCTGAAATAAATAGCCTTGCCATTGATGAGCATCTGACCGCCACGGATTTCCACCTCGCGGAAACCAATATCCTGACCGAGAATCTCCAAAGCCTTTCCTTCCGAATCTTCGAGAGTCAGCAACAATCTATACAGGTACGGGTGCTCGGCGTTCCACTGGGAAGGCTTTTCAACCCGCATCTCCAGTTCGACCTCCGCCTCCTTTCCCGATTCGCAAGACACTCCCTTCTCCGAACGAGCCACGACCGAGCCGTCGCCACGCTTGACGACCGCCACCGAAACACGGCAACGCCGCACCCCTCCGTCCGCGTTCCGAACGAACGCCTTGAGACGCAAAACGGCGTTTTCGTAATGATCGTCGAAATCCGTGACCACCGCGTAATCTCGGATATGGCACGGAGGCGCTGACCAGAGATAGACGTTACGGAAAATACCGCTCAAACGAAACATATCCTGGTCCTCGACGTACGATCCATCGCAAAAACGATAGACCTCCACGGCCAAGGTGTTGGCCCCCTTTCGAAGATATTTGGTTATGTCGAACTCCGCGGGAGTTCGGCTGCCTTGGCTATATCCGACGCGCTCACCATTGACCCACAGGTAGAACGCGGAGTCAACTCCCTCGAACATAATGAAGACGCGACGTCCGGACCAGTTCGATGGCACCTCGAAATCACGCCGATACGACCCAACGGGATTGCGCTGTTTGTAGGTCGTGTATTTCTCCGGTGGAATGTCCATAACGCGCGGGGGGTGCGCGACGAACGGATATTTGCAGTTTGTGTAAATAGGCACACCGTAGCCAGCGGTCTGCCAACTTCGCGGCACGGCGATCTTGTCCCATTTTGAGACATTGAATTCCGGTTTGTAGAAATCAACGGGACGGCTGGCGGGGTCGGGAGACCATTTGAAAAACCACTTCCCATTTAGCAAATGACAGTAGGAAGACTGCATACGCTCCTTCGTCAACGCCTCCCGAGCGTTAGCGAACGGCATCAGCGTCGCGTGGGGAGCTTCGCGGTTGATTTGAATCACCTTCTCGTTCTCGATCACGGGGTCCGGAGTGCGTTTGTCGCATACCACTACTTTTTTAACCCAGCGCACCCCTTTACTATACTTGCCAGGCAACGCCGGCAACTTCGTCCCCATCCTCGGGCTCCGCTCCGTCGGACAACTTCCTATTACGAATGTTTGCGGCAACTTAGGGGCGTTAATCGTGCCTTCCCAAATCACTTTGCGATCAGCGTCCAAGGCCAATATTTTAGCTCCACGGATACTGGCTTCCTGATTTTTTCGGGTATAGACGACAATCCGCTCGATTTTCTTCACGCCAAGCAAGTCGACTTCCCACGTAGGAACCTTTCCCCTCAAAAAGGCGATTGAATTAGCGCCCCATTCGCCATCGACGCAACCATCGATAGCGCGCCCCGCCGGACGGCCGGATTTGGTGCCATTCGCCAAACCGCCAGTGGCCACGTTCACCCCAGCGGCGCCTTGACAATACACCTCGACCTCAGCCAGGTACAAAATCGGGTCGCGCCTCCCGTCCAAAACGATTCTAATATAACGGGCATCGATCGTATCCCCGCAAAACGCAACCAATCCTAGGAACAACGCGCTGACGCAGAAAACAGTCTTCAGAAAAGCATTTTTAACGTTCGACTCCATGCTAACTCCTCAATTTAAAGTTTTCCATTCCCCATCCACAGCGTGACAGAAAACAATCAACGTATTCCAGGACAAAGATATCATCTCCCGACACTGAACGGGCAGTCCCGATAACAGCTAGCGGTGATTTGCCGGAAAATCCAAAAACAATCCTGGGAAAGCGTCCAGGCATCTCGCCAATTCTGATAGTATCCAAAAATTTCAATCTGGCCACGTGGAAACGCAACGGAGGTGAGAGAACCGACAATGCCACCGCGAGGACAGCCTACGGCAACGTCAATTCGATTTCGACGCTCTGCGGCATGAGGCACATTCCTTCGTCCAGACAAACTTGATACGAGGCCGTTATCTTCAATTTCTTGCTAGCGGGAGAGCCCGTAATTTTGAACGAGCGCGTGAGAACGGTCTTCCCGCGGTAAACGACCTTCTCTCCGGACTTGACCTTCTTTTTTTGATTCGGGTAGACAATTTCGCCGAATTCCACACCCTTGACTGGAGCCACCACGAAGTTGAAAAGATCCTTGTTCAGCTCCTGGTGGAGCTTCTTGGGAATGTTGTATGTCACGACGATCTTATCTCCAACCACCTTCGCCGTCACGGAAACCTCGGGGATTTTCTTTCCGCCATGGACGGTTAGGAAGGCCGCGAACGACAACGCGCAAACGAACAGACAAGTTGATTTTTTCAACACGGCTACGTCTCCTTCTCATTTGAGGACAATGGAGGGGGTACTCGAACCGTACGCCCAAACCACAAGACTATTCACGGCATATTCAACGCCTCGCCAACAAAGGATTATAGCACATTATTCAGTAATGGCAAACAGCCACCTTCTCGCGGAGGTTTTCAACGACATTCCCAAAATCCCGAAGCAAGAAGAGCTCCAGCCCCGACTCCCGCATTGAATCCTAGACGTGGAAAAACGCGAACATATTGAAAATCGACGAATAAAAGCCGTTTTCAGGAAAGCCCTTTCAATAAAAAACATCACCTTTTCAATCGCGTTTCAAGACGACCTCAAGCACTTTCTCCGCGGCGTCCGGGCGTCCTATCTTTTTCGCCGCGCGACTCATGGCGGCCAAGCGTTTTGGATCTTCGAGGAGTTTCCGGACTTTGAATTCGACTCCCACCGTGTCCTGCGCCTTTACCGCCGCTCCGTTTTCCATCAGGTAGTCGGCGTTCCGCTCCTCCTGTCCGGGAATAGGTGAGACAACGATCATGGGGAGGCCCATAGCCAGGCACTCGGAGGATGTCAGGCCTCCCGGTTTCGTAACCGCGACATCCGCGGCGGCCATGACGCGTTCTATCGTGGTGGTGAAACCGAGCGGGAAAAGTTTTCCTGGATAATTCGCAGCCAGTTTGTTCAAGTTCTCCAGCAACGCGGCGTTTTTTCCCGCCAAGGCCACTATTTGGATATCCGCGTCCATCGCGAGAAGGCGTTCCGCGAGCGACGCGATATCCCCCACCCCAAGTCCACCCGACATCAGCAAAAGCGTCGTCTTATCGGGATTCAGGCGCAATTCCGCCGCGCATTCGGCGCGGTCGAGCTTCTTTCCGAATTCCGGCATTATGGGAATTCCGGTGACGTGCGTCCGTTCCGGGGGGATTCCTTTCTCCACCATTCGGAAAGCGATCTCCTCGCTGGCGGCGAAATATCCGGCCATGTGGTCGTGTATCCACAGGGAATGTAGGTCGAAGTCCGTTACCTGCACCCAGGAGGGGGGAAGTTCGGCTCCCGCCTTGATCATTCTGGCTATCAGTTCAGGAGGCAGGAAATGGGTGGAGAAAAGGATATCGGGGGAAAGTTCGACCATCTTTTTCAGGAGTTTCTTGGTGTTCAAGCGCTCTACCGCCACTCGGAGCTTCTTTATCATCGACCTGTCGCTTCGGACAACGTCGCTTTTCTGATACATATACCCCCACAACGTCGGATAGCGGTTGACTATATGCACGTACGATTCCGCGTAGAGTTTTCGGAACATTTTAGGAACGTAATCCATCACGTCGAAATGGATCGCCTCGACCTCCTTGCCGTAACGTTCGTTAGCGACTCGTTCGACAGCCTGCGCCGCCCTCACATGGCCAGCACCGGCCGACACGCTCAAAACCGCTATTTTCACTTTAGACATTTCCAGTTTTCCTCCTCGCTCTCGTTGAAACAACCCTCCCGCGACAAAATACCGCGTAACAATACCGCGCTATTCCATTCCGAGCAAATCGGCGCTAATCGAATAAGACTACGGGTCGCCGAGGGGGGAGGAACCGTCGATTGTTCTAAAGCGACGGCTGGAGTCGAAGTCTACCGACTAGTTTAAGGGTGGCTACGAAGGCGCCCAAGGCGCCCGCGCAAACCGCGAGCCAAACCAACGCGGAGACCGGTTCGGAGGACAACCTCGTCGCTTGGTAGAACATCGTCGCCACGACCCACGCCAGCCCAGTGAGGTAGGCGACGGAAAACGCGGCCCACCCCCATCCAGCCTCGCGCGCTATTGCGGCTATGACCGACACGCACGGGACGTAGATCAGGACGAACAAAAGATACGCGACAACCGCGGAACGGTTCGGGAACTTGTTCCGCAACTCGGTCAGGACGTCGTCGCCCACCCCCATCGCCCCCGCGGAACCCGCGTCGGCCACCTC
>Ga0256913_10002155_pt1 | contig 10023 bp, 12 predicted proteins | sample Axial_MatmetaG_FD_185970 | JGI IMG/M metagenome (GOLD analysis project Ga0256913, IMG submission 185970) | Deep-sea worm associated microbial mat communities from Axial Seamount, Juan de Fuca Ridge, Pacific Ocean - Axial_Mat | ecosystem: Environmental > Aquatic > Marine > Oceanic > Microbial...
AATATATGCCTTTTTCATATCATCCGTTATCCAGGTTCCATCTTCTCCATACCTCGGCACTTTTGCACATTTGTCTATCACATTTTTAAAATCAGTATCAAATCTCACTTCAAAATTGCTGTTTCTGAGTGTCTGTCGAAAACTTTTAGACATTTTAAAATCAGCAGGATAAAGTATCATTCTTGGATCGGGCGACCACCACATTATCGGATCATTATCAGAATACCAGGGAAATATCCCATTTGCATAGGCCAAAATCAATCTTTCAGGAGTAAGGTCTCCGCCTATTGCCAGCAGACCTTGCTCATCTGCAAGATTGGGATCAGGGAAAATAATTTCTTTATTTAAAGCGTAAACCGGCACTTTTAGTAGAGTTTAATAATTTGACACTGCCATTAATTTTCAGATATTTTTGATGTATGATTTTAAAGTCCTGTAATAATTTTCATGTTCGCCAATCATAATTAATTCGAGCAAACTCTCTGAAAACCTATATGCTATAAGAAACAAGCTATTCTTTATCTTGAATTTGTAAACAAATACTCCCTTTAAATCTCCATTTTTTTTATTACCTGAATAAGGATGTTTTAAAAGCAGCCGGATAACATTATCAAGCTCCGACTTTTGTGATTTGGAGAATTTTTTTATTCTGTTTTTAAACAGACGCGACTGAACTACTCTCATAATCAATCAAATTCATATTCCGAGAATTCTCCCTGCTCCAATTCTTCCAGCCCCAGTAAAATCTCCCGAATCAGGCTGTATGTAAGGTCCGGGTTTTCTTCTGCACAATTCCCGATTTTTGCCCAATGTTCTATTTGCCCTGTAATTGAACGATGCTCTAATTTACTGTGAAATTTGGCTTTATTCACCAGATTATCAGAAACTCTTATTGCTGTTGCCATAATTCTTTTGTTTATTAATGCATTGCAAAAATAATAAAAACATTGCAAAATGCAACACAGAGTTGCAGAAATTATTTTGAGTTTTGGATTTTGAGCTTAAAACCGATTCTCGTTTTCTCTAAAGTCAGACAGGTATTCAAATCTCCCCTTCCTGATTATCCCTTAAATGATATTTGACACTGATATTATCGGGATCATTTTTTTGCGGTCTCGTTTTTTTATAATACTCTTCAAATGCGGCTATTTTAGCTTCCATTTTATCCTCCTCGTCCTCTTCATCTTCCCAATCATATTTCTTTTTTTGCGGACCTTCCTTCCTGTAATAAAAAGCAAGCACCATTCCCACAACCAATCCCCATAAATGAGACTCCCACGAAATATTCTTTTCAGGAAACATTTCAGGAAATACTCCCCAAACCATACTACCATAAAGAAATGTGACAAACATCGTTATTGCCATCAATCTTATGTCGCGCCTGAAAATTCCGCTGAAAAACAGGAATGAAGCAAGTCCGTAAACAATACCGGATGCACCGATATGATATGCTTCTCTTGCACCCAGCCATACACTTATACCGGTCAATAAATAGATGAGCACAAATGTTTTGTATGCAATTTCGCGGTAAAAATAAAACAGACAAGCACCAAGAATAAACAACGGAACCGAATTTGCAAAAAGATGGCTCAGGTTTGCATGAATCAGCGGTCCTGTTATAATTCCGGTCAGGCCTTTTGCCGTAAGCGGGTATATCCCGAGAAATCCGAGATCAATGCCTGATAACCATTCACCAAGCCATATTATCCATATCGCAATCAGAAACAGACCCGGAGGATAGAGACTTTGCAGAAGATGTTTTTTTTCCTGTTCCATTGAAACCCTCTTATCAAAAGTTATTCCGCTACGAAGATAATGATATTTTGGCAGGATTCAGCGTGGGTTTATGTTTAAGTTTATGAAGCAGGTATGGTTTCCGGGTTATGTTTGTGGTTGGGGCGTATCTAACCTTGACCTTTATCCCATACCGGCTTTTTGTGCTGAACATCCGGCTTCCACCTGTATTATTCTGAAAATGATTCGTTCGTAATACTATTTTTTTTCTACTTTTGGCGCATAAATTATATGTTATGAAACCGTTTGCAGGATCAATACAATCAAAACTTCCCAGGCAGGAAACTTCAATATTTGCAATAATGTCGGGGCTTGCAACCGAACACAATGCCATTAATCTTTCGCAGGGCTTCCCCGATTTTGAAGTCTCGCCAAAGCTTATTAGTCTTGTGAGTAAATATATGAAAAAGGGTTTTAACCAGTATGCCCCGATGCAGGGAGTACCTGCCCTTCGTGAACAGATTGCTCTAAAAACAGAGGCTATTTACGGAATCAAATACGACCCTGTAACCGAAATAAATATTACGGCAGGTGCCACACAGGCTATTTATTCCATTATCTCGGCATTTGTCAAAGAAAACGATGAGGTCATCATTTTTGAACCTGCTTATGACTCCTATGCCCCGGCAGTCAAGCTTAACGGAGGAATGGTAAAGTATGCAAAACTGAGAATGCCTGATTTTGCAATTGACTGGAATGAGGTGAAAAGATTGATTTCGCATAATACTAAGATGATTATCATTAATACTCCGCATAACCCTACGGGAAGTGTTCTCGGAAAAGAAGACCTGAACGAGTTGTATAAGCTTACAAAGGATACCGATATAATTATTTTGAGTGATGAAGTTTATGAACATCTTATATTCGACGGTATTCGTCACGAGAGCGTCTGTTATTATCCCGGGCTTGCAAGCAGGACTTTGGTTGTAGGCTCCTTCGGCAAGACTTTTCACGCAACAGGCTGGAAAACAGGTTTTGTGCTTGCACCTTCCAATCTTATGGAAGAATTCAGGAAAGCACATCAGTTTACCGTTTTTGCTTCAAATACTCCGGTTCAGTATGCTATTGCGGAGTTTTTAAAAGATAAAGAAAACTATGTTCATCTGAACGACTTTTATCAAAAGAAAAGAGATTATTTTGTTAATGCTATAAAAGGCTCTCGGTTCGGGATTGTTCCCTGCCACGGTACATATTTTCAACTTCTTGATTACAGCAGGATAAGCGATGAACCGGAAACTGAATTTGCAATACGTCTGACTAAGGAATTTAAACTTGCCTCAATACCGGTTTCCGCATTTTATCATAGTCATGATGATAACAAAGTTTTACGCTTTTGCTTTGCTAAGAAGGAGGAGACCCTTGATAAAGCAGCGGAGATTTTGAATAAAATTTAGTTTTCCCTTTTGAATAAAGAAATAAAAGCTTGTTTTTGTCTCTCCGTATAAAGACAAAAACAAGGAAATCAATATATTACAACATTATAGATATATGACTATAACCCTTGTACAATCCGATATTTTTTGGGAGAATAAGGATGCCAATCTCGAAAACTTTTCAGCAAAGTTAGACCGAATCGGCAATAATCCCGATTTAATAATCCTGCCCGAGATGTTTGCAACAGGCTTTACTATGAACGCAAAAAAGTTTGCGGAAAAAGAGAATGGAAAGACAGTATCCTGGCTGAAGAATGAAGCCGAAAAAAGAAATTGTGTTGTAACCGGAAGTGTATTGATTGAAGATGATGGAAGATACTTCAACCGGATGTTCTGGATGAAACCCGATGGCAGTTATGAAACCTATGACAAACGCCATCTTTTCAGGATGGGTAAAGAGCACCTTATAATGTCGCAGGGAATAAACAGGAAAATTGTGGAACTGAACGGCTGGAAAATTAACCTGCAAATATGCTATGACCTGCGCTTTCCGGTTTGGAGTAAAAACAGATATCGTAACGGCGAATACGAATACGATATGTTGATATATGTAGCCAACTGGCCGGAGGTTCGCAAAGAGGCTTATTTGTCGCTGATACCTGCCCGTGCCATTGAAAATCAGAGCTATGTAATTTGGGTTAACCGGACGGGAAATGACGGCAATAATATTTTTCATTCCGGTGACTCAATGGTTTCTGACCCTTACGGAAAAATTGTTGCACAGGCTGACCCGGGCAAAGACCAGCTTGTGAATGTTACCCTTTCAAAGCAAATACAGGAGGATTTCAGAAAGAAATTTACCGTCGGAATGGACTGGGATAATTTTTTAGTTTCGGGCAGAAATCAGTAGATTCTTTTGCCTTCTCAGTTAAAAAGATTTTGCTTTTTCCAACCGGCCTTTCTGAAATATACCAACTCCTTAAATCCGATATCCTTGAGCATATCAACGGTTTCATCAAAATACCCATTCAATTCTTCGGGTTTGTGAGCATCGGAACTAAGAGTTATAGGGATTTGCAGGTGGTGTATTTGCTCAAGGAGAAAAGGAGATGGAAACGTTTTGTCAGATCTGCCTTTATACAGACCGCGGGTATTGACTTCTATGATGCTTCCGGTCTCTTTTACTGTTTTCAGAACTTTCCAGACAACATCTTTATACCATGTTTCTTCCTCAGAAAAATAGCGATTACGGTTGTGCATCGTTATTTTATTTATATGAGCAATAATATCCGGTTTTTGTGTCACAACCATTTCAGTTATTTGCTGCCAGTATTTTTCAACTGCTTTACGGATATTATTGTCAAACAAGGTTTTCAATCCTTTATCATAAACTAACGGGTCGGAACCGTCAATAAACCAAAGTTTATTGTTTGCATCGCTTTTGACAAGATGAACACCTCCTATTGTGTAGTCCAGCCCTGCACGCTCAATAAAGTAATCGAATGTATGTGTAATCTCCGGAATAAAGTCAATTTCGAGGGACAGATAAATATTGATTTGGTTTGAATATTCTATTTCTAATTTTCTTACGGCTATAGCATAATTAACCAACTCCTCATCTTTTATTGAAAAAGAATTTTCAAAAGGGACAGGTGCGTGACCTGAGAATCCGAGAGTATGAAAGTTAAGTTCTATTGCCCTTTTAACATACTCTTCAGGCTCAGCTTTTCCATCGCAAAATACAGTGTGTGTATGATGATTAAAATATTGCATAAATACATTCGAGTTTTGTTATTTATAGCAAGTAAAAATTATTTTGAACTGAAGTCATTTTAATCTTCTTCAACAACTTTGTAAACTTTATCTCCTCTGCGTACCAATTCTTTAACAGGTATGGAACAAATGTCACCTTTTTCTGTCTTTTGCACCTTTTTCTCATCCACCCTTATTTCCTGAATCAAATCTTCGTAAACACCTGTTGTGTCTCCGATTATTTTATATTCTTCACCTATTGAGAGGTCTTGTGTTTCCATTTTTATTTCTGCAACTCCAATTTTTTTATAAAAATTAGTTATCTTCCCGACATACACTTTTCTTTTGGTTGCCTGTGATCCATACTTTTCAGTCCATTCTCCAAACGTTTTACCCATATAATATCCGTTCCAAAAACCGCGATTATAAACTGTTGCAAGTTCAGCATCCCATTTAATAATATTTTCCTGATTAAAAGTGCCATTTACCCAGGCATCAACAGCCCGGCGGTAAACTGATGTCACTGTTTTAACGTAATCGGGAGCTCTGCCACGGCCTTCTATCTTTAGCACCCTGACACCTGCATTCAGTACCTTATCAAGAATGTCAATGGTTTTTAGGTCTTTGGGAGACATAATATATTCATTATCAATCTCCAGTTCAGTTCCCGAATCATCAATAACCTTGTATGGTCTACGGCATTGTTGCAAACAAGCACCCCGATTTGCTGATGAATTGAGATTATCAAGGCTCAGATAGCATTTTCCTGATATAGCCATACAAAGAGCACCATGAACAAAAACTTCTATCTCAATAAGATTGCCGGAAGGTCCTGTAATATGCTGCTCTTCAATTGCACGAGTTATTTTTGCTACCTGCCGTAAACTCAATTCTCTTGCTGTAACCATCACATCTGCAAACTGGGAGTAAAACCTTACTGCCTCAATATTTGTTACATTTGTCTGCGTTGACATATGTACCTCCATTCCAACGCCCTTTGCATATTGAATTACCGACATATCTGTTGCAATAATGGCTGAAATGCCGTGTTCTTTGGCTTTTTCGACCAGAACTCTCATCTCATCAAGTTCATTGTCGTAAATAACCGTGTTAAGAGTGAGGTATGTTCTAATGTCGTGTTCCTTGCAGATTTTCGTAATATTTCGTAAATCGTTCAGTGTGAAGTTCTGACTTGATTTTGAACGCATATTAAGATGCCCGATGCCGAAATAGACCGAATCGGCACCACCCTGAATGGCAGCCATTAGCGACCCCAACGAGCCTACGGGCGACATTACTTCAATATTGTGTGTTTTGTTCAATATTCAACGAGTTAATTTTCAGGCTGCAAAATTAACATAAATCCAAAGAGTAGCGAAGTTTAAATGAAACTTGTAGGATCGTTTGTCGTTTGCAATGCCGTATTGATTAAATAGGAGTCCTCAATACCTGGCAGATTCTCTTAAACGCTTTTAGTCCGTTAAAATCATCTTATTTTATTTTTTAGTTTATAATTTACTTCAATGGGAATCTGTTTATAAATCTTGTCAATAATAAAATCAACTACCCGCATATTTTTATATTTTCTTACCCTTGTATTATGTGCGGAAGATTTTCATTTGCAGTTATTGCGGAGATGATAGAGGAACATTTCCACGTCAGAGTTGATACGAACACCTATAAACCACGGTATAATTGTACTCCGACCCAAAATCTTGCAGTCATTTCAAATAAAAATCCCAATGAACTTAGCTTTTACAAATGGGGTCTTATCCCGGTTTGGGCTAAAGATAAATCAATCGGTAGCAAACTGATTAATGCGAAAGCAGAGACTATTGAGCAAAAACCAACATTTAAGAATTTATTCAAGCGAAAGCGATGCCTTGTATTGAGCGACGGATTTTATGAATGGAAAAAGGTTAATTCAAAAGAGAAAATGCCTGTAATTCTAAAGCCTGGAGAAGAGAGAGTCTGGATTGAAGAAAAAGATACCGGCCTTTTGAAAAGGAACATTATTTTTACATTATCCTACCAACAGGTTGCATCCTCTGATATCGCTGCTGTCGAAACGGCCTAAAATTTCAAATGAATCGTCGCTGTATCTTTTTCCAAGGTCTTGTGTGGCAATAAAGGAGCAAGAGAAAATATTGGCAAGGTCAATAATGTTAATGCCTCCCGTTTTTCCTGTTTCTATTAATGACAACGGATCATTTGTGTCGCGAATGAGTATTTTCATCCAGGGTGGGGTATGGAAAATACCGTCACCTTTTGAATATGCCTGTGTCAATAGCTCGGTCATTCCATATTCCGAATGGATTTTACTTTTGTTAAATCTGTTTGTCAAAATTCCGTGCAATTCATTCCTGACCATTTCCGTGCGATGGCCTTTCATACCACCGGTTTCCACTACAATTGCACTTTTAAGGTTCAGATCATATTTCTTAGCAAGATCAAGCAAGGCATAAGTAACTCCCAACAGGAAAACATCATCTGTTTTTGTTTAAGAAAGCAGTTTTGCAAGTTTATCATAATTATGAAGAAAGAAACCACTGCCTGATTTTCCAGACTTTTCAATCAGCTTTTCCGCCATATATATCAACGATGAGCCTTTCCTTTCGAGATAGCTGGGAAGCAATGCCAGAAATTTATACTTTGAAGGAGCCCCGTAAAAATACTCAAATCCTTTCAGAAAACTTTTTTCGTACAAAGACAAATCAGTTACAAAGTGCCGGCTTTGAACAGTGCCGGTTGTCCCGCTGCTTAAAAAGACCTTTTGTTCCTTCGCACCTTTTGAAATTACTCTATGGGTTTTGAAAAATTCTATTGGCAGAAAAGGGATTTGGGTATAATTGTTTATTGAATGAATATTTTCTTTAATCGAATCAATAAATTGCTTATAAATGATAACATTATTATATTGAAAATGAAATATTTCGAGTGAAATATCATTAAATTCCCTTTCTGTGGAAATTGTAAAAATCCGGTTTTCAATATCTTTAATATCCATACTGTTTTTGTAATTTTGCAAAGATAAGGAAACAATAATTTGCAAGCACGTACAATAAATTTGTTAATTTTGTATTTTATCTGTTGAGAGGATATAAATGAAGAAATTTTTATTAAGACATATCATTCTTATTATTGTCATCGTAGGAATGTTTTATTCCTGTAAGAAAAAGGATGTGTATCCAACTGTACCTGAGATTAAGTTTGAAAATTTTTTGACTATTTATTATGGCGGATTAAGTTATCCTGATAGGGGCGTTCTTATCTTTTCATTTACCGATGGTGACGGCGACATTGGACTTTATCAGTCCGATACTCTGCCACCATACGATTACAATCTTTTTATTTCATATTTTGAAATTCAAAACGGTGACACGGTTGAGGTTTTTCTTACTCAAACAGATCCTGCTACCGGAGATATTGACACACTGAATTTCAACGGTCGCATACCATTACTTACTCCTCCCGGATCGAACAAATCAATCAGCGGGGAAGTTGAGGATACAATTTTTATTCATAATCCCCTTTCTCCATTTGATACTATTATGTTTAAAGCTTATATGGTTGACAGGGCATTACATAAAAGTAATACAATAACAACTCCGCTTATAATCAGATAAACTCCTCTCCCTTTTCAACCTTCACGGCGTTTACCATTTCGCGGATATTCTGTTCATCCCTCTTACGGCAAACCAAAAGGATATCATCATTTTCAACAACAATGTAATCGTCAAGACCCTGTAAAACAACCAGTTTGTTCTCAGGCATTGTAACGACGCAGTTTTTGGTGTCGAAGGTCATTACATTTTTACCGATAATTGCATTATTGTTCTCATCCTTATCACGGATTTCAAACATTGAGCCCCAGGTGCCAAGGTCGGACCAGCCGAAATCGGAAGCAAGAACATAAACATTCTTTGCCTTTTCCATTACACCGTAGTCAATTGATATGTTTTTGCAAACGGGATATACCTTGTCAATAAACTCCTGCTCTTTTCCGGTGTTGTAAATACCTTTTCCGTCCTTAAAAATGGAATCAACCTCGGGAAGATGGTCATTGAATGCCTTCAGAATACTTTTTGCCGACCATATAAAAATACCGGAATTCCATAAAAAATCGCCGCTTTCGAGAAAAGTTACAGCAAGGTCGTAATTCGGTTTCTCGGTGAATGTTTTTACCTTTTTTATCCTTTTATCTCCCGGAAAAGGATTTGAATCCTCGTACTGAATATAACCGTAACCGGTTTCGGGTCGCGAAGGAGTAATTCCGAGTGTCAGCAACCGGTCGTTTTCGGCAGTTGCCTGAAGCGCCGTAAGGATAACATCCGTAAATGTATCTTCTTTCAGGATAATATGGTCGGAAGGTGCCACAACTATATTTGCTTCGGGGTTTACTTCATTTATTTTGTAAACGGCATAAGCAATTGCAGGAGCGGTATTTCTTCGCATCGGCTCACAAAGCACCTGATTATCAGTGAATCCGTCAAGCTGCTCAAGAACCGTTTCCTTGTATATTTCGTTTGTTACTATCAGAATATTTTCCTTTGGACATATCCTTAAAAAGCGGTCAACAGTTTGCTGTATAAGCGTTTTGCCTGTTCCGAGGATATCAATAAACTGTTTGGGGTGTGCCGTGCGGCTCATAGGCCAGAATCTGGCTCCGACACCACCGGCCATTATCACACAATAGTTATTTCTGTTCATTGTTTTAATTTTAAAAATGCAAAGATAAGGATTCAAATGAAACTTTTGATAAAGAAAATTTAACCAACCTTATGCAGTAACATAATTCGGGTTTAACGGTTTTGCCATAAAGTCTTTTACCGTTAACTTATAAAAACGACCGTTAACTGATTTTTTTGATTTTTTTCTTGACTTTTCATTTTTTTTGTTTATTTTAGCAACCGATTAAGCTGATACAAAACTAAATTAAGATTAGCGTTAAATTATGTTGACCTTATAATGCCTGTTAAAAAGAGAAATATCATCCATTCGTTTTTTCTTTTGCAAAAAAAGAAAACAAAACCTTTTACCGTACTGAGAATCAGTAGGTTACAATACCATCTATCTATCTATCTATCAGGTAGTTGCAAGGCTT
>Ga0256913_10002156_pt1 | contig 10020 bp, 6 predicted proteins | sample Axial_MatmetaG_FD_185970 | JGI IMG/M metagenome (GOLD analysis project Ga0256913, IMG submission 185970) | Deep-sea worm associated microbial mat communities from Axial Seamount, Juan de Fuca Ridge, Pacific Ocean - Axial_Mat | ecosystem: Environmental > Aquatic > Marine > Oceanic > Microbial...
TCAAAAACATGAAAAATAACAAATAAATTTTTCAGGTCCTGGAAATGTCCTTGAATTTGACAAAATCAGGAAATGTCCTGAAATTATTATTGTTTGTGAAATAAATTCACTTAGGACAAAAAGCTCATCAATAAATATTATGCATGTAGAAGAAATAGAATACTGGTACATAGTCTTGATATACTTTTAATAATGGCTGAAATCGCAGTTATCTTAAGTGTCTTACCTAACTCAAATGAAGGAGACATGTATGATCTGTTATTTACTGCTTCACCACAAGGACTTAACTCTAAACAAATTTACAATATATGACATATTTGGTTGAGAAAACCTTGCTGGTTGGATGAATAACTCCCCCTACTGTAGTGCCATGGCCGGGATTCGACCCCCCCACACAGCATGACCACAAGTAAGAAAGTCCACTAGGCCATATCATTGATATAGTGTTATGAAAAGTTCATCTTTTTTCTGTCTCTGGTCTTTTATCCTCTATTGTTTGTTTGCAAATGATAAATACTGAATGTGTATATGATGATAGCATGTATTTATCCAGTGTTCCTCATCTAGACATAATGAGTCAGATGTTGGTAATTTTCAAAATTGAGTTATTAGTAATAATAGTATTAGTATCACTGGAAGGAGAAAATTCTATCCTTTGGTATATATTTGAAGAAGATATCTATTCTATATGAAGTTATAGCTTGACAAACACAGGTGGGGTAGAAACCTTCAAAGTGAGAAAATGTCCTTCAAAGTTGATGCAAAATATTTTTCCATTTCATGAATGTTTCCTTAGTTACCAAAGACCGGTCTTACTGACATTTGGTGGGATGGAAGAAAAAGTAATTCTGAAGATACTCCATTAATATGATTACAACATCTTTATTAGAAACAAATTAGCTGATTAAATAACATTTTATGCAATCAGACACCATCTCTATTGTTCGATCAGCGCTTCCATTGCTGTATCACAATCATTCTGACCGAAGTCGTCATCTTCTTAGTCTGTCAGATAATAAATTTTCATTCTTGTCTTCCAAAAAGTAATCCTTTCTAGCTGTGCCCAGTCCATTTCATCCAAATTATGTAATTTTGCCACATTAAACACCATTTGTCGCTTCGTCTTGCTCGCTAACTAGGTCAGTGTTGACCCGTTGGAAGTACACTATGTATGATATATAATGGTACAAGGTCTGAGATAAGAAAATATTTTATCAATTATTCTAGGACACATATATATATATATATATATATATATATATATATATATATATATATATATATATATATATGAATATACATCATAATGTCATACATTACCAATCTGTGGCATCTTTTTTGAAGGAGATAACATGTAACAAACCTGGCAGCTAAAGAGAGTTATAGTTTGTTTTTATGTTTGATTTCAGTGAAGTAAGAGTTTGACTTTGAAAAATCCAGGGCGTGTATGAAATTGTTGGCAAGAGGAATGGTATTTTTGGATCATCAAATTTGACTACCAGTATATCCTGAGAAACTTTATTTCTTGGGATATTGACAGTTCTGAGGTTCAGTGTAGAGGATCCTGGCTGTTTAAAAATAGTGAACATTCTAATAATGATATTGTGAGCAGAGACAAAGACTTGTAGTGCACTTTGAAAAGTGGCAGATAGTGAGATAGTATGATAACCTTTGTATACAAAGCTATCCAGTACACTTCTGTGATGTTTTCAGTAAAAAGTATGTCAGTCGTACATCAGCCAGGAGTCTAGGGATATCACAGATGATTGGTTGAAGGAACGGTATTTGTTTACCAACAGGCAACGGAAAAAGTACATTACAGAATCTATTTTTAGTGTTTGTAAAAGCTCTGAGAACTGATGTACAGATGAAATAATATTTTCTGGGCACTATTAATGACTAAAAATCTGTTACAATCAGTTAAGAGACATGTTACTTCATGTCGGTATTGTGCAAGTCATTTCATAGTTATCATTGATAAATATTCTTATTAGTTTTATGCTTTGTATTGTATTGACGTTTTCATTTGTCACAGAAGACTCATGTTTATAATTATATATTAGTATATATCATTTACTATGGTTCTGCATTGTCATAATGATGGCATACTGAAGTATTTTTGTATTATTTAGCTCCGCGGATTATAGCCAGCTATATGACTGGAATATCTGTATTTATATTTTCAGTAATTTTGGCTACATTACTCTTACTTTGAAACGTTACAGGAAGACTTAACTGAAATTAATAGGGTACTTCTTCATTAGAACAAATGTCTTTATTAGAATGTCCATGGTGTGTGAAATTCTTGAAGCTGCTTTCTTGTACTTGAAGCGAGGTGCCTAATGAATAATCATAAAATATTATGAAATGTTTTTTTTTTTTGTTACACTGCCAGTTATGAGACTTGAGATAATAATCCCAAAATCCTTTTACTACTGTTTGGTGAATAACAATGAAATAGCTAACTGGTGGCACTTATGTGTTTGTAATAGCTATATGAATGAAGATTATTGTCAAGAATGTTATACTTTACACATCGCTACAAGTAGCACAACTAAGTCTCGTTACTTAACCCATTATTATGATGTAAATAATTTCTGATAGTCCACTTTGTGATCATGTACAGGAGTGAAGTCAGGTCAAAGGTTCTTAAGGTCAGGGTTCATAACATGAAATCAGTGAACTGCTTAAAAGTACATGGGTGTTATTCATGGAGTTTGTAAAAAATTAACTATGTGCTAAGTAATGTTTTTTTGCTTTCCAAGATTCTCAAAAGGGCCTGTAAGGCCAGTGTGTGTGTAGGCCTGTTGAATTACCTTTTTATGCTTGATCAGTCAACTTTGTATATCAAAATCTGCTATTATCTTCATATATTATCACCAGTCCAGGTGTGTGCCCCAGTAATACAATTAACCCGGGTCTAATTATTTTTCTCTTATTTACATTCCATTGTTTGATCCAAAAGATTTAATATTTAGGGACTAACATAGAAATTAGGTGTCTAACCATGAGGTATGCATCACCAACATGTCAGGACGCCAATACAGATAAATATACATTGTGTAAATGGCTGTCTTGTCTTAAATCAGCACATCAAGTGAAGGGGACTTAGTGTGGTAAATAGTTCCCACAGTATAGTACTGCCGGCATAGTACAACAAGCATTTCAACCAGGGATGTAGATTTGGCGGAGAAATTAACAATAGTCTAGTGGTGTCACCATCCTCTCTGCCATACATATTGTTTATTATGAACATGTGCGACTGGAGTCCACTTTGTAGAGCACCTATAGCATAGTATAGCCACTATTAGGATTGTTTTCTTAGAAAGACATTTATCATGCTGTGTTATCTATATTATGTAGATTGTATGAATTTGTTGCTTAAATGTATATTTCCCAAATATTCAAATAATGTCAGGTAATAGATTTAATGGAAAATTGGTGTGCTTGTGAATATTGGGTGTTTATCTATATCATAAGCTTGTTAAGCTGTAATCTTGTTGTAAAGGCAGCCAGCCAATGGTTCATATGGTAGCAATTACAGCCAGACAATTGGTGGTTTAATTAGTGGGGTACACCATTGTGGGCTATAATGCAATGTGGGTAGTGGGCAAATTGGTTAAATCATCTGGTTGTATGATGCAATCAGTGATATAGCCAATGCCAAATCTTTAATTACTAATTGACTTAGCTGACCAGATCTCATGATGGATTAAGTTGGGGATAATACATCCCTGTGCATTCAATGCAAATGAATAACTTGCTCTATCGTGAATATTGATCTCAGACATATTAAAACAAATTATCATAGTTCAATGTCATCACATTTTCATTTCAAGAACATACCAGAAATTGGACTTCTATAAATGTCCGGAGTTTTTATTTAGTAGTTATATCAGTATTATTTATGTATCAGAGTGAATAAAGATGAAGTATCACATTCCTTTTGTTTGGTATACATTGTATTCATAATTGTAATCACAGTCGTAATCAGTTAGATTAATGTAATCATTGTATTCTGAAGTAATCATAATCAATTACCTTGGTCCTGTAATTGTCCCATGCCTGATTACTGTACTGTTGCAGTATGTCATACAAGAAACCAGATAATGGACAGTTCTTTGTAATGTGTATTATCAGTTGGGTTAGTATCAGGAGCAATTAAACCTTGCATTCTTCACCTTAAATTACAGAACCCCCTAACATAATGTTTGAGTTATACACTGTAATCCTGTCGTGGAATTAGATTGTAGAACTATCTTCTTTCATTCTCCTGCTTGTTTTAAACTTAAAGGGCTGCTAAAAAGAGTCAAACCAAATGACCATTTTTCAGGAGAGGTGTCCTTAAACCCTATACAATAACTGTCTTATGTGGTATGTTGATGCTGTGCTGATAAAGGTTACTATGACATGAGGTTATAGTATGCACTGCTCTTTTGAACACAAACAACTGGCTTGGGTCATCCCTCACCTGTAATGTGAATAGGAGAAACACTGCTCTTTTAGAATAAGGTTATTTTGTTTATTCTTTCAGTTTGATGTCAGATGATATAATTGGTTGTGTTTGTTACAACTAAACTTCAAGCACTAGCATTCATTATCAAACAAAATCTGTTAATTGTTTAGCTGTTCAGTGCAGGGAGGTTAATAATTGCAAGGTATTATTTATTGGTTCAGTCTGTTAAAATAAGACTATTGTATGTTTTGTGTTTTAATCAATCTTCTTATCTTCCTTTCTAGCCATATGTATGTCAGGAGCAAGATGTAATTCAACAGCTTCATCAACAGCAAGTAAGTTATGTAGTGAGACGTGATCAAATGTTTTCTTGGCATAATATACATAATAAATCTTCTTGATGTTTTATTTACATAACCTCGTCCACACTGTCATCTGAGCTGCATTTGTTGATATTTTCAGGTTGTTTGCATTATGAGATAAAGGGCGGTGATGTGGCTGTGCTCACCTTTAATGACCCCAAATCCAAGGTAAATTAGTCTGTCTGTTTAGGGTTTTCACTTTGGGTGCCCTCTGTCACCTGGAGTTTAACGTGTCTCGAGTAACCTTTGCTGAAAATGCTTACTGAAGCATGAATCCCCATTTGCATGCCTTTGACCTGGCTTAGACTGTAATATAAGCAGTGCTTACCCAGGTCAATGACTAGTGATGCAGATGAATAGGGTCAAGAGTATTATAAGGTTTTAACTGCATACAAAATCTGCTTTGCTCTTGTCTTGACATTGCTTGTTGAGGTCAATGTGCTGCACACCTAGTTTAGTTGGGAGTCTTAATATTATGTGTTTTACTTATTACTTCTATGAATATTAGCATTTTAATATTGCCCTTACATGTGTATTTATTCCTGTAATAAATCTATTTAGAATGAAGCTTATCTTAATAAATGCACTGGTTTTGTTACCTTATTTAAATGTCAGTCAATCCATTGGTGAACCATATATTTGCTACATTCCATTCTGTTGCATTGGTTATTTACAAGTTAATGACTGGATAATGTTTATATGTAAGTGCAGGGATTTCCCAATCCAGATTATAGTTACAGTTTTAAAACATTTTGTTACTGTTTTCAAGTGTAAAAAATAATGCTGGCTTGTGGAAAACACAACTAATGATGAATCTCGGTTAACCCAGATTTATATCATTAATAATAATACACCGAAGTGTCGGCTAAGCAGATTCTGGTTGGGTTTCTTTTAGAAAGAAGAATATAGTTTTGAAATAAATATTCCTTTGCTTTATATTGCTATATTTTGTGGGAAAGCTCTGGGTCGATCAAACAATGTATTATTAATCATTTACTAGATGGCACCATATTTAAACATCTTTATATTTACTGGTCATTGTAAATTATTTATAAGTACATGGCAGTACCACTTCACACAGGTATTTTAAATTTAACATCGTAATTCTGAAAACACATCGTGGAACTATTTAACAATTGGTTCAGATCACACCTGACTGTTTGGCCCATTTAGGCTACAGAGTGTACATTCATCCCTTTGGAACATTAAATTTTATCAACCTTCATAGGTATACTTATCTTATATTTGTTGTTCTGTAGTGATAATTTCTTATTACTGAACAAAGTTCAAATTATGTAAACGTGCCATAATGTAAAATGACCAGCATAAATTTACCCTAAAAATTAAGGTTGTTGTTTTTTCTTGTTTTCTATATTCCCAAGCAAAATAATTTTATTTGGTGGCAGTTGCCTCAGCTATATATCACCCTGTTTGATATCAAGCAAACTACCTAAGAGTGTCATCTGCCAGTAACACAGTTTGCACTATGAACCCCACTGGCCACAATATGACGAGGCCAGATATTGTTGAAATTAACCTTTTATATATGTTTATGAATGCTGATAAGACCGTGCACATAGTAGGAAATGTTTTAACAGAATTATATCTTTTTGTCATATGTCTCCCATGTAGCACTGCCAAGTGATTTGAATAACCGTTTTTATAAATTGGGTCAATTAAATCCATTAATATAGGCTTCTTATTTAATACAGAAAATAAACAAAGAATCTTTCACCTACTGATTGATTTTACTCATTTTATTTGTATGATTCATGATGCTCTTGCTTTGCTGCACACATCAGTGTTGTAGGATCAAATTCCACCGAGTACCTCATTGGTCTTACTGGTGATGCGGTTGACCACATACTTTTAGCACTGGGTTCAGATATTAGCCAAACTATGTCTGAAAGATGTTTCATTGTAGCCTTTATTTCATTACTTTTTTGGTCTTTGACCCATTTAGCCTATCTTGTATGCAAGATATCAAACATAGTTTTCCCATCTGTTTTCAATGTTGCCCTGTGTCTGCAGATTGTTTCTTCCTTGAATAGAAGAGGAGGTTCTGTCTGGTCATCTCATGTTCCTTCTGTGTCAGCTAAACTTGCCATAAGCAATGTAACAGTTAGTAATTGTTTGTAATAAATTAGAAGCATAAAATTTTTCAGAAGTTTTCTTTGTGACCTTCGTTTACAGATGAATACACTGTCAGCACAACTAATGTCTGAATTCCCAGCCATAGTCAAGCAGGCACTGAATGATCCCCAGGTCAGAAGTATTGTACTGATCTCTGGAAAAATTGATAATTTTATTGCTGGAGCAGATATTGGGTAAGTGTGACAAGGCAGGTGCATCAGATTAGAAGCAGGACTGAACAATTTCTGTTAGCCGACTCAGGATCGCTATTTTGTAATACGTAACTCCGGTTTTTATTTTCTATGCTGAGAACAGATTGATACAAAGCAGTAACAGAGAAGAGCTTAAAAAGGTGGTAGCAGATGGCTTGGAAAGTATTCAGATACTGGAGGACAGTCCTAAGCCTGTTGTTGCAGCAATAATGGGTGCCTGTATGGGTGGTGGATTGGAGGTATGTACAACTGGAAAGATTTATGAGCATACCGTGGTAATACGTCTATTGATAATTCTAAAATGGTTACAGTGATAGATAATTGCCAGATGTGATTGTTTGATTCTATGATGTTTTAGGATTTCTTTACAAATTGTGAGTTTGAAAATAGCTTTTTTAATTTGTTGCTCTGCTGGTATGAATGTGGATTTTCTGTTAAAATAGTGAGGTGGGAAATACTGACCTCATTGTTAAATTTATTGACAGTTTTATTTGTTTGGAACACTGAATTTAGCTGTTGTTTTATTGTAAATGCTAAATACATTATTTACATAGCTATCGCAACATCTAAAACAATGCATATGATATATACATGCACATACAACATAATGGTTCACATAGACATGACAGGCATCAGGTTGTAACTTAAGCACCCACCCATCAGGTAGGTAAAAACATGGCTACAGTAGGTAAAACCGTTATTATAACTGGTAAAAACATTGCCATATTTTGTCAATATTTTAACTCAAATTGAATATGTTTTGACTTCAAGGTTGATACCTTGTATGGTTATGTTTATAAACAGTGACATGTTGTTGATGACTTGGGAATCTAGCTGCAATAAATTTTTGGGTGTGATAGTTTAACCCCACAAAAACCACTTATTTGTGTAACAGTAAGTTAGCTGTTAGGCCAGGATGCCATCTACTGGGTTCTCCAGCGTTACTGTGACAACAGTCAGTCAGGATCATGAACAGGGCAAGTGATGACAATGTAGATGAAGATTCGCATAATATGATATTTTATAATGAAAATGAAAGCTTTCATGGGGGTGTAATTTGTGATTGAGTGGCTTGTTTAGCCTTTGCAGTCATCACACTTGCAGTCATCACAATGAGATGATCGTATAAAAATAGAAATATAGAGATTAGGGCTTCTAAAAGGTGTTATAATTCTGAGAACACCAACCCTAGTGGCTGGTGTAGATTGTGAACTTATTGTATACCCTGAAGCTTAGTAAGTTTGAAGAGTTCTAGTTTTGGTTGGATGAAGTGCATTCTGGTGATGCTTCTACCAAAAAATGGATAACAGTTACAATGTTAAGGGTTTACTGAATGCTAAGAGCACTTACTGGCACAATAATTTAAATTCCAAATTTCCCCCCTGATTACCATTATTTTCCTGTGCCCTGGGAAAAACACATTTCCTATGAAGTAGACAATCCTAAGGTAAATAATTTATGTCTCTTTCTAAAATTAAGGCTCCATTTATTGAAATCTGGGAGCTGAAGAGTATTAAAATGATCTCGTCTTAATCACTCCAATCATATAGATTTCTTATATCACTCAACCATGAGATACCACCACCAGTTGGGAAATCAGCTTTTAAATTGCAACTTGGGGGTCTTATTTCTTCCTAAGAGAAGGAAGTGATACTCTGTGGCGAGAACAATTTATCAAACAAAATTCAAGAAGCACACCAACTGTGGAACTTGTTTCACGCAATCAACCTGTAAGGTTGTTAAACTTAACTGATATCATTAAACTTGAAAGCTTGTGTGTGTGTATATATATATATATATATATATATATATCAGACATTGGGTCAATTCCATTTTGTCAGTTCCAATTCCATTTGGTCAATACCAATTTGGCATCAAATTTATTAATTTAAATTCCAAATGTATCAATTCCATTTTTTACTGACTCTTTTTTACCTACTACTTTTTACCATGAGTAGGTACACCGAGTACCTGCTTTGAGTACCTACTTGGAATATCTACTCTGAATAATTTATATTCCAAGCAGAATTGTCATGGAAGAAATATTTCCGAATTAAAAAATTAAATGGTAAATTAATTTGTGGATTTAATTTGTTTGTAGGAAACTTCAATTCTAATTCAAAATTTATCAATTCCAATTCCATTTTTTAAATAAATAATCAATTCCGGAATTTATATATATATATATATATATATATATGTGAGAGTGTGTGTGTAATGTTTACAATAATTTATAGGTTGCTATGGGAGCCCACTACAGAATTGCTGTAAAATCTAAAAAGACAGTTCTATCTCTACCTGAAGTGATGCTAGGTCTGCTGCCAGGTGCAGGTGGTACACAGCGGTTACCCAGACTGGTGAGATCCATCAGACTATACCCAGTTATTAATTTATGTTGTTTCTTAACAAAGAGCACGTGTAAAATCAGTGTACTGTATTAAACTGAATTTTAGTAGCTAGTTTCAAATTTGTTATATATTTCTTTACATCTTTAAATATTAACTTATAACAATTTAATAGATAAGGAGACAATATTGCAATTAATAGGGAATTTAGTATGTTTTACATCTGCCATATTACTTTGTATAGATTTGTAATGTCCAATGTCTGTTTAATTCATTTAATCCGTTACTATTGAAAATATTTGTATATATAATTTAGAAATGCTGCACAGCATTATAGTTTTGTTTATCATTCATGCCAATTTTTAAATAATATCAGTCAAGTTATTCAACAGACACCACAAAATTGTCAAATTGCTGAAAAATGTTTCATATGCATCTCCAATTCAAGAGACGTACTCCCAGTAATTTTATTTATATGTTTTGCATGGATGTTAAAAGTGATATATGCACTG
>Ga0256913_10002157_pt1 | contig 10017 bp, 8 predicted proteins | sample Axial_MatmetaG_FD_185970 | JGI IMG/M metagenome (GOLD analysis project Ga0256913, IMG submission 185970) | Deep-sea worm associated microbial mat communities from Axial Seamount, Juan de Fuca Ridge, Pacific Ocean - Axial_Mat | ecosystem: Environmental > Aquatic > Marine > Oceanic > Microbial...
TGATACAGCACCAGATGGTATATTTGAGATTAATAAAGAAGGAGTTATTATTAATTGCAATAATGAATTTGCAAAATCTGTAAAGCTTAAAAAATCTCAATTAATTGGTCAAAACGCTTCAAATTTCATAAAAAATCAAGATTTATTTAAAAGATTATTAGATCAACTAATTAAAAGAGGTTTTGTAGAATCTGAAATAATACAAGAAAATGGTGATGGGTCAAGTACTATTGTTTGGAGAAAAGTTACTGCAATATTCGATAAAAAAGGAAATTTTATTGGAGCAATTGCCTACAATAGAGAAATTACTGAAATAAAAGAAGTAGAAAATCAACTTATTGAAGCAAAAGAAAAAGCTGAAGAAGCCGATAATTTAAAAACAGCTTTTTTATCAAACATGAGCCACGAAATCAGAACTCCTTTAAATGCAATTGTAGGATTTACAGAGTTATTATCAAAACATAATATTAACGAAAACGATAGAAACAAATATTCAGATTACATAAAACATAACAGTAAATTATTATTAAATTTAATAAACGATATTGTTGATGTCTCTAAAATTGAGGCAAATCAAATAAAAATAACAAAAGAGCTTCTAAATTTAAAGCCGGTTTTTAAAGAACTATATCAAATGTTTATTAAAGAAAATACTTTAAATTCAGATGTTAAATTTATTTTAGATATAAAAGATGATGATATTATTCTTAATACAGATGAGTTTAGATTAAGACAAATTGTAACAAACCTTTTAAATAATGCTATTAAATTTACAAATGATGGAGAAATTTCTTTTGGCTATTATACTAAAAATGACAAGCTTATAATCTTTGTAAAAGATACCGGAGAAGGAATAAATAAAGAATTTGTATCTAAAATATTTACTAGATTCTTTAAACTGGGAGTTTTAACAAATAACAAAAGTGGTACAGGTTTAGGACTTTCTATTGTTAAAAGTTTAACCGAATTACTTGGAGGTAGAATTGATGTAATTTCTGAAAAATATGTAGGAACCGAGTTTGAAATTTCTTTTCCTTATGATAATAAATTATCAATTGCTAAAAAAAGAAAGGATGATAATTATGATATTTCCTCGTTCGATTGGAGTGAAAAAACTATTCTAATTGCCGAAGATGATGAATTTAATTTTATTGTTTTAGAAGAATACCTTAAAATTAGTAAGATAAATATAATTCATGCAAAAGACGGATTAGAAGCAGTTGAATTATTTAAACGCTATAAAAACAAAATTGATTTAATATTAATGGATATTCAAATGCCAAAACTTGATGGCTATTCTAGTGCAAAAGAAATATTAAAAATAGATAAAAAGGCAAATATTATATCTCAAACTGCATTTGCAATGTCAGACGAAAAAGATAAAAGTTTAGAAGTTGGCTGTATAGATTATATAACTAAACCTATTGATATAAACACACTTACCTTGTTGCTGGCAAATTACTTAAGATAATTTATTCTTAAAACACTATTTAAAAAAGATAAAATTGTAAACCAAGAAAACTTTTAACACAAAAATAGTTTCCAAAGTTAAAAAAGTTTTTATATTTGCATTTGTAAATTTTTGTTTATGGATGATAAATTAAAAAATATAGTTTTTAAAACTTTTAAATTATTCCAAAAATTTGGTATAAAATCAGTTTCAATGGATGATATAGCAAGAGAATGCGGTATCTCTAAAAAAACATTGTACGAAAGCGTTAAAGATAAACGCGAATTAGTAGAAAAAGTACTAGGCTTTGAATTCAACAAAGAAAGTAATGCCCCACACAATGTAGATTTCGAAGGAAAAAATGCTATTGATGTATTATTTGTAGTATATCAAGGAGCAATTACATTCTTCAAAGACTTTAATATGTCGATGGAATACGATTTGCAAAAATACTACCCCGACTTATATGCTGTTACAACAAAAAAACGCCGTGAGCATATCTACGAAAAAATGGTAATGAATATGACGCAAGGAATAAAAGAAGGTTTTTTTAGAAACGATTTCAATATTGATATTATTGCAAAACTGCATGTAATGAAAATTGAAGCATTAATGCAAACCGATATTTTTGAAGATAGCGATTATTCGATTATCGAAATTTTTAAAGAACTTTTTACACATCATTTTATGGCAATAGCAAACGAAAATGGAATAAAAGAATTTAATAAAAAACTTAAAGAAATAAATTCGTAAAAAATGAAAAAAATAACAATTATAATATTGTCGGTATTTTGGCTTAGCTCCATAGCTCAGCTTGATACAACAAAAACAGTTTTTTCGCTTAGCGAAGCACAAGAATATGCTTTGATGAGCAATAAACAAGTTGTTAATGCAAAACTTGACATTATTAAAGCAAAAAAGAAAATTTGGGAAACCACTGCAATGGGCTTACCACAAGTAGGGGCAACAGCAGGACATAACTATAATATTGATTTACCTGTTACACTTATGCCTGCACAAATTTTTAATCCTGCTGCACCCGAAGGAGAGTATATGGAAATGAAATTTGGTACCGACCATAATACAAAATTCAATTTGCAAGCAACTCAGCTAATTTTTAGCGGTGAATATATTGTTGGTTTAAAGGCATCTAAAATTTATAAAGAATTATCTGAAAATCAGTTAGAAAAAACAGAAAAAGAGTTAAAACAACAAATTGCCAATACCTACGAACTTATTTTAATTGCCCAAGAACGCAAAAACATAATCGAGAAAAATATAGAAAATACTCAATCAATTTTTGATGATACAAAAGCAATGTACGAATCCGGTTTAGCACAAGAAACCGATGCTTCGCAGTTGCAAATTAACTTAACAAGTCTAGAAAATGCTCTAACATCTGCCGAAAGGCAAATAAATATTATTAAAAATCTTTTGAAATTTCAGATGAATATACCTCTTAAAAAAGAAATTACACTAAGCGATAAGCTTGAACCAATGTTAGAAACATTAAATATTGAAGAAATTCAAAACACAGAATTTAATGTAGAACAACACTTCGATTATAAATTAATTGCTACGCAAGAACATTTGCAAGAATTAAATATGGATAGAGAAAAAACCACTTTTCTGCCATCTATTTCAGCATTCTATAATCATCAAGAAAGCATGATGAGTAACGATTTTGAAGTTTTCTCGGGAGGGAAATGGTATCCGGCAAATATTATTGGTTTAAGCATAAATATACCAATATTTTCCAGTGGTCAACGCCTGTCAAAAGTATCGCAACAACAAATTGAACTTGATAAAGTTCAAAACTCAAAATATCAATTATCAGAAAGTTTAAACATGCAGGTTATTCAAGCACGCTTAGAATTTCAGAATGCTTATGATAGCTATAATCTGCAAAAACAAAACAAAGATTTATCAGAAAAAATTTATAATAACTACGAAACAAAATATAAAGAAGGAATGGCTTCGAGTTTAGAACTAACTCAGTCGCAGCTTCAATATTTAAACACAGAACAAGCTTATTTTCAGGCAATTTTCAACCTGCTTGATGCTAAGAATAAATTGGATAAAGCACTGGGATTATAAATTAGTAAAAAGTACTAAGTAATTAGTAAAAAGTATAAAAAAATAAATAAAAATATTATTGATGAATAATTTTAGAGAATTAAAAGTTTGGCAAAAAGCAAGAGTTCATACAAAGAATTCATATGCAATATTAAAGAAATTTCCGCAAGAGGAATTGTATGGCTTAACGTCTCAAATAAAAAGAGCAACAATATCAATTACATCTAATATTGCAGAAGGTTCAGGTAGAAATACTGATGCAGATTTCTCAAGATTTCTTGATATTGCCTTAGGTTCATGTTTTGAAGTTGATAGTCAGTATATTTTGGCATTAGATTTAGAATTTATAAACGAAACTGATTACCAAAAGATAAGCTCAGAAATAACTGAAATTGAGAAAATGTTAATAGGTTTAATTAATTCAATAAGAAAATAATAATCGAGGTATAGAGTACTATTTACTTAGTACTTTTTACTTAATACTTAAATAAATATGAAACAAAATATAATAAAAATAGCAGTAATCTTCGTATTAGGAATAACAATTATTTCTTGTAAGACGGAAGAAAAAAAAGATGAGAAAAAGCATAAAACTCTTGTCGAGGTTTTAGAAGTTCAAGCACAAACTTTTCATCATTATTTTGATGTTAGAGCAAATATCGAAGCAGTAGAATTTGCAATAATAAGCCCCGAAACTCCCGGGCAAATTAAAAAGATATATGTTAAAGAAGGACAAAAGGTAAACAAAGGAGATATTTTGTTAAAGCAAAATTCTGCTGTTATCGACGGACAAATTCAAAATGTGAAATCGCAACTGGGTTTAGCCGAAATAACCTACAATAAACAAAAGGAGTTATGGCTCGAAAAGCATGTTGGTTCAGAAATTCAGTATCTACAAGCAAAAACACAATACGAAAGTTTGCAAGAACAATTAAAAACACTTCAAGCTCAGCGAGATATGTCCGAAATAAAAGCACCTTTTAGCGGAATTGTTGATAAAATAAACTTAAAAGAAGGCGAATTGGCAAATCCGGGAATGCAAGTAATAGAGCTTGTTAACCTAAGTAATCTGAAATTTTTGGGCGATGTTTCCGAAACATATTTGCCGGTTATAAATAAAGGAGATACTGTAAATATATCATTTACTACATATCCCGATTTAAAATTACGCGAACCAATTTATAGAACAAGCAACATAATTAATCCTGCAAACAGAACTTTTGAAATAGAGATACGTTCAAAAAACATCGACAACAAGCTGAAACCAAACATGATAGCCACAATTAGAATTAATGATTACACAAAAGACAGTGCCTTAATTGTTCCATCAATAATAATTAAAAAAGACTTCGAAAAACAGTTTATTTTCCTTGCCGAAAAAAATGATACTACAACAATTGCTCGTAAAATTTTTGTTGAAACAGGTCGTTCTTACAAAGACAAAACTATTATCACAAAGGGAATTAAAATTGGCGATAAAGTTATAGTTAAAGGATATAATATTGTTAGCAACGGAAGCGAAATATCAATTAGTAATTAGTAATGTACAATGTGTATGGCTAATGGCAAATTGCTAAAAGTAAAAAATAGTGATAAAAAATATTTAAAATGAGAGACTTTAGAAAATTTGAAATATGGAATTTAGGAATTGAAATAGCTAAAGACATCTATTTAATAACAAAACAGTTCCCTAAATCAGAAATCTATGGAATTTCAAGTCAATTAAATAGAGCTGGGGTTTCAATTCCTTCAAATATAGCTGAGGGAGCAAGCAGAACAAGTGAAAAGGATTTTAAACGCTTTTTAGAAATAGCTTTAGGTTCTTGTTACGAAGTTGAAACGCAATTAATAATAGCTTTTGAACAAAAGTATTCATTTGAGAATTATTTAAAAATAATTGAAAAAATACAAAAAGAAGAAAAAAAGATTACCAGTTTAATAAATAAAATAAGAGCAAACAGCTATTAACCATAAGCTATTTTGCCATAAGCAGTAAGAAATATGAAAGAAAAAATAAGAGAATTCAAATTAACAACATTAGCACTTAAAAACAGAACCTCTGTTTTTATATTAACTGTACTCATTGCAGTAATTGGTCTAATGTCGTACGAGGCATTACCAAAAGAACTGTTTCCCGAGGTAAATATTCCTTACGTAATGGTGCAAACCGTGTATCCGGGAAATAACCCTGCCGATATCGAAAACCTTGTAACACGTCCAATAGAGAAGCAAATTGACGGAATAAAAGGCATAAAAAAACTAACATCAACATCAATGCAAGATGTATCGCTAATTTCTATCGAATTTACTTTTGATGTAGATATTAAAGACGCTTTGCAAGATGTGAAAGATGCTGTTGATAAAGCAAAAACAGACCTCCCAAACGATTTACCCGATGACCCTAGTGTAAAAGATATTGATTTTTCTGAATTCCCGTTTATAAATATCAACATATCAGGCGATTATTCTATTGATGAGCTAAAAAAATATGCCGATGATTTAGAGGAAGAATTCAAAGGTATAAAAGAAGTATCGAAAGTAAACATTCAAGGAATTTCGGAACGCGAAGTTCGTATTGATGTTGATGCCAACAAAATGGAAGCATTTGCATTGAGTATGAACGATATAGAAAATGCAATAAAGCAAGAAAACATGTCGATTGGTGGCGGACAAATTAAGTTGGAAGGAACACGCCGTTCGGTTCGTATAATTGGCGAATATACCAATATGGACCAAATTCGCAACACAATTGTAAAACACGAAAAAGGCAATATTGTTTACTTGCGTGATGTAGCAACAGTAGAATATACCTACGAAGAACCCAAAAGTATATCTCGCTTAGGAAAAACACCTGTATTATCTTTGCAAGTAGTTAAAAAAAGTGGCGAAAATATTTTATCTGCCTCCGATAATGTTTACCAAGTAATTAAAAAAGCAAAAGAAGATGGTCTTGTTCCAGACGATTTACACATTATACCTACAAACGATCAATCTGATAATATCAGAAAACAGCTTAGCAGCTTAGAAAACTCAATGATAATGAGTATTATTTTTGTAGTTATGGTTCTGTTTTTTTTCTTAGGAACCCGCAACGCACTTTTTGTTGGTTTGGCAATTCCACTTTCAATGTTTTTGTCTTTTGTTGTGCTTGGTGCGATGGGTTACAAAATAAATATGGTAGTGCTTTTCGGACTTATTCTTGCTCTGGGAATGCTTGTAGATAATGCCATTGTGGTGGTAGAAAATATTTACAGATTTATTGATGAAGGTCACGAAAAATTCGAGGCAGCAAAACTTGCAGTTGGTGAGGTAGCAGTGCCTATTATTGCTTCAACGGCAACAACTTTGGCCGCATTTCTTCCATTAATCTTTTGGGATAGTATAATGGGCGAATTTATGAAATGGATGCCTATAACCTTAATAATTGTACTAACATCATCTCTTTTTGTAGCACTTGTTATAAATCCTGTAATATCATCAACATTCATAAAAAAAGAAGGCGAAGAAAAACCATTTAGTAAAAAAAGAGCTTTAACAATTGCAGGCGTTTTATTTATTTTATCAATACCTTTTTATATAATTCAGTTTTTTACTATTGCAAACCTTTTGGCTATTGGTGGTGTAATAACAATATTTAATTTATTGATATTCCATAAAATAGGAATTTGGTTTCAACGAGTTTTCCTAGTAAAATTAGAAAATACATATCAAAAAATTTTAAAATTTTCTATTACAGGAAAAGCTCCTTATTATATTTTACTTGGTGCATTTATAATACTCGGAATGACAATTGGTTTATTAAAACTAAGTCAACCAAAAATAATATTTTTCCCCGATGGCGATCCTAATTATATAAACATAAAATTAGAAATGCCTATCGGTACCGATATTACCGAAACAGATGCTATGACAAAAATATTGTATAATAGAATTGTTGATATTGTTGGAGAAGACACAGTAATTCTAAAATCGATAGTGTCGAATGTAGGCGAAGGAGCTAAAACACAAGACAAACTTGGTGGTTCACAAGCACAAGCATTCGAGGGATTAATAACACTTTCGTTTATAGATTATGAATTGCGAGAAGGTAGAAGCTCTACCGAAGTAATGAAAAGATTATCAGATGCTCTTATTGATAAATTCCCCGGTGTAAAAGTTTCATTGCTAAAAGACCAAAAAGGTCCGCCAATGGGCAAACCTATTAATTTAGAGATAATTGGTAAAAATTACGATAAGTTGATAGCACTAACAGATACTGTGCAAAGTATAATGAACGCCCAAAATATACCCGGCATAGAAGGATTAAAAATAGATTTAGATTTAGGAAAACCCGAAATGTTAGTACATATCGACCGTGATGCAGCTCGCCGTTTTGGAATGTCAACAGGTATGATTGCATCAACAATGCGAACAGCTCTTTTCGGAAAAGAAATTTCTGATTATAAAGATGGCGAAGATGAATATCCTATACAACTGCGATTGAAAGACGAACAGCGATACAGTATTCCTGCACTTATGAATATGAAATTGAAGTTTAGAAATAACCGAGGAAAAATAATGCAAATACCAATTTCATCGGTTGCAAATTTCTCTTATTCTACTACTTACGGTGCTGTAAAACGTAAAGATTTAGACCGAGTTATCACAATTTATTCTAATGTATTAGAAGGTTATAATGCAAATGAAATTAATGATATATTAAAAGAACTTTTAGCAAAAAATAAAAATCTTTTTCCCGAAGGATATAAATATAAATTTACAGGTAAACAAGAAGATCAAGCAGAAAGCATGGCTTTTTTGGGAAATGCTTTTGCAATAGCTATTGCTCTAATATTATTGATATTAGTATCTCAGTTTAATTCGCTTGTAAAACCATTAATTATTTTAACATCAGTATTGCTTTCAACAATTGGTGTATTTGGCGGTATTGCTACATTTGGTATGGATATAATTATTGTAATGACAGGTGTAGGACTTGTTTCACTTGCCGGAGTAGTGGTAAATAATGCCATTGTGCTGATAGATTATATAGACTTGCTTAAAGCCAGAAAAAGACTTGAATTAGGACTAGAAGAAAATGCAATTTTGCCAATTGATGCTGCAACAGATTGTATTATTCAAGGCGGAAAAACTCGTTTGCGTCCGGTACTTTTAACAGCCATTACAACAATACTCGGACTTGTACCAATGGCAATAGGTTTAAATATTAATTTCGAAACTATGCTTAGCGAATTTAATCCGCATATAAGTTTTGGAGGAGATATGGCAGCAATGTGGTCGCCACTTTCGTGGACAGTAATTTTTGGACTTACATTTGCAACTTTCTTAACTCTTGTAATTGTTCCGGCAATGTACAGAATTACTACAAGAATTCAGATTTTTGTAAACGATTTTCGTAAAAAATAAAAATTATTTTTGAGTATGCAGATATAAGGCTAATATTGACATATTTAAATTTTGTCATGTACTTAGAAAAAAGAAATATATCATTTTATTTTTTCGTCATTAACATTAAAAGCGACTTGATAATATTCTAAGGTCTAACAACTTCAATTTTTTCATTTAGTATCCATTTTTTAGTTAAACTATCGTTTAAAGAAATATCAGCAATATAATAATCCTCACTTATAAACGGCTCTGATGTTTCAGCATATTCTAATTCAACAGAATTGTGCATATAATTAGAGTGTATAAAATATACTTCACGATTATTTACCCTATTAAGCTTCTATAAATACAGTTTTTATTATTTTAATAAAAATACATAAACGTATATATATTTATGTAAACTACCAATATTATTTGGTATATACAAAAAATATTTAATTATTATGTTGTATAACATATAATTAGGGGGGGTAAAATAGATAAATTAATCTATTTTTGTTGACGAATGTTTTTTAGTTCGAACATAAACATCAATTTATTAAAAATTTTATTAACTTTAAAAAATTATTGAATCATGAAAAAGATTTTTTTATTTATTATTAGCATTGGTTTGCTTTCGCTTGTAAGTTGCGAAAAGGAAGAAGCGCCAGTAACTCCAACAACAAGCAGCACAACTCCGGTTTTTAAGTATGATAACACTACCGTTGAAGGTGTTTTAGAGGCAGCTAATTATGTAATGCCAAAAGAAGGTGGAGGTTATAATTATAATTGTGTTTGGGGTATATACAAAGGGTATGACCCAAGATTTGACTATATCTATTGTGAGTTTAATTTGAATTATGTTTGTTATGTAATAATTGAGCCAAAAGGAAAAGCAAATGAAGATTCCGACATATTAATAGCCGCTCCAGAGGTTCCTATTGTAAGACATGGTAATATTGAATTAATAAATACAGAAGATGGCACAAGTACATACCAAATTATTACAGATAATTAGTATAACATTAATTGGGTTTATTGCAAGTTGCAATAAACCTAATTTTGTATTAACAAGACAATTAGTAATATCAGAAGATAGTTCATTAATTACATTTCCTTTATTG
>Ga0256913_10002158_pt1 | contig 10012 bp, 7 predicted proteins | sample Axial_MatmetaG_FD_185970 | JGI IMG/M metagenome (GOLD analysis project Ga0256913, IMG submission 185970) | Deep-sea worm associated microbial mat communities from Axial Seamount, Juan de Fuca Ridge, Pacific Ocean - Axial_Mat | ecosystem: Environmental > Aquatic > Marine > Oceanic > Microbial...
ATCAGAAACAACTGCAAGACGGTATTTCTCATGGAGAACAGGCAGGATAGAGCTGATATCAGGAGCCAGGGATGGAACAGGGTTCATTTCCATCTCTTCGTGTAGAATTACAAGTTTGTTAAATTGTTCGGAATCGAGTTCCCTTTTCAATTCCTTGAGGAGGACTCTCAGCCTTTCAGCTACAGTCCATGTACGGTTTTCCTGGTACCAGGCCTGATAAAAGGCTGCATCTGCTGCATCATACGCGGCATGGATTAAACTCTGTGGTACTGATTTCCCACTATCACGGAGAAACTGTTCCACAAGATTCCGTCTATGCACAGGTTTGGGAGGCAAGCCCATACGAGATCGTTCCGGCTCATCTGAATCGTCAATAAAGACTGTATCCCAAAGATCAAATGTGACAACTTTAATATTATTATTCACGATAATACCCCTGAATCTGTATAGTTGATATATTTTTTACAGTGAGAAGATTTTTTCTAAACTGCCCAGTCAAGCCCGAGTTCGGCAATCTTATGGGCTCGGGGAATACCCATTTCATCCCAGCCCATTAATCCGTAATACATTGCTTTCATCTTTTTGAAGTCATCTTCCTTTACCGATTTCCCTTCTGACGGTCCGTCATATAATGGCTGGAACATCTTTGATGGAAGTTTATCATCATTCTCTGTCAGTCCTCTTTTCAGATTGAGAAGACGCATCATTGTGATCTTTCTTTCACCGGCCTTCATCAGTTCCCAGAAAGTCATATCCATACCGGTTGTGAACCTTATCAGATCTTCCATCTCAGGGTAGGTATACAGACTGCCTGCACCCCAGCAGAACATACAAAGATTCAGAGAGTCGAGAACAGAGTAATAATACTGGGAGTAGACTGCCATACGGACTTTGTTCACCCCTGTAGAGTCCGCTGTATCTGTTTCAACGATACCCAGGCCTCTGGATACGTCCGATGTGTCGCTTACCAGCCAGTCATGTTCGCTGGACATGTGGTCGGCACCTATGGGGACAACCGCATACATCAGTGCCAGAGAGGGTTTCACCTGGGGCATGTGAACGGCAAAACCATGCCCCTTCACATGAACGGCATACTGCCGGGTTTCTTCCCCGAAGTATTCAATGGCGGCTTCAAAACCTTCCGCCAGAATATCTCCGATACCCCTTCGTTCTCCCACAAGTTCAATAAGCCGGATCAGAGCATCCGCATTGCCGAACCCGAACCCTTCAACACCGATCTGTTCTTCTTCAATCAGACCTTTCTCCACAGACTCAGCCAGATAGGATGCGATTCCCCCCAATGTGATTGTATCGATACCGTAGCTGTTGCAGAGCTCGTTGGCTCTGGCTACTGCAACCGGATCAAAAATGTCCAGATTTGATCCGAGAACTCCGAGAGTTTCAAATTCAGGGCCGCCCAGCCTGTCGGTCACTTTGTATGGGGATTCCGCCTTCACCGTCTTCCTGCATCCCACAGCACATCCGTAACAGGTTGTGCTCTTCCCGAGAAACCCTTCGTCGTAATTTCTTCTATCCAGCCTGGCATATTCTTTGTGGAAACCTGTGGAATAGTTATGAGTACAGAGATTACCCGCTTCTGCGTTACCGATAAGGATCCCTTCTGTTCCGTATTCTTTCAGAGTTGAAACAAAGCCGGAATCGGGAATTCTTGAAATTGCAGTCCTGGCCAGTTTTTTTAATTCTTCAGGGTTCTCAAAGACAATAGAACCGGTGGCCTGAACCACAATAGCCCGTAGATTTTTACTACCGAAAACAGCACCCATTCCTGTTCTGCCGTATGCATTGTGAAGATCAGAAGAAACAGAGGCATAACGGACAAGTTTTTCACCGGCTGGGCCGCATTGAATCACCGATATACCTTTATTCCCGAATACCTTTTCAAAATAGATTCTACCTTCCAGAATCGATTTCCCACTGATTTCTCCAGCATCCCGAATCTCGATGGTTTCATCATTAATAAAAATATATGATGGTTTCTCAGCTTTCCCGGAAACTGCAACTGCATCCCAGCCTGTCCGTTTCAGATAGGGGCCGAAACTTCCCCCGGCCTGGGAATCACCCACACCGCCGGTTTCAGGTGATAAAGCAGTCAGGCTGCAGCGGCTCACACCGCTTACGGCGGGTCCTGTGGTTATTCCGGGGGCTACTGTAATGATATTCTGTGAACTCAGAGGATCTGTATCAGCTGTGGTTTCCTTCAACAGGTAATAAGTACCGAAACCACCACCACCTAGATATTTCCGGTAGAAATCTTCATCCGGTGTTTCTTTCCGAATTGAACTGTCCGTAAGATCAATTCTCAGAATATTGCCTGTATAGCCTTTTGACATATGCTTCTCCTTTACATGGATTCCTTGAGCAGCGTTCTGAGGTTATCCCTGGTACATCTTCTTGAATTTGTCGTATGGCAGGGATCAAGGAATGCAATTCTTGAAATTTCATCCACTTGATCAGCACTGACACCTGCCTCTCTGAGGGATGATGGGATACCAATTCTTTCATTCAATGATTTTATCTCATATATTGCTTGTTCTGCCGACTCCAGCGGACTTAAATTAAATATATTAATTCCGAATTCCATTGCTATTGCAGAATATTCCTGTTTTGATACCTCTTTATTGAAATCCATAACTGCTGGAAGAACAATTGCATTTGCTAAACCATGTTGAATATCACATACGGCAGACAGGGCATGAGATAGAGAATGTGCGGCACCCAGATCTTTCTGGAAAGCTATACCGCCCATTACCGCTGCCAGCATCATATTCCCCCTGGCTTCAATGTCATCAGGATTTCTGACAGCATTCTCCAGATTCCTGATAATGAGTTGGATGCCCTTAACAGCTATTCCATCACATATCGGGTGAAAAATCGGAGCTGTAAGAGATTCAATATTATGCGTCAGTGCATCCATTCCCGTAGCTGCAGTCAGATCGGGTGGAAGACTTACAGTCAGTTCGGGATCAAGAACTGACAGTGAAGGCAACATCAGAGGGTGACAGAGAAATATTTTCCTTCCTTGTGAAGTTGAATTGATAACAGAACACTTTCCTACTTCACTTCCAGTTCCTGAAGTTGTAGGTATTAAGATAATTTTCGGTAAAGGACCTTGTATCTCTTTTTTATTTGAGGATTGAGAATCATAGTCTTCAATTCTTCCGCCTTCTCCAATCAGTACAGCAAGAGCTTTAGCCGCGTCCATGGCACTTCCGCCACCGGCACCGATTATTAAATCACAACCGGAAGAATTATAAACTTTAACACCGCCTTCGATATCAGTGTCATGAGGATTCGGTCGAATATCTGAAAAAATCCGGTATGATAGATGTTTATCTTCCAGTGTTCTGAGAATCGTTTGGAATGCAGCTGTCTTTGTCATTGCCGGATCTGTAATTATTAAGGGTTTAGTCAAGTTCAAAGTATTGATTTCTTCCGGAATAACCTGGATCGAACCCGGACCGAATATGATAGGAACCGGAAAAGAAAACCTGCTAATAGACATAGATATAATCCTTATTCTGAATTTTTATTAATTTGCAATCGGTATAACAAGATTCGTAAGCCAGTTTACGAATTCAATTTGTCTTATTTCATCAGAAAGAACATCATCATCAACAGAATACTGCCAACGAAGATTCTTTTGGGCTGTATCATTGAAAATTGATTCCAGATTCCTGCTGTAATTGACTAATTCATTATGGTTTTTAAAATAACCCTGCTTAATAAGCTTTTCTTCTCTGGCAAGAATAAGTCTGGCAATTACCTGCAACGTATATTCAGGATGATACTGAGTTGCCCAGAATACACCATTCAAATATTTTACCTCTACAGCCTGGACAGGAGAGAAATCATTGAAAGAAAGAATAGCACCTCCAGGTGGCATCTCTGTAATGATATCATCATGGCTGATGAAAGCATCAAAAACCATTGGCTTCCCCTTGTACATGGAATGCTTTCTACCTTGTTCTGAAAGTTGAATTTTTCTTGCAATACCCATTTCTCTTCCTTTAGGATTGGGTTCAACTTTTCCTCCAGCCGCATATACAGCCATTTGAGCGGCCCAGCAGCTTCCGAATTGCGGGATGCCGTATCTGTAAGCCGATTTGGATAAGTTTACGAGTCTTACAACTCTGGGATCATGGTCATGATAAACAGTAAGGTTACATCCGGGCCATATGATTCCATCATAGATTTCGAGCTCTTTACCTTCAGGTATTCTTGCATCTGCATCGCTTGTGTAAATTAAATCGTATTGTGCATCGGCCATATTGTTTAATAGTAAGGACGCATACAAATTTCCAGCTTTTGTAACACCGAACTTTTCAAACTTATCCCGATCCTTTCGTGCATAACTGTCTGTAATAAGGAATTTTAATTTCTTGGTCATTTATTACCTGTTATATAATCTGATAAATAATAAGAGTAATGAAAATCATAACTCATAAACATTGATATGGATCAGTACTCCAACAATCGTCGTGCGTTTTCAACAGTAATCTTACTTATAGATTCCTGACTGATTCCAAACCTCTTTAACTCAGGTATGACAAAGTCAAGGATCCCGCTATAACCGAATCCCCCAAAAGATCTTGTCATGGTTTTCTGATAGACATCGTTACCGATTACGATTTGATCCTCATAACCCTCCTCAATTAGTCTGATAAGTCCTGTAAGTCGGATCGTGTCCCATGTTCTTGGATATTCTCCGAAACAATCAATGCTGATACTTGCCCCACAATCCAACACCTCATGAGCCCAATCCAGATTGATTTTATTATTTTGCTGTTCCAGAAATATTGAAATGAAATCGCCTTCCCAGAAACTGAAATGAATGTGGCAAAGCAAAAGCTTTGCAGGTGATATTTCAGAATCAAGAAGAATCTTCAACATTTTTCTTCGGCTGTCCAAACCAGTGTTTCTGCTTGCATGAACGGTTGTGAGTATATTCTTGAGCCGAGATATCTCCGCTGTAACTTTGAAGAACTTAAGTTCATCAGGACTATCTGTACGTATACCAGCTTTAATCTGACCAGCACAGATATCAGTATTGTCAATGCCTTTTTCAAGGTCTTTCAAAAGGTAATATCTGTATTGTGATTCATTCATTTCACAGAATTTATCCGGCCATGTCGGTTTTACATACAAACCGGTACTGGCGATTATATTAACTCCAGTGATTTCTGAAATGTTTTTTAATTCAGAAATATTTCTTGAAATCCCAGGCGCACTGGCTTCAAGTATTGAAACGCCACCGCTTTGTCTGAAATATTCAAGTTCCCGGATCATCAGAGAAATGTCTGAAAGATCCCAATTGTGTTTATTGTAGGCTCTATAACCCAATTCATTTAGAAAGCTCAAATCTTCAATACATATATCTTTGTTAATATCAATTGGATAATTATCACTTGTTGAAACTCCTGATTCAGCAGTGAATATATGAGAGAAATTGGCAAGAATATGATCATGCATTGATGTAATACCAAGTGATTCTGATTCAATAGAACCCTGGACGGTCATTATTTGTGCCATGTAGATTCTCCATGACTGTTATTGCTTGAAAGCATATCGATTTGATTCGTAATGTGAAAATTTTTATCAGATATGTGTTCGCGATATTTCTTTTTAAAGTTGAATATCTGTGGCTGATTGTTGTCGAGTCCTTGCAGTATATCACCATTTGCATAATGAATTGATAATCTACAGATATTATTTTCAATGTGTATTTTTGCATAGTGCATGGCATTTTCTCCATAAACATAATTATACCATTGTGTATTCCTATGAATATTCCCTGGTCTGTTATCTGAAAGAATCTCTTTTTCAATGGATTTGTCATGGAAATAATGAAGTTCAGATTCCTTGAAATAATCAGAGTTGATGTATCCATCAGAATAATTTATTTTATCCCATGGGTAATGAATAAATGTATGATATTCATATGCTTGCGTATTCAGGTTGAACCATTGCTGATCTTTACACACATAGGGTTGATGTGTGAATAAATTATAGTTACTTTCGAGATCTATCCCGGATGAACCGATACAGAAATAATCAATGAAATCTTCACCTGGGACATCATTTTCATTTAATACAAATCCATTGTCGCCATATTTATAGTACCAGTGTTCATAGAGGTGGGAATGTCCCCAGAATACTGCATCAACATTATAGTGTGAAATGATTGGGAGTATCCAATTTTTCAGTTCTACATCCTCAGGGAATTCACCATTTGTGAATACAGGTTGGTGTAATATGACGAAAATCCACTGGCAGTTATTCTCAATAGCTTTTTTCAGGTCCTTAATAAACCAGAGTTTCTGCTCTTCCGATACTTTAGAGTTCATACCATCATAACCACCCTCATAAGCATCAAGAAAAGAGAAGTGGATTGTTTTGTAATCAAATGAATAATAACATGCATTTCTGTCTTCAAAGTTATAAGGGAAAAATTTTCTGAATGCTTTGTTATCATAGAATGGATAATATTCATGATTGCCTATTGCCGCTAATATGGGTCTGCCGGATGCCATTCCGGGTAATATTTTCAGAAGTTTGAACCATGCTTTGGAAGAATTCCCGAGATGAACTAAATCACCTGTTTGAACGATAAAATCAGGATTCTCTTTATCAATGCGTTCTGAGAAAATCTTGTTTGTTCTGATTGTATAGTCGTCATTCGGCTGAAGATCGCCGGAAATAATAAAATCTATACATTCAGGATTTCTTTTTGCAGTTCTGAAAGAAAAAACATATTCCTTTCTGAAAAAATATAGATCTTCAATGATTGAAAAATAGTATAGCTTATCAGGTTTCAGTTTTGAGAGAGAAATTCTATGATTCCTTGATCTCGGTGAAATTTCACTTTTTCTAAGAGAAGTTCCTGAAGTGCCCCATCTCAGTTCTGATGTTTTCTTATCTTTTGTGTGCCAGCATATTTCTATCGAACTTTCCGGATTATCCTTCAGTATAAGCCATGGACCGGCTGTAATCCTGAAAGATTTTTGTCTGAATATATCTTTCCACAGGAATCTCATGGAAAATGAAGCAATTTTCAATAAAACGATAAAATTATTGATTTTACAGGACATGATAATACTATTACCCTTTCAGAGAGCCGGAAAGAGCGGATTGAACAAATAGATTCTGAAAGATCATATATATTAGAATTACAGGTATTATAGATAGTGCAAGTCCTGCATATATGGCTTGGAAATTAGTGGTATATGAACCTTGGAGTGAACTTATCAGTGGTGTTATTGTGTATTTCTTCTCATTCAGGAAAACAAGCCCTTGAAGAAGATCATTCCAGAACTTGGGGAATTTTATTGCCGCATATGTAGCAAATGGAACTTTCGTCAGAGGAAGTAGAATGTGGATAAAGTATTGAAGTCTGTTACCACCATCTATTTCTACCGATTCCCTGAGAGATCCGGGGATTGAGGCAATATATGAAGTGAAAACCATAACAGGAAGAGCCCCACCTTTTGCGAATATAAGGAAAATAGACCAGTATGAATTGCCAAGACCAAAGAAGACACCGAGAATCATATACACAGGTAGAATGATCATTACAGGGGTAATAATCATTTCCAGAAGATACATATTGTATATCCAGCTATGCCATTTTTTTTTGAAACCGGCCAGAACTGATCCAGTCATAATGGAAAACAGGCCTCCAGTGATGAGACTTGAAAAAGTCAGTATGACTGTCATTACTATCGAATGTAGAATTCGCTCATCTGTCAATATTGTGATCCAACCATTATACTTTACATATGGATTGAAATATGCTTCTAATTTTTCCCTGGGTATATTGTACTCTTCTGAGATTTCTTCCCAGGTAAGGTTCGGATCGATGTATCCTGAAATCCCGAAAGCTTTTTTAGCCTCGCGAAGATCTACGTTGTAATAGGTAGCCAGATCTCCATAAGTGCTTTTTATATTGAACTTGTCCAGTTCCGGTGGGATCAGATGAAATTCTGTGGATCTGATAGTCGGAATAAACGATCGAATGCCAAGAAAGTAGAAAGGTATAATAGATGTTACTGAATATGCCAGTAGTACAGTTGAGATAATGATACCAGCTATTTTCTTTTTTGTTATTCTCTTTGAACTTTTCATTAAGTTACTCCATATATGCATTGAATTTCTGTTGAAGACGACCCAGGAGGATTCCAACAATCAATAAAGGAATATTGATGGTCATAGACATTGCCATTGCTTCAGCAAGTGTTCCGGATTGACTTGCCCCGGAACCGGCGAAGCCTATCTTAAACAGAAGTATTGAAAAGAATCTGACATTACTATTTGAAGTTAATGCGCCCATCCCGACAGCTTCATCGAATACGCCCCAGGAACCGATCAGGCAAAGCACAGTGGCAACGATGATACTTGCAGACATCTGAGGGAAATAGATATGCCTGAGTCTCTGAAGGTAATTTGCTCCATCGACTCTCGAGGCATGTATAGTTTCCGTGGGAATGGCCAGAAGACCTCCGAGAAATATCGCCATATTAAAACCGGCATATCTCCAACCGACCATAAGCGGGAAAAGCCATGAAGATACACGGGGATCTTTAATATCGACAGCATTCTCGATCAGGCCCAGTTTGAGCAGTAATAAATTAAGACTTCCTGTATCTCTTGAGAATAATAAAAGCATAATAAGGCCGATACCAAGGCCTGATATCATGTAAGGCAGGTAAATAATCGTAAAGAAAGGTTTTTTCCATCGGCTCTTGATTTCGTACATCAACAGAGCCAGAGTCATCCCGAATATATAAACTGTTGCATAGTTGATAATTGTAAATATAATTGTTCTCTTTACAGCTGAATAAAATGAATCAACAAGTGGATATTGAAAAATACTAACAAAGTTCTTGAGTCCGACAAAATCAATATCATTATCAATGAATCCGATCTGGTCTGTCAGCAGGATCGGGATGGAAATCAGAAAGGGTAATATCGTCAACGTAAAGAAGATTATGAATTGAGGTGTCAGAAAGGCTAAATCCCATAAAAGATTCTGCCGTTCTCTTTTTACATAACTAAATCCCTTCTCATATTTCATAGTTTTCAGCTTCCTTATATGTAAAATAATTGAGATGGAAGGGGCTTGTATTACAATCCCCTTCCCGATTTTAAGAGTAGAAAAGCGTAACTCTTAGCAAAATCATCAGGTTGCTAGAAGCTGTAGGCGTTTTCCCATCTTTTCTGAAGGATCGACATAAAGCTTTCAAGGCTCATGCTGCCCTTCAGGTATTCACCCAGGGGTTCGGTTATTTCATTATCCTGCATCACTTCAGGTGTTCCATCAACTTTATACCGGCTGGCAGTTTGAAGACCCCAGAGTGCACTTTCCCAGGTTAAACCGGAACCGAAGGCACCTTCTGATGCTGGTTTAATCACATGCAGGTATTGAGGGCTGTTTACAGAGAATCCTTCACTGGTGGTTTTGAAATTAGGTTTCTTACCATTAAACTGTGCTCTCATCTCGGCAACTTCAGGAGAGTTGTACCAGATAAATGCTTCTTTTATTTCGTTCCAGTTTTCGGTTCCTTCATACTGTGAAAAGATAGAGGATCCCCAAGCGGAACCGATTGGATAGGTATATAGTTTTCCGTTATTCGCAGGGAATGGTACACCATCAAGATCGGCATCAGGGTCTGCAGCAAGCACTTTGTTCCATATCCAGTGACCATGTAATGTGAAAATTGATTTCCGAGCGATGAAACTCGCTTCAAAATCATTTTCCCATTCTCTCTGGAGGAAGTTTTCAGGCAGATAGCCTTTCTGATAGTATTCTTTCATCTTTTCAAAGAATGGTACATAGGGATTTTTCTGAAGATCGGTCCAGTCAATTTTACCCATATATACATCAACAAGATCCTGCGGTTCAGCTCCTAATGAAAGAGCTAGAGTATTTGCAAAGCTTGTCATCCAGGCCCAGGCATGCCATCCGGTATCCAGAACATATTCAATACTGTCAGAA
>Ga0256913_10002159_pt1 | contig 10010 bp, 8 predicted proteins | sample Axial_MatmetaG_FD_185970 | JGI IMG/M metagenome (GOLD analysis project Ga0256913, IMG submission 185970) | Deep-sea worm associated microbial mat communities from Axial Seamount, Juan de Fuca Ridge, Pacific Ocean - Axial_Mat | ecosystem: Environmental > Aquatic > Marine > Oceanic > Microbial...
CGGGGATTTAAAATGTGCAAAAGCCAAAAGGTGCGTCCACAAAAGTTGCAAAAGGCGATGGCGTTACACACACCACAAATACGGATATATATTCACGGGGTGAATTGTAAACAGGCAGTTTAGAAGTTTGATAACTACTTCGTAATTGGATAGAATTCATCCCGTGAAATTTTAGCAAACACCGCAATATGGGCGGTGCAATTTGCGAACGTTTATGGTTTGGGTTGAGATTCCGGGGCAAGTCTGGAATGATGAGGTAATAATGGTATATAATTTTGTTTTTTTACCCTTTTGTCTTCGACATTTCCCCTTATAAGGGGAAAGCGTTCTGAATTAGCTACGCATAAGATTGTAAAAATAGTTGTCGATTGTTGGTTTTTTGCTTGCAGGCCTTCAGCCTGCGGTGGTTACGCTGGGGTGTTTCATAGGGCGTTGCCGTACCTGTCCTGCACAGCAGGGTGCTATTGATTTCAGGCTTTCAGCCTGGTTTTCCGAAGCTCAGGGACAGGGAGTTTCCTAACTCCCTGAAAAATGCCGGACTTTACCACATCGTAATCGCTATGCAAGAAAGTACGGTTCCCTTACTGCGCCGTAGGTGCAGGATATCGGTAGCCCCGTGCTTTAGCACGGGGTTAAAATGCGCGAAAGCCAAAAGGTGCGTCCGGTAAAATTGCCAAAAGCGACGGTGTTTACACGCACCACAATTGTAGAAGCAAAAAAATCCAATTCAAAATAAAAAAATTAAGTAGGGTAAATTAGAACTCCCTTGTAGTAGTCTATATAAAAATCAAAAGTCTGAAAACAAAATCAATGTCAATGAAAAAAATTCTGATTATCCTGCTGGTCTATTTTGTCGCTACGATGAATCTATTTTCACAAGAACAACTGATACTTACGGGAGTTGTTAAAAACGCAGAGAATAACGAAACCCTGCCCTCTGCAAATATTATTGTTAAAGGGACATCCATTGGAACCACAACAAATGTCGATGGTTTTTTTACGCTGCTGAATCTTCCGGGGAAAAAATTTACATTGAATGTTTTTTATGTGGGTTGTCATCCTTTGGAAATTGATGTTAATCTCGACTATTTTGAAGGTCGGCTGGAGATTGAGATGCAACCATTGAATATCGAAATCGAAGAAGTTTTTGTAACTGCAAAAACTTACAAAATGATGAAAGCTACGGAAGGAGTAAGCGACATCCGTGTTTCGCCAATGGATTTAAAAACCCTGCCTAGTTTTGGTGAAGTCGATATTTTTCGTTCGTTGCAATTGCTTCCCGGAATCAGCGGCACCAACGAAAGTTCGTCGGGGTTATATGTACGGGGGGGAACTCCCGACCAAAACCTGGTACTGTTAGACGGGATGACCGTTTACAATGTTGACCACTTTTTTGGATTTTTCAGCGCATTTAATGCCGACGCAATAAAAGACATACAAATGTACAAAGGCGGTTACCCTGCCAAATATGGCGGACGAATTTCGAGTGTAGTAGATCTAACCGGAAAAACAGGAGACCCAAAACATTTTCATATGAGTGGTGGAGTGAATTTGTTAAATGCCCATACCAGTATCGAACTTCCGTTATGGGATAAAGGATCGATATTATTAACTGCCCGCCGCTCATATACCGATTTTCTGGAAAGCGGATTATACAATAAAATTTACGATATGCTCTCGCAAAGCAATGCGGAGCAAACACAACAAGCTCCGGTTACTCCAATGCCCGGCGGAGGTGGAGGTCCCGGAATGGGTGGACGTGGTGGTGGTTTTAGCTCGTTGCAACAACCTGAAGTATCGACAACCCGGCCTACTTTTTATTTCTACGACCTGAACGGAAAAATTACCTACCGTCCAACCGAGAAAGATAATCTTTCGATAAGCTTGTACAGCGGAAAAGATAATTTGAATGATGACTCCGAAAACATTCGTGAAATAGGCGGCGACCAATTTGTGGGACGTAGAATTACAAATAACAAGTCGGAAGACACCGACTGGGGAAATGAGGGAATTAGTTTTAAATGGTCACGACAGTGGAACCCGAAATTTTATTCGAATATTATGGGTGCCTACTCGCACTATTTTAGTAACTATAATCAGAAAATAATAAACGAAACTTACGATATTGATGCCGATACATTAATGAACGGACGTGCCTTTGGAAGTTATGAGGATAACGATGTAAATGAGATATCATTTCGTATGGATAATGAATGGCTTATTTCGAACCAGCACCGTTTGGGTTTTGGATTAAATTTCTCGCAAACCAATGTTACCTACGATTTTATACGCGACGACACACTGTCTATTTTAAACCGCGATGAAACAGGAATTTTAACTACACTTTATGCACAAGACAACTGGAAAGTAACACCTAAACTCGAAGTTAATGCCGGTATTCGTGCCAACTATTACGATATGACGGGAAAGGTATATATAGAACCGCGTCTCTCATTCAAATACGCCGCCACCGACCATTTTTCGATAAAAGGTGCTACCGGAAAATATAACCAGTTTGTTAACCGCGTTATCAACGAAAACGTTACTGAAGGTTCGCGCGACTTCTGGCTGATTGCCGATAACGATTTGGTCGACGTTCAATCGTCGTGGCACTATATTTTGGGTGGAAGTTTAGAGAACGAAATGTTACTTTTCGATGTGGAAGCATACTACAAAACACTGGAGGGACTCTCGGAATTCTCGTTGCGCTACCGGCGTAATAATATTGAACTCGACCAGCTTTTCTTTTCGGGAGATGGAACAGCAAAAGGAATTGAGTTTCTGCTTCAGAAAAAACAAGGCGAATTTACGGGCTGGATAACATACACACTTGCGCAGGTCGAACATCAATTCGACGGGTTAAATGAGGGAAATCCGTTTCCGGCACTGCACGACCAAACCCACGAGCTCAAAATTGTAGGGAACTGGGAACCACATCCACGATGGAGGTTCTCAACAACCTGGGTTTACGGTTCGGGAAAACCTTACACTGCGCCCGAGTCGCAATATAAGATTGATTTACTCGACGGACGCCAGTTTTCATACATAAGTGTCGGAGAAAAAAATGGAGAACGTTTACCGGCTTACCACAGAATGGATGTTGCTGCTCACTATCTTTTCGAAATCGGGAATGTAAAAATGGATGCCGGATTCTCTATATTCAATCTTTACAATCGGACTAACATTTGGTATCGACAGTTCGATTTACAAGAGTTGCCAATGGTTATTAACGACGTAACTTATTTGGGAGCAACACCAAATATTTCACTGAATTTTAGTTTTTAGAATAATAAACAGATTTAAAAATATAGAATTATGACTGGAAAAATAAATAGATACGCCACATTCTTATTATTTATTATTGCTCTCGCAAGTTTTATTTCGTGTGAAGATGAGGCCATTTATACTCCCGACGAGCGTTTTGTTTTGCAGGCTTATTTATATGCCAACGAACCGGTTTACGATGTAAAAGTACACAATGCAATTCCACTAACATCTTCCGATACAGTTGGCGCTCCAATTAACAACGCAACAATTACACTCTACAAAAACGATGTTGCTTACCCTTTAATTTCGAGCAGCGATACAGGAACCTATCATTACCCGGGCGACGATTTGATTATTGAAACCGGAGAGTCTTTTTATATTGAAGCCACAGTTGATAATAAAACAGTAAGTGCAACAACAACTGTTCCTGATACTCCGCAGGGAGTTAAAATGTCGACCGAACTGATTGAGTTACCTGAAGTAACAATAGACCCTTACACCGGACGCCCCGACATGTACGCACTAAGAGAGATATTAGGAATGCAGGGAAGTGTTCAGTTAGAGGTAATCTGGGACAACCTCGAGGGTGAGCTTCATTTTGTTGCAATAGAAAATGCCGAAGACGACCAGGAGTCGATATTTCCCGATATGGGAGGAAAATTTGGACAAATTGGTAGAGGAGCTTTTCGCAGAATTACATTTCCTACCCGCGAAAGTTCGTATCAAATTAATTTCAGAGAGATAAAATACTGGGGAAAATATGTGGTTAAGGTTTACCGGGTAAATCAGGAATACGCCGATTTATACGACAATTTAGAGCAAGATTCACGCGACCTGAACGAACCACCTACAAATATTAAAAACGGGCTGGGAATTTTTAGTGCTTTTAATTCTAAAACAGTCTATTTTGAAGTTGTAAAACAAGGTTCAAATCCAAATGGCTGGTAAAAAATTAAATGCATAATCAAAAAAAACAGATCCGGGAGTTGGGAATGTGCGACAGCCCAAAGGTGCATCCACAAAAGTTGCAAAAAGCGATGATGTTGCACGCACCACAAAAAACCCGTAATTTTCTTTCAAAATTTTACTCGTAAATAAATTTTCGAATAATGAATAACGAATTTTAGAAGGGAGGAAGCTGCATTGTAATTGTTGCACGGGAAATTCCCTCCAAAACTTTCACGGTGTGAATTCTACCAAATTGCAAAGTTGTTTGCAATCTTTTGGATGATTTTTTTATCGTTCACGCCGTGAATAAATAATGGGTATTGCAATTTGTGAGCATTTATGGTTCGGGTTAAGATTCCGGGGCAAGCCCGGAATGACAGGGTGGTGATGGTATATAAATTTGTTTTTTACCCTTTTGTCTTCGACATTTCCCCTTATAAGGGGAAAGCGTTCTGAATTAGCTATGCATAAGTTTGTAAATTTACAGGCTTGCAACCTATTACACCAGAGAAAACCACAAAGTAATAGCTACACGAGATTATCTGGCTCTCTGCGCCGTTAGGTGCAGAATGTGAATAACCTCCCGCCGTGCGGGACAGGTAGGGATTTATCCCGGGGTTAAATATGCGCGAAAGCCAAAAGGTGCGTCCACAAAAATTGCCAAAAGCGACGGTGTTTGCACGCACCGCAAATACCCCGTAATTTCCTTGTAAACTTTCACACCGTAAATATAATTTTGAATAACGAATTTCGAAGGGTGGAAACGACGTTACACGCACCACAAATACGGATAGAAAACCAAAGTAAACAAGGCAATAAAAGCCAACACCGAAACCATGTTTATAATACAAGTTTTATAAATATCTCTGTCGGTAACAATCCGGTTGTTTTTGCCAATAAACGGTTTCTCCACCAAAGCTCCGTGATAATAATTTGCTCCGCCAAACCGGCAATCCAGTATTCCTGCAAGCGCTGCTTCGGGGCAACCGGCATTCGGGCTACTGTGTTTTCTGCCATATTTAAAAACAAATTTTGCTCCCCTAAAACTAAAAGTTATCAGCACCATTAACAGGGCGGTTATTCGTGCCGGAATAAAATTTACCACATCGTCGAGACGGGCGGCAAACCAGCCAAAATCTCTGTATTTTTCCGATTTATATCCAATCATAGAATCGAGCGTATTTACCATTTTGTAAGCAAACATTGCAGGTACGCCACCAATAAAGTAAAAAAACAGCGGCGCAATTACACCGTCGCTTAAATTCTCGGCAAGAGTTTCGAGTACTGCAATACGAATTTCATTTTCGGAAAGTTGCCCGGTTTCGCGCCCCACAATAAAACTCAACTGTTTTCTGCCAGCTTCAATTCCTTTATTCTTCAGATGTTTTATTACTGCCACCGATTCGGATATTAGCGAACGGTTTGCCACTCCGTAAAAAACAAAAGCCGAGGTTATTACAAGTTGTAAGTATTTATATCCGGAAGTAATATTCAGCAAATAAAAGAGTACAGTCCAAACAAATGCAATAAGAGCGAGTGTTAAAATCGCCCCTTTTAGTTTCCTGTTTTTCCCACTATTTAACTGTTTTTCTCCCATCGAAATTAATCTCCCAAAAAGCCGGATTGGATGCGGCAGCCAGCGCGGGTCGCCCAACAACGAATCGAGCGCAAAACCAATAAGCAACGGAAGAATAATCTCGCTATAACTCATCGAAATAACTTTTTAACCCGGAAATTAACAGGTCGGTATTTTTTCTGTTTTGAACAGAAAGACGAATATAAGAGTTATTAAGTCCCCGAAAATTGGATGCATTTCTAATTAAAATCCCCATCCTTTTCACAAGAAACTCTTTTAAATCTGCTGCATTTCCGCTTTTTAACCGAATAAGAAAATAATTTCCGTTTGACGGAAAAACTTTTAATTGCGAAAAATTAGTTAATTCTTTCAATAGGTAACTATTCTCTTTTTCAATTTCGGAAATCAATGGGAGCAGTCGGTTGTAGTTTTGCAAAATAATCTTTCCGGCTTCAACTGCAACAGAATTTACCGACCACGGAATGGTATATTTTCCTAATTCGGAAATAATTTCAGAACTTGCCAAAACATAACCAAGTCTGATTCCGGGAATTGAAAATGCCTTTGTAAACGAACGGATAATTACAAGGTTCGCAAACTTTTCCAACAGAGGCAAAGCAGACTGAAAGTCAACCGACAATTCAGCAAACGCCTCGTCAATAATAAAAATAGTGTTACTATTTTTAGTTATTATTTTTTCAACTGTTTTAACCGAAACTGTTTTCCCTTCGGGATTATTTGGGTTGCCCATCCAAACTACATCTTCGGCAAACAACAAATTCATCAACGATTCGGTGTATAATTTGAAACTTATTTTATGGTTGTATCGCCTGCAAGCCTTTTCGTATTCGGCAAACGACGGAGTTATTATCAGCGATTTCTCATCTGCAAAAAGCTGTGCCAGCAAATAAATTCCCTCAACCGAACCATTTGTTACACAAATATTTTCGGCACTTAATTTATGATGAACTGCCAGCAACTCTTTTAGCTCGCCGGCTTCAGGGTGCGGATAATCGATTGTTTTTCTCAGTACACTTTCCAAACTTTTATAAAACCAAATGGGTGGCGGCTTGTACCACACATTCGAACTAAAATCGGCTGTTATTTTTTCGTGGTAGTTGTATTTATCGTTTCCATGAATATTGTGGATACTATACATGTTTCTTTTTTTATTGGGTTATTGTCATTATTGTTGAAGTTGACAATGTAAGCGCAGTGAACAGACAACTTCTTTTAATCCGCCTCCAAATCAATTGACTTATAAATATATTCCATATCGGCACTTTCACGAATTAGTTTTGCCAGTTTATCGTACTGCTGTTCCTTGAACTTTTTAAAATCCATTTCGGTGCTTGCCTCTTTTCCCGAAGCCGCCAAAACACGCTTTACAATTTCAATATTATCAAAAATGCCGTGAATATATGTGCCCCACGTTTTGTCGTCTAAGAACCAGCCATCGTTTTTTTTGCCTTCAATTTTACATGCCGGCGATTTTTTTGCCGAAACGGTTTCGCCCATATGAATTTCGTAACCGGTTCCTTTTAAATTTCCCTGAAAAACAAAGTTACATTGGCGGGTTGTTTTGACTTCAGTTAAAGTTGTTTTTACCGGAAGAATTCCAAGTCCCGGAATTTTTTCAATTTCTCCTTCAATGTGCTGTGGGTCGAGAATCCACTCGCCCATCATCTGAAAACCACCACAAATTCCGTAAACCGCTTTTTGTTGTTGGTATGCTTTTTTAATGGCTGCTGCCATTCCCTGTTTTTGAATAAAAAGCATATCGGAGATTGTATTCTTCGAACCGGGGATAATTATTATATCTGCCTGCTCTAAATCGTTGGGCGTTGCAGCGTAATACAGATTTACTTCGGGCATCTGCTCCAACAGGTTAAAGTCGGTAAAGTTCGACATATGGCGAAGCAACACCACTGCAATATTTACCTTTCCGGCAACCGATTGAAACTGCTTTTTATCTACCACCACCGAGTCTTCGTCGTCGATATAAATATTGCGAAAATACGGGATTACCGCCACTACCGGCACACCACACAACTGCTCCAGTTTTTTTCGTCCATCGTCGAACAGCGAAATATCGCCCCTGAATTTATTGATAATAATTCCTTTTATTTGAGCACGTTCGGCAGGTGGTAAAAGTTGCATTGTGCCGAATAAGCTACCGAAAACGCCACCTTTGTCGATATCGGCAATTAAATAGGTAGCTGCATCTTTTTCTACCGCCACACGCATATTTGTAATGTCGTGCTTCCAAAGATTCAGTTCCGAAATGCTACCTGCCCCTTCAATTACAACCGGAGAAAATTCCGCATCGAGTTTATCGAAAGCTTTCATTGCCTCGGCAAAAAGAAAATTGCGGTCGGTGCCAATAAAAAATTCCCTCGCCGATTTGTTTGCCCACGGTTTTCCGTTCAGAACAACCTGCGATTTCATTTCACCGGTGGGTTTTAGCAAAACGGGATTCATTTCAACGCGGCACGCTATTCCACACGCTTCGGCCTGCACGGCTTGTGCCCGGCCAATTTCCAAACCATCGGGCGTAGGAAAACTATTAAGCGACATATTTTGCGCTTTAAACGGCGCAGGGCTTAATCCGTCTTGTTTAAATATGCGGCAAAACCCTGCATTAATAACACTTTTGCCAACATCGGAGCCTGTCCCCACAAACATTATCGGGCGATATTTTTTCATAGAAATTAATTTTACACTACAAATTTCAAAACAGTTCCGTACCCGGGGTTAAAACTTGCAAACAGTTCTTCGATGGGGCGGTTTTCTATTATACTTTTAAAAATACGAATTACGCCCGCGTGGGTAAAAATAGCCACATTTGTATCTGTTGCAATATCCAACTCATTGTAAAAAAGGCTAATCCGTTTTACCATTTCAGGATACGATTCTCCATTTTGTGTCGGGAATTTCCAGTAGTTGTCCATCCATACTTTTCCCTGTGGCGAAAAATAAATTTCGTCCCAGGTTTGCATCTCCCAGTCGCCAAAATTAAGTTCCATCAACCGCTTATCTAAAATAATTTCGGTATTTGATGTAACCGATTCGGCAAGTATTCTGCACCGTTTTAGCGGACTGCTATAAACTTTGTCGAAATAAACTCCTTCAATAAAACCTGTTACTTTTTTCTGTTCTACCTGAAAAGAGCCTGCCACATCAACATCGGTTTGTCCGTAACAAACTTCGGAATCAACAGCTACTTTGGTATGTCGGATTAAATATAGGTTCATTTTGGTTATTTTATTGTGATTTGTGGTGATTGGTTATTTTTTCTTCGTCAATCACACATTTTTCCAAACCATTGCATTAAAAATTCTGAACTCCAAGCAGTGCCAAATAAAAAAACACTTCGCTTAATTGTTGTAATGCGCCAAGTATGTCGCCAGTGTAGCCACCAAGTTTTTTGTTGATATAAAACCGGAAAAGGTAAAAGACCGCAAAAAGCACTACCAATGCAACAACCGATTCTTTCCACGGCAACAACAAAAGAGTAATCACCCCGATACCAACAGCCAACAACAGCGAACCAACCGAATCGGCCTTGCCAATAGGTTTTGTTTTGCTTGTGGCATCTATCCGCACATACTCCGACGTATAAATCAGAAGAACAGGAAACAAGCGACTAACCGCGTGCCCTGCAATTATAACCAATGGAATTTGTGAGATTGCAATTCCCGAGAGTGTCAAAAATTTCATTCCGAGAATAAAAACCAAACCTGCCGTTCCGTATGTTCCAATCCGGCTGTCTTTCATTATCAGAAGGATTTTTGCCGGAGAATTGCCTCCCCCGAAACCGTCGCAAAAATCGGCAAAGCCGTCTTCGTGAAAAGCTCCGGTAAAAAAAACTGTTGCAATCATACTTAACAAAATTGCCACCTGAACCGGAAAAACCTGAACAGCACCCCAAAACATCAGCGCTCCCAAACCACCAACCAGCAAACCAATCAATGTAAAATAGCGTGTCGATTTATTTAACATCGTTTCGTTCCAGCCCTCAATGTTTTTTATTGGGAAACGGGTGTAAAACATCAACGCTGTCAGGAATATTTTAAATTCGGTCTTCATCTGTTTACATTTTGTATTTTACTGATTTCATCTCATTATAATTGTTTATTTCCAAAGGTATTCGATGGAACTCGCTGTATAATGATTCTCCTCCCGCCAAGTCGGGACAAGTTGTATGACAATTATTTGT
>Ga0256913_10002160_pt1 | contig 10008 bp, 8 predicted proteins | sample Axial_MatmetaG_FD_185970 | JGI IMG/M metagenome (GOLD analysis project Ga0256913, IMG submission 185970) | Deep-sea worm associated microbial mat communities from Axial Seamount, Juan de Fuca Ridge, Pacific Ocean - Axial_Mat | ecosystem: Environmental > Aquatic > Marine > Oceanic > Microbial...
TCCAGACTGCCGTTCAGCCCTATGGCCGGCCACTGGTTATAGTAATAATACCAGAGGCCGCTGAAAAACTGCAGGGGTAGAATAAATACTTTCAGGGTCAGATAAGAAATACGCTGCAGGGGGTTCAGCTTCTGCTCCCTGGTTTTGCAGTGGGGATGGGGCTCGCCTTTAAAAATGTCACAGACATAATACCTGGCTATTTTGTCCAGATTTTCCAGCGTCGGAACATACTGCTTCCACTCCCCGGTGGTCGCGTGCCAGAAAATCGCAAACACGCTGAGAATAATCAAAGACCAACCACAGAAAAGGTGAACCTGGTGCGCCTGTGAAAACCCCAGCAGCTTCAGCGAACCATGGATCTCAAACCCGGTTAGCAACAGGATGATGATCAGCAAGGCCTGCAGCCAGTGCCAGAATCGTTCAAAACGCGCGTACATCTGGATTCTCATTTTCATTTTAACTGCTCCTTTTTCATCTTGTTGCGACTGTTCACACGCATCACGGCATGGACAACCGTCCCGGCCAGACACAACAGAATAATAATCCAGCCGATCGTATCCAAAGCCCTGGATCTATCCCGACCCGGCAGGTAAAAGCCGGTCAAACCGGCCAGGCGGCCATTGCGGCTGTGACACTCGTCACACCTGAGAGCGTCCTCCTTTGGCGCCACCATATGGGTAATGGGCCAGTACATTTTTGTTTCCACGAAGCCGATCTTGCCGCTGTATGACTCCCCGGTTTCTTTCATGCCGGCGGCAACAGCCTTGTTCCAGTCATATTCCGCCCAGTACGCCCCGCTGCCTTTCTTGCCGAAAAGTTTGGGAATAACCAACGTTTTCCGTACCGGATCGTATACCTGTTTGCCCCGATAGATTTTGAAGGGAAAGATCCGGGCTTTGGGATCATCATAACTTCCTTCAATCCAGTTCAGGGAAACCGGCTTGCTGTCGTCGAACGAATCGGAAAGGCTGAGATAGCCCATTTTGCCGTTGTACCAGCCATATTCCGGCAGCACATCTTTAGCCCAGCGCATGTCCCCTTTTTTGGTATGGTATGTCATGGTCCCGTTTGCCGCCCTTTTGACAATCATTTTGCCGTCCTTGTCAAAACGTCCGGCGGTAGACCAATCCCACCACATCTTGGTATAGACACCTCCCCGGGCATAGCGGGGAATGTGACAGGTCTGGCAGGCAACCTTATCCGTGTGGTCGTTCAGTTTGCCTTCCTTGTGGGGCGCAGCACTGTGACATGATTCACAGGAAATGCGGTTGCCGTAGTCTTTCGGCAGGGCCAGTTTGTGAACTACCGGGGCGGGGTCGGAATAATAGCGGCCGGCAATCTGGTGATTGATGGTCGTATGGCAGACCGTACAGGAAAAGTTGGGGCCTTTGACGGCCATATGGACGTCAAGCTTTTTATCCGGGCTGAAAAGCGACGAATCGAGATCGCCATGCTTCACACCGTCGGCGCCGCCACCGTAAAAGTGGCAGGCTCCGCAATTTTTACGACCGGGCAGACCCACATTCTGGGCCACTTCAGTCAAATTGACCGGTTTAAAAACCTTTTTACCGAACTTTTTTTCCTTATAGGCCGGATGGCCGCAGCCGGTGGGAAATTTCTTATAGGTTCCGGTGGTATCGTGACAAACCAGGCAGTCAACGTTGACTTCGGAAGTAAAATCGAAATTTTCATCCTTCCAACCATACCCGGCATGGCAGCTGGTGCACCTGCACCAGTTTGAACGCGGGGTAATTCAGAAGCTGTTAAGCGTATAGGCCTTTCCCAGTTCATGGATCTGGTCTTTTTTCTTTTTCCCCCAGGTCCAGTGAATGGTATTGTGGACCTGTCCGGCCGCCTCGGTGTGGCAGGACAGGCAGGCTTTGGTTACCTCCGGACCGCGTTTAAAATCCTCTTTAAGTTGTTTAAACTTCCGATGGTCAGCCGTCGGTTTGGGCACCATCTTTTTAACCACCGGTCCGGAATTTTCAGCTCGGCTCCCGGCAGCCGCCAGGCAGGGCAGGCTAAAAACCAAAAGCAACCCCAGAATGAAAAATACTTTCAATGAATTTCTCATGTTACAATGCCCCCCTTTTCTTGAATTCCTCTAACAAACCTTCCCGGACTGTCCGGATACCCTGCAAAAATTTCTGGTTGGCAATCCGATAGTAAATGGTGCGCCCGTCCCGCCTGGTTCCAACAGCCCCCTGGTCGCGCATCAGCCGCAGATGCTGAGACACATTGGCCAGTGAGACATTCAATTCCTCAGCCAGTTCCGTAACCGTTTTTTCTCCGCCCCCCAGGAAGTCCATGATCTGCAAGCGAATCGGCGACGAAAAAATAGTGCAGAAAGCCGCGTGAATACGGAAGATGTCAACGCCTCCATTCACTTTCTCTGTCCCAGCTATCCCGTTGTTTTTACTCATAAGAAACCTCTAAACATAAAAATAACCCCTGCCTTTCCAAGGCAAACAGCCGCCGGCGAGGAAATATTTGCATAATTGCTCTATTACATATTTAAGCAGTTATGCAAATATAATATAGCAAAAAAATCCCGCCGGTCAAGTATTTTTTCACGGCGGGATTTTGTCAAAAATTCACGGCGGATTTACCGCGGATGTCAGTGGGCCATGGTCAGGAAAAGACCGGCCGCCACCACGGTACCAATGACCCCGGCCACATTCGGACCCATGGCATGCATGAGCAGAAAGTTGCGGGGATCTTCCTGGGCGCCAACGGTTTGAACCACCCTGGCAGACATGGGCACCGCCGACACCCCGGCCGCCCCGATCAAAGGATTGATCTTTTCCTTGGAAAGCACGTTCATCAGTTTGGCCAGCATGATGCCTCCTACGGTACTGAAAGCAAAGGCCACCAAACCCATGGCGAAAACCATCAGGGCCTTGGCGTTCAGGAAACTCTCCGCACTCATGGTGCCCCCCACAGCAAGGCCGAGGAAAATAGTAATAATATTCATGAGTTCGTTCTGAGCCGTTGACGACAGGCGCTCCACCACTCTCGATTCACGAAAGAGATTGCCCAACATGAACATGGCCATCAGGGCAGCCGAAGCCGGCACAAAAAGACAGATCAGCAAACAGGTAACCAGCGGAAAAAAGATTTTTTCCTTTTTGTTTACCGGTTTCAACTGCTTCATGCGAATCAGGCGTTCTTTCCTGGTAGTGCAAAGGCGCATGATCGGCGGTTGAATGATCGGCACCATGGCCATATAAGAATAAGCCGCCACCGCCGTCGCCCCAAGCAAATGCGGCGCCAGGGAAACAGTAGTAAAAATAGTAGTCGGTCCATCGGCACCGCCAATGATCCCGATAGAACATGCCTCCGGAATGGTGAAACCAAGGGCCAGGGCACTGAAGAAAGCTATATAAACGCCAAACTGGGCCGCCGCGCCAAGCAGCAGGGTTTTAGGGTTGGCAATCAAAGGACCAAAATCAGTCATTGCCCCCAGGCCAAGAAAAATCAGCGGCGGAATAATTTCCCACTCCAAACCATAGTGGTACATGACGCCAAGGATGTGCTGCGCTTCCATCAGGTGAGTCAAAGGTAAATTCACCACAAAAATACCAAAGCCGATGGGCAGCAGCAGCAACGGCTCATATTTTTTCTCAATAGCAAGATATATCAGGACAAAAGCCACCAGCCACATGATCACATTACCCAAAGTCAAGTGGTAAATACCGGTTGACAAAATTAACATATTGAACATTGACGCCATATCTTTCACCTCATGAACACTCGACTGCCGAACCACGCCAGTCCTGCTACAATTATATTAATTAACGTTATTTCTCCGCTTTGGCCGCTGGCATCCGCCGCAGGAGAGCATTAACCCCCATCAAAGAAACCACCAGCAAACTCAGGATGACGAAAACGCTTGAAAAACCTATCCCAAAAATTCGTATTGCCAAATACCATTTTTCCATATCCATACCCCGCTGCCTGTTAAAAATTTTGGACCGAATCCATCTCCATATTCTTCATAAACCCATACATGTCAACAATCTATCGAAAGACAAAACACCGTTTTCAGCCATGGAGAGAACATAACCGGCACAATGCTTACGATGTAAGGACAGAGCAACAACCGTGCCATAAATCAACAGCGTTCATCAAGACTGTTGAAACAAGCTGTTTTCATCAGACGATTGACTAAAAAGCCGGGCGGCTGACCAATGTCAGTTTTTTACCAAAAGCTAATAAACAAGAGGTTAAACAGAACCGGAAACACCGTCAACACCGCCAAAACCGGGAAGCTGGCGGAACCTGAAAAAACCCGTATCAATAACTATATATTTCCATACTACCATGCCGGTCATATTTGAAATAACGTTCTATTATTTGCTGAATTTTCAGACGCAATCGATAAAAAATCACCGGATTGTATTGGCGCCATTGCCCGACAACACCTCCTTGCCTTCATCATTTCTTCACTGATCTCTTGCTAACCTTCTTCCCATCAAAGATATTTTTTCAGTCAAGGCTGTCATTTTCACAAGTCTTTTTCAACAGATACCTATCAACATCCATACACGAAAAACTGAAAAAGAGCCCTTGGAACCCTCCTGGCGATCGAGGGAAAGACCACCCCGGCATTTACACTCTCAAGGCAAAGGGAACAAAGAGCAGATATGACTTTTTACCAGCGAAACCATCTTCTCAATCACTATTTTTTCCTCTCATACCTGATCATTCTCCTTATCTGTTCCAGTTACCTGAAACATATTTCTTTACCCGGCGTCAGGACCATGGTGTACGTCACTGCGGTTTACCTGAGTTACAGTTTCATCTATCTGCTGCCGGCCCTCCTGCTTACCAAAACTCTACACTACATCCAGCACTGGCTAGAAAAAAAATCCTCACACCGGACGACCTGGCTGGTCTACGCGTCGGCGGCAATCAGCGTCGGCGGTACGGAACTGTTGCTCCTGGTAGACAGCAACATATACAATGTATACAATTTCCATGTCAACGGCTTTGTCTGGAATCTGATTACCGCCCCCGGCGGCATTGAATCCATGGGTGGCAGCAGTTCCACCATCGCGGTGCTCGTTGCCATCCTGTTTGGAATTATCTTCCTGCAAATCGCACTTTTATGGATTCTACTTCTTTTTTCCCGCCGCCGGCGGACAAAACAGGACCAGAAACCACGCCGTATGTATCTCTACCTGCTGATCATACTTATCGTCCTCAGCGCCGGCGAACGAATTACCTACGGCGTCAGCCAGCTCCAGTCGTACAGCCCGGTCATAATTGCCAGCAGCGCTTTCCCTTTCTACCTGCCCATGACCTTCCACCACCTGGCAAAAAAGCTGGGCTACAACGTACACCGCGATAAGAATCTTCATGTGGCGGAAAACTGCAAGCTATTTTACCCGCTCAAACCGCTGATTTTGAAAAAGCAGAAAAAAATGCCCAATGTTGTCCTGTTGGCCTGTGAATCCCTGCGCTGGGACATGCTGGACCCCGAAATAATGCCGGCAGCATGGAAATTCGCCCGGCAAGCTCACCTGTTCAGGCATAACTACAGCACCGGCAATGGCACCAGGATGGGGATATTCGGTTTTTTCTACGGCCTCTACGGTCCATACTGGTTTCCATTCCTGAACGCCGGACAAAGCCCGGTATTGATGGATACGGTACAAAAACTCGGCTACCAGATCAGCATGTACACCAGCGCCAAGTTTTCCTACCCCGAATTTGATAAAACCGTGCTGGTTAATCTTCCTGACGCCGATATCCATGAATATGGAGATAAAGGACCGGGCTGGGTCCGGGACCGCAAAAATGTCGGGGACCTGATCAGTTTCATCCAGCACCGCGACCCAAAACGGCCCTTCTTCACCTTCATGTTTTTTGAATCTCCCCATGCCCGCTATTACTTCCCCCCGGAAAGCATCATCAGGAAAAACTATTTGAAGGATTTCAATTATGCCACCATGTCCCTGGAAAAAGACATCGGTTTGATCAAAAACCGCTATATCAATTCATGTCATCACCTGGACAGCCAGCTCAAACGCATATTTGACTACCTTGAAGAAACGAAACTATTGAACAATACCATTGTCATCCTGGTAGGAGATCACGGGGAGGAATTCATGGAAAAAGGCCGCTGGGGACACAATTCGGAGTTCCATGAAGAGCAGACCCGCACCCCATTGATTCTCTGGGTTCCGGGCACCGGCAGCAGCATCAGTGACCGGATAACCAGTCACCTGGACATCGCCCCAACTCTACTGCCCCTGCTCGGGATAGTCAACCCCGCCTCGGACTACTGCCTGGGACACAACCTGCTCAGTAACTACAAGCGCCGGTACACCGTTATCGGCGACTGGTCCCGGGTAGCGTATGTAGCCAAGGACTACAAAGTCATCATTCCTTTTAAAAGAGCCGGCTTCATCCAAACCAGGATCACGACCAGGGATGACCAGAAAATCAAAGATACCAGGGCCTTTCTGGCTGAACACACAGATATCATTCCGCGTTTAATGCGGGAGTTAAGCCTTTTCAAACAACACAAGAAATAAAGCACAGCTGGCTTGTCTTTTTTTCATCTCCAGCAGTTCAAAGCATAGGTCAGCAATGCTGGCAATGCTAGAGGTTATGTACGGTGAGAATATTATTAGTTGAAGATGATCAACAGACCGCCCATTTTATTATTAAAGGCCTGAAACAGGAAGGCTTTACGGTGGACCATGCACTTGACGGCAAGGACGGCCTTCATATTGCACTGACAGAACCTTATGATGCGGCGATTATTGACATTATGCTACCAAAGCTGGACGGCTTGATGGTAATTGATAAAATGCGGCGGGAGGACAGTGATATCCCGGTAATTGTCCTGAGCGCCAAGGGCTCAGTCGATGATCGCATTAAGGGGCTACAGGCCGGTGGCGACGATTACCTGGTAAAGCCATTTGCGTTCTCGGAGCTGGTAGCGCGCCTTCATGCACTCGTCAGGAGGTCTACCCGGGCGGATGAACCGACAACCCTCTCGGTGGGTAATCTTAAAATGGATCTGGTCAGGAGGAAAGTCTTCAGGAATGACATTGAGATTGAACTGCAGCCAAAGGAGTTCGCATTATTGGAATATCTATTGCGGAATGCCGGTCGGGTTGTTTCAAAAACGATGATCATGGAGCATGTATGGGACTATAATTTTGATCCGCGGACTACGGTGGTCGAATCCCGCGTCTGCCGGCTGCGGGATAAGGTTGACCGCCACTTCGAAGGCAATCTCATCCACACAATCCGGGGGGTTGGTTATGTTCTCGAAGAAAAGGATTAGCTTTTTACGATCAACGACCTTTCGGCTCACCCTCTGGTATCTGGTGCTGTTCAGTACCCTGTCGCTGGTTGTATTTGGAGCAATTTATGTATCTCTTTCGTCACATCTTTACTACCAGACGGACAAGGAGATTATGAATACGGCAACGGAATTCAAGACTCTTTACGAGGAACAGGGCAGCAAAGGATTACAGGCTGAATTCATACGTGAGGCGGCATCACGAGGAACGGGGAGGGTATTTTTTGTCCTGTTGTCACCAGCAGGAAAATTACTGGCCACATCTGATGTAAGCCAATGGCACAAAACTGAAATTCTGGCACCGCATGCTGATGCTACCCCCACAAACAAACTCTCTTTTCAGACGTTTTCCCTGCCCGGTCACCGACACAAAATACGAGTGGTTTCCCTGGTCACTGCGGACGGGAAGGTAATCAAGATCGGCAGCACTCTCGAGGGCGATGAAATTTTGCTGGAGAGATACCGGGAGAGGTTCGGCATGGGCCTGCTGATCATGCTGGTCTGTGGTGGTTTTATTGGCTGGTTGCTGGCCAGGAAAGCTATGTCAGGGGTGATACAGGTCACGGAAACAGCCACCCACATCGGCAGGCATAAATTTGGACGCCGGGTAGCAGTGTCCGACCAAGGGGAAGAGATAAACAACCTTGTCCAGGCTTTCAACGATATGCTGGAGCGGATAGAAACCCTTCTGCATGAATTGGAACAGATAACCGACAATATCGCCCATGAGCTGCGCACCCCCCTTACCCGTATTCGCGGCATTGCCGAAACAACCCTGAAAGGCAATGGAAATCTTGATGATTTTCGTGAAATGGCGGCAGTGGTTATCGACGGCAGCGATGATCTCATTGAAATGATTGGCATCATGCTGGAGATTGCCAAGGCCGATTCCGGAGTTGCCGAGCTTGCGGCTGTTTCCCTGGACATGTGGGAAATCATTGAAGATGCCTTGGATTTATTTACTCCGGTAGCCGACGACAAACACATTACGCTCCGTTTGACTGAATCCCCTCGGCCCGTGACGGTAATGGGCGACCTGCCGATGCTGCAGCGGCTCATAGCAAATTTGTTGGATAATGCTATCAAATATACCCCTTCCGGCGGGGCAGTGACCATCTCTATGACTACTGGAACAACTGGGGTAAAAGTGAACATTGCCGATACCGGTGTAGGGATAGATGAGGGAGATATTCCCCACATATTCGATCGCTTTTACCGGGGAGACAAAAGCCGGTCAACAAACGGCAGCGGCCTCGGATTGAGCCTGGCGCAGGCCATTGCCCGCGCCCATGGTGGGGATATCAGCGTAAAAAATACCGCATCAGGCAGTCTTTTCAGTGTTTTCCTTCCCAATGAATCATCCTTCCGATAACACCTTCAACTTTACCAAAAAGTAAAGTTACGGGAACCTTCCGGTAAATTATATCGTGTATAGAGTATCATAACATATCTGATGCAAAGGATTTCCCTTTGGCGGATATAAAAATACGCTGTTGCCGGGAGTGCCCACCGTAAAATGAAGAAGAAATCATTACAATCAGAAAGCCATCTCTGCAAGACTGTGCTTTTTTTGCTCCGTGCAGGCTGGTTTTTCATTGCCCTGTCAGTAGTCAGTGGCTGTGCCACCTACCATCCGCTGCCTATAAACCCGGAGACGGTTCATTCCCGGTTGAATCCACCTGACATGAACGAAGTGCAAATGAAGGCTGGTGAATTCAAACACCCGATTTTAAAAGCTCTTCCCTTTGATGCAAGTGACGGCTTATCCCCGGATGAAGCAGCAATTCTTGCAGTCATAATAAACCCTTCGCTGCAAGCAGCCAGGGATGCCCGGGGACTGGCCGCTTCTCAGGTCCTTGAAGCCGGCATCCTCCCGAACCCGCAGCTTTCCTACTCCTTTGCAATCCCGGTCGGCGGCGGCACTTCAGGTACAGTTAATGGTTTTGACCTGGGCATTGACTGGGATGTTTTTTCCCTGGTGACCCGAAGTTGCCGCGTCGCGGCAGCCCATTCCCATGCGGCTTCCGTAAACCTGGAAATTGCCTGGAAAGAATGGCAGGTGGCCGAAGCGGCAAAGCTCCATGTCTACCGGCTGCTCATCGCTGAGAAACACCTTGATTCAGCCAAAGCGGCGGCACAGGTTGCCAAGCGCGCCTATAAAACGTTGAGGCGGGGGGTTGACCTGGGCTTGGAGACAGACCAACAATTGCTCCCGGCACAGTCTCTTTTGCGGGAGGCGCGCGCAGAGGTCCTGACAGCCCAATCGGAAGTGAATACGGAACGTCTTGAGCTCAACAGATCTCTAGGTTTTCCCAGCAAGAAAAACGTCATGGTGGAAGATCACCTTACTTTGTTCCAGGCAGAAAACATTCCATCAGTACAGAAACTCACCACAAATATTGAAAAAAGAAGACTTGATCTCCTGGCTTTCCGCTACGGCTATGAGAGCCAGGAAGAACATCTTCGTGCCGCAATACGATCCCAGTTCCCGAGAATCAGTCTTGGAGTAACCGAGTCCAGTGATACGGACAGTCTTCAGACCCTGGGCATCGGCATCACTATCTCACTCCCCATTTTTGACCGAAACCAGGGGCGGATTGCCATCGAACGTGCAACCAGAAAACAACTTTTTGATGAATACGCATCCCGTTTGTTCGAAGCCCGGGCTGACGTGGCCAAAATTGCTG
>Ga0256913_10002161_pt1 | contig 10004 bp, 7 predicted proteins | sample Axial_MatmetaG_FD_185970 | JGI IMG/M metagenome (GOLD analysis project Ga0256913, IMG submission 185970) | Deep-sea worm associated microbial mat communities from Axial Seamount, Juan de Fuca Ridge, Pacific Ocean - Axial_Mat | ecosystem: Environmental > Aquatic > Marine > Oceanic > Microbial...
GTAAATACCAGTCAGAGAAGAACACTTCACATTCAAGCACCCCCCAAACAATAATCATGTAAATCATGTAAATCCTGTCAGAGAAGAAAATTTCACATTCAAACACCCCCCAAACAATAATCCAGTAAATCCAGTAAATTCCAGTCAGAGAAAAACACTTCACATTCAAGCATCCCCAAAACAATAATCCTGTAAATCTTGTAAATCCTGTCAGAGAAGAAAATTCCACATTCAAGCACCCCCACAATAATCCAGTAAATCCCAGTCAGAGAAGAATACTTGTCAGATTTATCCTAGTTACGGTGTTTTAGTGAGCCTCCGTTTCATCAATCAGCTTTTTCAACTTTAAGCTCAAGTTCCTACGGCTATATTGTTCTATTTTTTCGCTTTCAAAATATTTTTCGTTTTTTAGATAGCTCTTAAATTGCGCAAGTATTTCTTTTTTTAAACCACTGATATCGTTAAAACCATAGATAGTTCCGGCTTTGGTTTCACCTAATATTTTCGCCACATCGCCATCAGTAGGGCCTTGGGCAAGTATGGGGCGCTTGGCTGCCATATATTCAAAGAATTTTCCTGTAAGAATACCTTTAGCATTGGGGGTATTGTTGATGGGCAGATAGAGTAGACGGGCACTTTGTTGCAAAGAACCAATCTGTGAATAGGGTAGATACTGAACGATTTCGGCAAAGGGCATCAAATGATATTTCTCCAGATATTCCTTGGCTACAAAATCCAGTTTCCCTACAAACTTCAGTGATAGATGTTCTTTAAAAGCATTTTGGTCTTCCACCAGCTCAGCTATGGCTTGGTAGAAGCTTTCATGAGCTCTATCAGCATTGATACTGCCAATATGAACGATACTAAATTTCTCGTCTAAGCTGCTGTTTTCCTTAATCTCGGTATCGTAGCCGTTGGTAATCACCACTATTTTAGATTTTGGTGAAATAGCTTGAAATTCATGTTTCATTTGTTCGCCAACCACTAGGATGCGGTCAGCTTGGTTCAAGACCTTTTTCTCGAGTTTTTTTTGATATCTGTCTACCAAAGAGAGCATGGGTAGGTCTTTGTAGAAGTCGATATTGGTCCAGGGGTCACGAAAATCGGCAATCCATTTTATATTCAGCTTGGTTTTTAACCTTAGGGCTATCAGATGTAAGGAGTGCGGGGGGCCGGATGAAATGATGGTCTGAATGTTTTCTTTTTGGATGTATTCATGCAGAAACCTGAGCGAGGGGCGAATCCAAAACATCTTGGCGTCGGGCACAAAAACATTGGCTCTGATGAACATGGATAGGGATTCCATCGCGCCTTTCTTGCTCTTTTTCTCTTCGCTTAAAAATCCCGCATTAAAATTCCCTTTTTTCCCTGTCAGCTTTTTATAAAGGCCGAAAGGCTCTTTGATAGGTTTTTTGATGATGATGGCATTATTCGGAATATCCTTAAGTAGCGACTCATCCATGGCAGGGGCTTCAGGGTTGGAAGTCGTGTAAACATGAGACTGATAACCCATGGTAGCCAGATATTTTACAAACTTTAGCCAGCGCTGCACGCCGGCACCACCGGCAGGAGGCCAGTAGTAAGTAATGATTAATACCTTTTTATCTGTCATTTAATCTTCTTCTTTTTTCGACCCAAAATAGTATTTGATCTCCTTGCCTACTATAGCGAGAAAAGAAAGAATAAGTATGATGGAGCCTATGAATGCAATTTTTTCTCCGGTATAATAAGCTTTAGGTTTAAACTTAAATTCTATTTGATGTTTTCCGGCAGGAATAAGCATGGCACGAAGCGTATAATCAGCTCTGAAATAATCGGCTAATTTCCCATCCACATAGGCATTCCATCCTTTGGGGTAAAAAATCTCACTAAAAATGGCCAATTGCTCCGATTGTGTTTGACTTTCATAGGTCAAATGATTAGGCTGGTAAGCGGTGAGTCGAATGCTTGCAGTAGAGTCGGGAGTGATAGTGAAAGACTTTAATTGTTCATTGAATCTTTTATCTATGACAGCAGTTTTTTTAGTATCTATATCTGCCAAAGCATCTATTTCTTCATTAGCGTTTTCCACCAGTTGATAGTTGTTTACAAACCAAGCATTACCATTGGCAAAACGGTTGACGATAGGCCGAGCCTGAGGAGTGTAGATAATATATTTAGTGTTGAGCATATTGATCACAGCATTTTTTGCCATTACTTCGTTGATGTCTGCTCCTCTGTTTTTTTGCAATGAGTTGATGATGTCGTTAATCTCTGGTTGAAGGCGGTAGTTGATTAAATCTTGATATCTGCCCAATTTTGCAGAATGGTATCCTCCAATTGACTTATGGAAATAACTGGTTGCACCATCATTAAATGGATTGCCGAGGTTTAAAACTCTGTAATCAAGGGTCTTGTCTTCTAGAATGGCTTTGTCTGCTACTGATTTTGTATAAGGATGTTCAATTTTTTTCTTTTTATCGAAGCTGCTATCGTTGATAAATCTTCTGTTAATGGTGAACATATCTGCCAGAATCAGCACAGCGAAAATTATCAGAAGGATGGCCTTGTTAATTTTCTTTAGCGCATACACATACAGTGCTATGGCCATAAGGAGAATATATAGGAAACTTCGCATGGCGTCGGCTTTAAAGATGCTGATTCGTGCTGCCTCCATATTGCTGACAAATTCGGCAGCATTGGCATTATTACCCAGTTGCTCAGCTTCCATTTGGCTCAGGAAGTTAAAGAATGCTGTGGGTATGAGGTAGAAGACCAAAAGCAAACCGCCCGTTAAGCCAAAGGCGATAAAGAATTCTTTTTGTCTTTCTTTAATGATAGAGGGTTTCTTAACGACTTCCCAAATTGCCAGGGTAGCTAGAAATGGGATGGTAAATTCTGCGATCACCAAAATCATACTCACCGCTCGAAATTTATTATAGAGTGGGAAATAGTCGAGGAAGAAGCTGGTTAAGGGCATGAAATTCTTACCCCAAGCCATCATAATGCTAAAGAGAGTGGCAGCAAAGAGTGCCCACTTGAGCCATCCTTTCACATAGAATAATCCCAGCACAAAGAGAAATATCATGATGGCACCGGCATAGGTTGGACCCGAAGTAAAAGGCTGGTCGCCCCAATAAGATGAGATTCTGTTTTCGGCAAAGGCCTTTCTCATACGAGGGTCTACCTTTTCCATGGCTTTTTTGTTGGCGGCTAATGCACCGGAACCACCACCTTTCACATTGGGGAAGAGTAGACTCCAGCTCTCGCCAATGCCATAGCTCCACTGCGTGGCGTAGTCTTTATCCAAGCCACTTGTTTGTATATTGCCATCTTTTACCAATTCCGATTTTCCTCGCATAGAGAGTGCTGAATATTCTGATGTGACCCAAAGATTGGTGATATTGGGTAGCACGGCAAGAATGGCTGCAATAGCCAAAACACCACTGGCTTTAGCAAATTGAGGGAGTGTTTGGTTTTTTATATGATCGATAAAAATAAAGATGATCAGAATAAGGATAAATAAAAGGAGATAATAGGTTATCTGTAAGTGATTCGCTGTCATTTCCAGCGCAGCAAAAAGAGCTGTGAGGATGCCGCCAAGTAAATACTTCCCTCGATAAGTGAGAATAATACCCGCAACAATGGGAGCCATATAGGCTATGGCATGGGCTTTGGAGTTGTGTCCCGCCTCAAAAATAATGATGAAATAGCTGGAAAAGGCAAAGCCGAAAGAGCCTATCAAAGCCAACCAAGGGTCAACGCCTAAAACAACGAGTAGGATGAAGAAACCCAAGAAATATAGGAATAGTAGGTCCACAGGATGGGGGAGCCCCAGTTTTAATAAGCTATCGATCTTTTTAATCCAGTTATTCGGATATAGAGTAGAAATCTGATAGGCAGGCATTCCGCCAAACATGCTATTGGTCCAGAGCGGCTCTTCACCGGTTTTCTCACGATAATCCACTATCTCCTTTGACATGCCTCTAAAGATCTTGATATCATTCTGTTTTAGTTTCTTTCCTTCCAAAACAGGATTCATAAAAGCAAAGCTAATGGATATAAATACCAGTATGGCTACTAAATAAGGCAGTAATTGTTTTATTTTAAATTGATTCTTCATCTGTAATCCTTAGGTTGTTGTATAACTAATCTTCATCAACTTCTTCAAAGTCGACATAATCGCCCAGCTCTTCTTTGGCTTTTTTCTGCGATTGGCTTTTCGACTCATCCTGAAATTGGTCTTCGGTTGGTGCTTGTGTCGTATTTCCGTTAATAGGAAATCCATTGTTCTGCATGTTTTTTTCCATGCGTTTAAAAAAATATTTCATCAGAAATGGAGCAATCCAACGGATGATATATGGTGATACAAAAAGTATGACGAATACTATAAAAAGAAAATTCAACATAGGGTCTATTTTTAATATGGGGCAAATTTAGTAATTATTTAGCAGTCATTATAAAACTAATGAATGTGTTTTGTTTTATAAAGATCATAAGACTGCGAATATTTAACGGAGTCCTGCAATGTTTCTAAAATCTTTAAATTAGCGATACATCTTGTAGCTCAGCTTTCCAAGCGGAGTTTCTTCGTGTACAGATTATCCTTCACTACCGATTGAACTATTGTAAACACATCTTGGCTGCACATCATTTTAAGAGATGTAAAAAGATGTATCTGTAATAATCATATATTCAGGTATTTATCTTCATTCTTATTTGGATTATTTATAAATTTACGATAAAGGCGAATTATTGTGAATTTAATAACAAATATGTTTGCAGGATAAATTACAAGGTACTATTTTTGCCGCATTGTTAATTAAATAACAATTGAAAAGAAATATAGTTTTTTTATCATATAAATTGAAGAAGGATGCCAAAAGTAAACACAATAGCGGATTTGCGAAAACTAAAAGCCGAGCTGCAGTCTAAAATTCAAAAGAGAGAAAAAGCGGAGAACCCAGAATCTGTCATTCAAATACGAGTGGGTATGGCAACCAGTGGAATTGCCAGTGGAGCCAAAGAAGTCTTTGAATACTTAACCGAAGAAATGGTCAAAAGGAATATTAATGGTATGGCTATTCAAGTGGGCGATATGGGCTATTGTTATGCTGAGCCAACTGTGGAAGTTTTAATTCCGGGACAAGAGCCCGTCGTTTATGGCTATGTGGATGTGAAAAAAGCAGATAAAATCATTGAGAAACACATTAAACAGGGTGAACTTCTAGATGGGATTATCCCTCCGAACTATCAAAGTATTAATTAATTGAAATTTATTGATGATGTCGAATTATAAAAAACATATCATGGTATGCGGAGGTAGCGGTTGTAAGTCCTCCCAAAGCGATATTATAGTCGAAAAGTTCAAGCAAGAACTAGAATCTCAAAAGTTAGACCAAGAAGTACAAGTGGTGATTACCGGCTGTTTTGGTCTTTGCGATAAGGGTGCTATTGTGAAAATTTTGCCCGATCAAACCATCTATACTCAGGTTAGCCCTAATGATGTGAGCAAGATTGTAAAAGAACATATCGTATTAGGTAAGCCTATTGAAGAGCGCTGTCTTAAAGCTCCACAAGGCAAAGAAATAGAGGCTCATAAAACACAAATCCGCATTGCCTTGAGAAATTGTGGTATCATCAACCCTGAAGTGATAGAAGATTATATTGCTTATGATGGATATGAAGCATTGGGAAAAGTTTTAACAGAATATAGTCCACAGCAAACGATCGATATTATAAAGCAATCTGGCCTACGTGGTAGAGGAGGAGGAGGATTCCCCACCGGATTGAAGTGGGAATTTGCCGCCAGAGCCAAAGGCGATCAGAAATATGTAGTCTGTAATGCTGACGAAGGCGACCCGGGTGCATTTATGGATCGTTCTATTTTAGAAGGTGACCCGCATTCTGTGCTGGAAGCCATGGCTATTTGTGGTTATACCATGGGAGCTACTGAAGGGCTGATATATATCCGTGCTGAATATCCTTTGGCGATTAAAAGATTACAAATTGCTATTAAACAGGCCCGTGAGTCCGGTTTATTGGGTCATAATATTTTGGGAACAGGATTTGACTTCGATATTAGTCTGAAATTTGGGGCTGGTGCTTTTGTTTGTGGTGAAGAAACAGCACTCATTCATTCCATGGAAGGTCTCAGAGGAGAACCTACAGTGAAACCTCCATTTCCTGCCGAATCCGGCTATAATAGTAAGCCTACCAATGTGAATAATGTGGAGACCTTCGCCAATATTCCTGCCATCATCAATAAAGGAGCAGATTGGTTTGCCTCCATTGGTACCGAGAAATCCAAAGGAACTAAAGTGTTTGCTTTGGCAGGTAAGATTAATAATGTGGGACTCATTGAAGTACCCATGGGAACCACACTCCGTGAAGTGATTTTCGAAATTGGAGGAGGAATAAAAGACGGCAAGAAATTCAAAGCCGTTCAAACCGGTGGCCCTTCCGGCGGTTGCCTGACAGAAAAGCATTTGGATACACCCATCGACTTTGACAACTTAATTGCAGCTGGCTCTATGATGGGATCAGGTGGTATGATCGTTATGGACGAAGATGATTGCATGGTTTCCGTGGCCAAATTTTATCTGGATTTTACTGTGGAAGAAAGTTGCGGGAAATGTGCGCCATGTAGAATTGGTAACAAAAGGCTCTACGAGACTTTGAATAAGATTACTGAAGGTAAAGGAACCATGGAAGATATTGAACTTTTGCAGAATATGAGTCATGTGATCAAAGATACTTCTCTCTGTGGCTTAGGTCAAACTTCTCCCAATCCGGTATTGTCTACTTTGGAGAATTTCTACGAAGAGTATGTAGCTCACGTGGCGGATCATAAATGTGCTGCAGGTCAATGTAAATCCATGTTGAAATATTTGATCATCCCCGATGAATGTGTGGGTTGTACTGCCTGTGCCAGAGTATGTCCTGTAGGGTGTATCTCGGGAGAGAAAAAAGAAATTCACTTGATAGACCAAAGCCTGTGCATCAAATGTGGGGCTTGTATGGACAAATGTAAATTTAATGCCATAGAATTAATTTAAGGAGGCGTAAAAATGGAAATGATTAAGATTAAAATCGATAATAGACTCGTTGAAGTAGAGAAAGGAACCAGCATTTATCATGCGGCTAAGAAACTGGATATTGATATCCCCATCTTATGCTATATGAATCTGGAACATCTGGATATAGAGAATAAACCCGGTGGATGTAGAATATGTGTGGTAGAGGTAGAAGGTAGACGTAATCTGGCTCCTTCTTGTTCCACCAAAGTAGCTGAAGGTATGGTGATTCGTACCAATAGCATGAGAGTCATCAATGCACGTCGTACCGTTATGGAATTTATCCTGAGTGATCACCCCAAAGAGTGTTTGACCTGTTCTAAGTCAGGGAATTGTGATTTGCAAGATATGGCCGTTAAGCTGGGTGTCCGTCATATTCCCAATGAGGAGAGCTGCGAGATGTCTACCTATCGTTTAGATACATCGCCAAGTATTATTCGTAATTTGGATAAATGTATCATGTGCCGTCGTTGCGAAACTATGTGTAACGAAGTACAAACCGTTGGCGCTTTATCAGCTATTAACAGAGGCTTTGAAGCTGCTGTGGGAACTGCCTTTGAGATGAATCTGGAAGCTTCCACTTGTACCTATTGTGGTCAGTGTGTGGCTGTTTGTCCCACTGCTGCCCTGACAGAAGTAGATCATACACCTCAGGTAATCAGGGCCATTGCCGATCCTAAAAAGACAGTGGTGGTTCAAACTGCCCCCGCTGTGAGAGCTGCCTTGGGCGAAGAGTTTGGTCTGGAACCCGGTACTCTGGTAACGGGAGAAATGGTGACTGCATTACGAAACTTAGGCTTCGATTATGTATTTGACACCGATTTTGCTGCCGACCTTACCATTATGGAAGAGGGAACGGAGTTATTAGATCGCCTGAAACGCCATTTGGCCGGAGACAAAACTGTCAAACTCCCCATACTTACCTCTTGCTGTCCGGGTTGGGTGAATTTCTTCGAGAGCCAGTTTCCTGATATGAAGGATATTCCTTCCACAGCACGCTCACCACAGCAGATGTTTGGCCCCATTGCCAAAACATATTTTGCCGATAAATTGGGTCTTAAAAGAGAAGAGATGGTGGTGGTGTCCATCATGCCATGTCTGGCTAAGAAATACGAAGCCCAGCGCGATGAGTTTAAGGTAGACGGCAATCCTGATGTGGATTTCTCTATCACCACCCGCGAACTGGCTCATTTGATCAAACAAGCCAATATGGATATCACCAAATTGGAAAAACAAGCTTTCGATCAGCCCATGGGTGAATCAAGTGGTGCAGGCGTTATCTTTGGTACTACAGGAGGCGTGATTGAGGCAGCCACACGTACTGCCTATGAATTACATACTGGATTGAACCTAGAGAAAGTAGATTTTGAACAGCTCAGGGGAATGGAGGGCATACGAGAAGCTTCGGTAGATTTTGATGGACTGGAGGTGAAAATAGGTATTGCCCATGGTTTGGGAAATGCTAGAAAGCTGCTGGAAGATATCCGTGACGGAAAGTCGCATTATCATGCCATTGAAATCATGGCTTGCCCCGGTGGTTGTATCGGTGGTGGTGGTCAGCCACTACACCACGGCAACTCCGATATTTTGAAAAAACGCTCTGCAGCATTATATCGCGAAGATGCAGGTAAGCCTATCCGTAAATCTCATGAGAATCCTGCTATTAAAGAGTTGTATGAGACTTTCTTAGGAGCGCCTATGAGTGAGAAATCCCATAAACTGTTGCATACGCATTATTTCGATCGTAAACGAAAACGTAATATTGAAAAGTAATAAGGGGTATAATTGTGACCGTGTTTGAAAGTACTTGATATCCAGTTGTTAGGATAATAGTAAATGAATATTAAAAATAAAGAAAATGTGTGATTCAAAGATAAAGCTAAAAGAAAAAGACGTTCAGAAGATTAAAGAAATTTGTGAGTTTTTCGATAATAAACCCGGGGAGTTAATTAGTGTCCTTCATCGTTGCCAAGGGGAGTTTGGATACCTCCCCGCCGAAGTGCAAGACGTGGTAAGCGAATACCTTAATGTTCCCGTGGCAAAGGTTTATGGTGTGGTCACCTTCTATTCATTCTTTACCATGACACCCAAAGGTAAATATCCCATTAGCATTTGCACAGGAACCGCCTGCTACGTTAGGGGTGCCGAAAAGGTGTTGGAGGAGTTTAAGAAGGAGTTGGGTTTGACAGTAGGTGAGACTTCTGCCGATGGTAAATTCTCCTTGAGCAGCCTACGTTGTGTGGGTGCCTGCGGCTTGGCGCCTGTGGTATTAGTGGGTGAAAAAACCTATGGAAGGGTATCTCCCGATGGCGTAAAAGAGATTTTGGCTGAGTATGAAACTTAGTAGAATAAAACTTAATTAGAGGCTGTCTATAATGTCCGGTTTCTTCTTTTTTCTTGTTCTGAAAACAGTTACTTACAAACCTAAGCCCCTTATTTTCAGAACTACGAAACATCGAACTTAAATATTCTGAGCCAGACTCTCCAAGGTTTGTGATAAATCCAAACCGCAGAATATTAAGGTATTTGATGATTTGTATTTTGAGCAATAACGCAGAAGTCGGATTTTATAGACGAACTCTAATTATTGTCCAAAAAGTCTTTTGATTAAGGGAGCTTGTCGATCAAACAAACAGCCTGAGCCGCAACACCTTCTTCTCGTCCTACAAAGCCTAAGCCTTCAGTGGTGGTGGCTTTAATGGATATCTGATGAATTGTGATATCTAATACCCGGGCTAATTCCTCGCGCATGGGCAAAATGTAATCCTTAATCTTGGGTTTTTCCATCATCAAAACACTATCAATATTCGTTATTTGATAGTTCTGCTCTCTCAAAAGTTCAGCAACTTTTTTCAGTAATTTTCGGCTGTCAATATTCTTAAACTCATCATCAGTATCGGGAAAATGTTGGCCAATATCGCCCAAAGCAGCAGCCCCCAATAAAGCATC
>Ga0256913_10002162_pt1 | contig 10002 bp, 11 predicted proteins | sample Axial_MatmetaG_FD_185970 | JGI IMG/M metagenome (GOLD analysis project Ga0256913, IMG submission 185970) | Deep-sea worm associated microbial mat communities from Axial Seamount, Juan de Fuca Ridge, Pacific Ocean - Axial_Mat | ecosystem: Environmental > Aquatic > Marine > Oceanic > Microbial...
ACCAAAAGCACATCATCTTTTTGCTAAAAACCACTCATTATAACCCGTTATAATTTCATTATTTTTAGCAAAAATCTAATGCACTTTTGGTTTTCTGAGAATTAAATTATTAATCGAACTCAGGTTACTAACAAATTTGATGTTTTACAAACACTCAAATTTTTGCATTAGTAAATATGGTTAGATTAGTTTAAAACAGGATAAATATAATTAACAAAGCATATTGCAACAATTGCAGAGCCGTATTGCTTTTCAGGAACAAATGTTTCGATAATTGTTTTTTCAATTTTTAAATCATATTTGTCGGAAAAACCGTTTTCGTATATTTCTTGTAAACTTTGGTTTAATCTTTCTGCAATAACATCTTCGGGGTAATTTCCATTTTCTTCACTTACTAAGCCACCAATTTTTTCGCCTGTTTGTTTATCGTATAACCAAGCATATATAATTCCTGCTGTTAATCTTTCGCCAAGCATACCATTAGATACTGCTATAATTGTTTCCATTACTTCGCCGTGAGTAATTTTATAATTAGTTATCTCATTAGCAATTTTAGGTAATATTGATGAATATTGAATAATATTAGCTCGTTCAATGCCCGCATTTTTCAATGCCAAATGAAAAGAACCGGCATGAGTTGTAATATCACTCTCACCAACACCTTTCGTAATAAAAAAATCTTTAGGGATTCTGTTGCCTATAATTAAATTCTCGTTTGTAAGCATTTTTGTTTAATGATAATCTTGAATTTGATATATTTGAAAAATAATTGTAACATAAAATGTATCTTCAAAACCGGTAATTCCGCCTGCTCTTAAATCTTCAAAATCCAATTCTGTATTCATTCTAACCAAAGAAAAACCACGTTCTTGGTTTTTAAAATATTGTATCTCGACATTAAATAAAGATGTTATTGTTGTACTTGGAAAATCTATAGTTAATTCGGCTTTATAAGTTTGAAATTGGTTGGTATTTTCTCTCATATCTTTCAAATCGAGATCCCCATGTATTTTCATACTTTCATCAGGGAAATCAATAATTTCTCCTGTTTCTTTATTCTGAAGTTTAAAATCATCAAAATTCATTATAACTAGAAATTCTCCTGTTTCTTTACTCAATCCAATTCTAACGTGTTTTGTTTCCCTTTTTACAAGTTCTCCGTTAAAAACTCCGGTTATTTCAACTCTTGGATATTGAAAAACAAAATCTTGTTGTGCAAATAATCCTAAATTTATTATTGTAAAAATGCTTACTAAAAATAATCTCATATACTAAATTTTTATTAAATAATTTAAAATAACAATGTTACCTCACCCGACATATGAAATATTTCTCCATAAAAATCTTGATATTGAAGAATGTAAAAATAAACATTTTCGGGAGAAATTCTATTGTTTTTATCTCTTCCTACCCATCCCTCAGTTGGGTCAGTAGTTGAGAATATACATTCACCCCAACGATTATAAATTTTAAAATAATAGTTCTCGGTACTGATAAAAATTGCAAGTGGTTTAAAAATATCATTAATTTTATCGTTGTTTGGTGTAAAAGCATTTGGCATTACAACACAAGATTCTTGTTCCATACATTTTATTGTAGATTTGCTATGTGCTTTTATCCCGTAAGGATTATTATCTCCTTCAATTGCTTCAACCATATAACAAACTTTCCCTGTTATCTTACTGATATCTTCTTGCGGAATTTCATCTTTGTAATACCCTAAACCGGTAAAAGTTGAATGAATTTGTTTTACATCATTATTAATAATTCTGTAAACTTTATATTCAACATCTCCTCCTGCCCAATCTTGATATCTGTCCCAAGTTATTACAGGCGAAAAATCACTATTACTAGTTACATTAATTTCTATATTTTTAGCTTCATTAGAGCTTAATAATATATTCCCACAAGGATCAATGGCATCTAACCTATAATAATAAATTTTATCTAAATTTGCGGTATTATCCTTATAAGTCAAACTTGAAAATGGCCAATTTGTATAAGTCTTAAGTGGAATATAATTCCCTGTTAAACTATCGGCACGCATTAATCTGTAGTTTTGTACTTCGGCAGAATCGTCAATAGTATATTCGAGTTTTATGTATGAATTTTCTATGGTAGCATAATTTGCATAAACAAATTTTGGAATATTAGGAAAATCGGTAAATGTTCTAACTGAGTTTGATGTGGAAGTACGACCATCGTAAGAAGTTGCTTTAATATAGTATGTATATGATGTACTATCAGAAAGTGTATAATGATAATAATTATTTTCTGAACCTGTGACTGTTCCTATCAAAGAGTATGCTCCATCGTTTACCGAACAATATATTTCATATTTAGAAACTCCTGTTTTCCAACCGGCATACGATGTCCAATGCACACGAATATGTTTAATACAATTAGTTTCTTCAATATATGGGAAAGTGTATATTGTTGTCATAGAATCAGACAAAAGGCTTTTTGTATAATTAAAATCGAACGAGCGTAAACGATACGATTCCGGTTGACCATCAGCATTTGAGTTTGCATCTATATAAAAAGTACTTGCTCCGCCATAAACAGTATCAATATATTCCCATACAGGATTATATTCAGTTCCTATATTTCTGTAAATAATGTATCCTTTTATTTCTGTTGTATCCATTGCTTGCCACGATATATAAACATTGCCTTTTACATTAATTGGTTCTACGCTAACAGTATCAACTTCGGGAGCATCAGGCAAAACAATTTGTGCTTGAACAAAACTAACTGCCCAAAATAAAATAAATAATAATATGTTTTTATTTCTTAACACTTACCTGCAATAATACTCATTAAATTATTGGTATCTAAATATTTCTGTGATAATTTCATTAAATTATCAGAATTTATTGTATTTATAAGGTCCATAAACTTTTTAAAGTATGTTTCGTCTAAATTGTTGGTAATAATTATTTTATATTTTTCCGATAAATTAAAAGGACCATCGAAACCTTTTAACAAATCTCCTTTTATGTAGTTTTTAACTAACAACAATTCCTCATCAGATATTTTTTCGCTGCTTAAAATACTCAGTTCTTTATAAATTTCATCTATAGCATTTCGGCAAACTTTTGCATTTACTTCTGACACAATAGAAAAGTATCCTTCGTGTTTCATTGGGTAAACTACCGAACCAATTCCATATGTATATCCTTTATCTTCTCTAATATTCTTCATCAAACGCGAACCAAAATATCCTCCTAAAACAGTATTCAAAACTTGCATTCCTGCATAATCGGGGTGTTTTCTCGAAAACATATTACACCCAATTCTCAATGCAGATTGAACAGCATCTTCTTTTAAAATTAACTGTTCCTTTTTACTAGACGTATTTAAACGAAATTCGTTGTCTGACTTAAAAGATTTTATAGACCAATTATCTCCAAATGCATCATTTATTATATTAAATGTGTCTTTATACAACTTACCTGCAACTAAGATTTTACAATTATCTACGGTGTAATATTTTTGGTAAAACTCTTTTAAATCAGATGTTTTTAACTTGTCAAAATCATCTGCATTAGCCAATGTTCCATAAGGATGACTTTCGCCAAAAACAGAACTTATAAATTTTCGTGAAGCTAGAGTTTTTACCTTTGTTAAATCTAATTCAAATTGGTTTTTTTTAATATTAATTTCTGTTTCAAATTCTTTTTCAGGAAAAATAGGATTTGAGACAATTTCCTTAATTACAGCAATTGTTTCCTTCAAATATTTATTTAAAGTAAACAAGCTAATTGTTGCATAATCTCTATCAGATTGCAATGAGATATAAGCACCGTAAAAATCAATTTTTTCAGCAATTTGTTGTTCTGTAAGATTTTTAGTACCAGAGCTAAGTAGCGAGTTTGTAATACTCGAACTTAACGGTTTTTTCTGATACCAAACTCCTGCCTCAAAAATAAATTCAATTTTTAATATATCCTCAGTTCCTGCATCTATAAGATAAACAGGTATTTCATTGTCTAATTTTTTTATTTCAGCTTTCGGATAAACTAAATTAGTTATTTCTTTAAAATCCGGTTGTTTTGTTCTATCTAACATAGTTTTTTTATTTTTTTTCTGATAAATAATAAAGTGTTGAACAATTATTCGGGTTTAATATCTGTTTTGCAACTCTAACAATATCTTTGGTTTTTACCTTAAGATATTTGTCAATTTCGGTATTTATATCGTTTGCATCGTTCAATGTTTCCGATATTCCCAAATTCATAGCTTTGTTTAAAATATTCATTTGAGCAAAAATTAAACTAGATTCTACCTTGTTTTTTACCTTTTGCAATTCTTGTTCATCAACACCTTCTTTAATTAATAGATTAATTTCTTTATCAATTGCTTTTTCTGCATCTTTAATGTTAACACCATCGTTTGGTTTACCGGATATAATAAACAAACCCTCATCTCTGCTACCCATTATGTATGCATTTAGTTCAAGAAAGAGTTTTTGTTCTTTTATAAGCTTTCGTGTTAAACGCGAAGAATCCCCATTCGATAAAACATCTGATAACAAATCACTTGCGTGATAATCTTTATCCATTCTGGCACACATATGATATGCCTTGTAGATTGTATCGTTTGGCACATCTCGCTTAACTGTTAATTCGCGTGGTTCTGTTTGTTTTGGTTCTTTTGCGATATTGCTTTCAGCAATTTTTCGCTTTTCAATATCGCCAAAATATTTTTCTACAAGTGGCTTAATTTCTTTTGCTGTTATATTTCCCACAACCGACAAAACTGCATTGTTTGGTGCATAATGAGCATAAAAAAAATCTTTTACATCTTGCATTGTTGCATTCTCGATATGTGAAATTTCTTTACCAATTGTTGCCCATTGATATGGGTGTTTTTTATATGCCAAAGGTCGCAAAAGCAAATAGACATCGCCGTAAGGTTGATTTAAATATCGCTGTTTAAATTCTTCTATAACCACATTACGTTGCACTTCCAAACTTTTTTCAGAAAATGCCAAGCTCAACATTCTATCGCTTTCTAACCAAAAACCTGTTTCAATATTTTCTTTTGGTAGAGTTATGTAATAGTTGGTAATATCATTATTAGTAAAGGCATTGTTTTCTCCACCAACCATTTGCAAAGGAGCATCGTAGTTTGGAATATTTATAGAACCACCAAACATTAAATGTTCAAACAAATGAGCAAAACCTGTTTTGTTTGCAGATTCGTTTCTTGCACCTACATTGTAAACAATATTTATTGCAACAATTGGTGTTGTTTTATCTTGATGGACAATTACTTTTAGTCCGTTATCCAGTTCAAATTTTTCGAATTCTATCATTTTCTAAAAACTATATTTTACATGATTTAGCTGCTCTTTTGCAACTTTATATTCTAAAACAATATCATTTACAATATGTCCGGCAGGTTTTATACTGCTAATTATTGATGACACTTGTCCTATTTCTAATTCGCCTTCAACAACATCGCCCTCGAACATACCTAGCTTTGCACGTGCTTTTCCAAGTATTTCTGATAATTCTTCGCGAGTAGCTCCTTTGTTTTCGGCTTCTTTAACTCTTTGCTGAAATTCGTTTTTAATTAAGCGAACAGGAATTAATTTCTTAAACATTAAATCTGTTCCACCTTCTTGAACATCAACAACTGCCTTTTTAAAATTCTCGTGTGCCGAAGATTCTTCCGAAGCAACAAAGCGTGAACCAATTTGCACACCATCGGCACCCAAAACCATTGCCGAAAGCATTTGTCTGCCTGTTGCAATACCACCTGCAGCAATCAATGGTAAAATTGTTTGCTCTCTTACTTTCGGTATCAATGTTAATGTTGTAGTTTCCTCGAAACCATTATGCCCACCAGCTTCAAAACCTTCGGCAACAATAGCATCAACTCCTGCGGCTTCGCATTTTGAAGCAAATTTTGAGTTTGCAATAACATGTGCAACTTTTATTCCTTCGTCTTGTAAATGGTTTGTCCAAATTTTTGGATTTCCTGCCGAAGTAAAAACAATTTTAACTCCCTCTTCAATTATTACCTTCATTAAATCTTCAATATCGGGATATATTAAAGGAACATTTACTCCAAATGGCAAATTTGTAGCTTTCTTAGCTTTTTGTATGTGTTTTCGCAAAATATCGGGATACATTGAACCGGCTCCTATCAAACCTAAACCGCCTGCATTACTCACAGCCGAAGCTAATTCCCAACCGCTACACCAAATCATACCACCTTGTATTATAGGATATTTCACGTTAAATAATCTTGATATTCTGTTACTCATATTTCAAATTATTAAAAATTTAATTTATCAATTTGCTAATTTAACTTATTGCCATTGTTAGCATTTGTTTTAATTCTTCACTTGTTGGTATTTTTCCTTTTAATTTTTCCGGTAGTTTATTTGTTAAATAATATTGTTTTTCATTGTCATCTTTAATTTTATGTAAAATAACAAGATTTTGCCCCCAAGGGATTTTATAGCTTAGTTCTAATAATTCCGGTTTGTCTTTATATTCAAGATAAAATTGGCGCATACGCCATAAATTTTGTGGTGAATAACCTTTTATTCCGGCAATTATCTTGTTTATATCTTTTGACAATGTATCAACTATTGATTTTCCCCAAGCATATTTTTCTTGATTACGAACTATTATTTCTCCAATTTCATAATTTTGTTGTATATGAAATTTGTTTAACGATTTAAAAGTTTTATATCGAGCCTTATTGATAGTTTCTACAACCTCATTAAAAAACTCTTTATACCTTATTAATTCACTCATATACAATACATTTTTCTCTCTCACAACTGTGCGAGAATTCAAAAATACAAAATCCCTCACAACTGTGTGAGTTTTTTTTTCTTAAATTTTCTTTCAGAATATTGTCCTAATTGATATGCTATTAAAATAGGAATTAATGAAAAACCAATATTTTTTTCTAACAAATCATATTCTGTTAGAATTATTAAAATTATTGCTGAAATTATTATAAAAATTATATCAAAAATTCGTTTTTTCATAAGTTATTTTGGTTTAATTTAAACAAATGCTGACTTACAAATATATTAGGATTTATTGTTTATTTAGAATGATGTTAATAAAGAATTTTATTCTGATAAAATATCAAATAAATCTTCTTCCAAACTTTTTGTTGGTGTTTCTATAATCCTGCCTATTTCTACATTTCCTCGATATATTATAAAAGTAGGCACCTTTTCTATATTATATTTTTCAATATCGAAGTTATCAACTTTTTTTTGTCTATCAACTCCGATTAACAAGAAACCATCTGTATTATAATTTATCTCATCTAGTATTTTTAAAAATCTTGGCACTTGTGTTTGTGAATCGGAACACCATGTTCCTAAAACTATTGTAATCTTAAAATCTGATTGTAAGTTTATTATATCATTAATAACTTGCTTATCAGGAGAATATTGATATTCTGCTTCGTACCATAAATTATAGGGTTCGTCTAACAACTCATTACTACTAAAAACGCCTATTATATCTTGTTCTTGCGTGTAAGCATTTTTATTGATACCTAAAAATAATGATAATGCAATTATTATAGAGATTATTGTTTTCATAGCAAAAAAATTATAAACAAAATTAGTCAATTTTATTTAAAAAAAGAAATGCCGAACGAGCGTTCGGCATTTCACAAAACAAACAAAATGAAAACAAATTTTTACACTAATGTTACCCAATTGTGTTTATCTTCTATATCTCCGGTTTGTATTCCTTGCAAAGTTTCATATAATTTTGTTGATATTGGTCCCGGTTGTCCATCTTTAGCAAAAGTATAAACTTTATCTAATGAAACATCAGTAATTGAAGCAATAGGGCTAATTACAGCAGCAGTACCACAAGCACCTGCTTCTTCAAAAGTTTCTAATTCTTCAACCAAAATAGGTCGGCGTTCTGCCTTTAACCCTAAATCTTCTGCCAGTGTCAATAAACTCATATTTGTTATTGATGGCAATATACTTGGCGATTTTGGTGTGATATAAGTATTATCTTTAATTCCAAAGAAATTTGCAGGACCACACTCATCAATATATTTTTTTTCTTTTGCATCTAAAAAAATTGCAGAAGCAAAACCACCATCGTGAGCAGCATGTAATGTATTTAAACTTGCGGCATAGTTACCACCAACTTTTATATTTCCTGTTCCGTGAGGTGCAGCTCTGTCAAATTCTCTTTCAATCATCATTTTAACAGGTTTAAAACCTTCTTTAAAATAAGGACCTACAGGCGAAACAAATACCATAAACAAATATTCTTCGGCAGGTTTAACTCCAACTTGTGGACCTGTTCCAATTAACAAAGGTCTAATATAAAGCGAAGCTCCCGATCCGTAAGGAGGCATAAATCTTTTGTTCATGTTAATTGCCTTAACAACTGCATTAAAGAAAATATCATCAGGTACTTCGGCCATCATTACTCCTTTTGCTGAATTACGCATACGTTTAGCATTTTCTTCCCAACGGAATAAACGAATTTTACCGTCTTTTCCTGTAAAAGCTTTCATTCCTTCAAAAGCTTCTTGCCCGTAATGAAGTGTTGTAGCTGCCATGTGCATACTTACATTCTCATCGCTAGATATTTCTAACTCACCCCATTTACCATCTCTAAAATAACATCTTACATTGTAATCTGTTTTCATATATCCAAAGGGTAAATTACCCCAATCGAAATCTGCCATTTTTTAAAAGTTTATTTTCGCTCAAAGTTACATAAAAAATGAATAATTGACAATTAATAATTTATAATAAACTTTAAAAACTTTTCAACTTGATGAACTTTTAACTTTCAACTAATAAAACTATATTTGCAACTTAATTAGAAAATAATAAAACTTTATAATATGAAAGCATACGTATTTCCCGGACAGGGAGCACAATTTTCGGGAATGGGAAAAGAAGCTTACGAAACTTCTGCTATGGCAAAAGACTTGTTCGAAAAAGCAAACGAGATTTTAGGATTTAGAATTACTGATATAATGTTCGAAGGTTCTGACGAAGATTTACGTCAGACAAAGGTTACACAACCTGCAATTTTTTTACACTCGGTTATTTTAGCAAAAACTCTTGGCGATGATTTTAAACCGGATATGGTTGCCGGTCATTCGCTTGGCGAATTTTCGGCTCTTGTTGCAGCGGGTGCACTTTCTTTCGAAGATGGTTTGAAACTGGTTTACAAACGTGCTATGGCAATGCAAACTGCTTGCGAATTAGAACCTTCTACAATGGCTGCAATTCTTGGTTTAGAAGATGATTATGTTGCAGAATTTTGTAAAAATATTGATGATGTAGTTGTTCCTGCAAATTTTAACAGTCCGGGGCAAATTGTAATATCAGGTACCGTAAAAGGTATTGATTTAGCTTGTGAAATTTTAACTCAAGCAGGTGCAAAACGTGCTTTAAAACTTAATGTTGGTGGTGCTTTTCATTCTCCACTTATGGAACCGGCTTCAATAGAGCTTGAAAAAGCTATAAACGAAACAGGATTTAAAACACCTATTTGTCCAATTTACCAGAATGTAAATGCAATGCCTGATACAGATGTTGATAGAATTAAACAAAATTTAATTCTGCAATTAACTTCACCGGTACGTTGGACACAAACTGTTAAAAACATGATGGTTGACGGTGCTACAGAATTTACTGAAATTGGTCCGGGTAAAGTTTTGCAAGGATTAATTAAAAAAGTTGACAGAAAAATGCCAACGCAAGGAATTTCTTAAATCAAGAAACAATAATTTTATTTAACTAAACCACTATGTACTTCCAGTGCATAGTGGTAGTGGTTTAGTTTTTGCAAGCTGTAAAGTTAATAATATTAATCCTTATCAGTAGTTAAACAATGTATTGCAAAGAATCCATGAACACAAAGTTAATAACCTGAGTTCGATTAATAATTTAATTCTCAGAAAACCAAAAGGGCATTAGATTTATGCTAAAAATCAAGAAATTATAACGGGTTATAATGAGTGGTTTTTAGT
>Ga0256913_10002163_pt1 | contig 10002 bp, 6 predicted proteins | sample Axial_MatmetaG_FD_185970 | JGI IMG/M metagenome (GOLD analysis project Ga0256913, IMG submission 185970) | Deep-sea worm associated microbial mat communities from Axial Seamount, Juan de Fuca Ridge, Pacific Ocean - Axial_Mat | ecosystem: Environmental > Aquatic > Marine > Oceanic > Microbial...
CATCATTCCACAAATAAAGGAATGGAGGATTATGACCTTTGTTTCCTGCATAAAGAACAATTGGTTCAGTTGAACAGGTGTCGTTTCCGAGATCTACATCTGCGATGTCATATTGTTTTACTATTACGGTATCACTATTAGCACAACTAAAACCAGCTTCGGTATTCGTAACAGTAGCAATATATGTTCCTGCTGCATTAGTTTGCTGTATTGGTCCAGGATTTCCTGTATTCCAATTATAAGTAACATTGGGTAGGGTACTTGTAGCATCAAGATTTACAACTCCAAATCCACAAATGGTTGTATCGTTTCCTAAATCAACTTCAGGAGTTGCAACTACACGAACACTAAGTGTAGTATCGTAGGTACATCCAAAATCGTCAACAACAGTATAGGTGTATTGAAAATTTCCTGAATCGGAAGGTTGGATTAAAACTTGTCCGCCAGTACCAATTATACCAGTAGTATTATTCCATGCTTCAGATACAATTATAGGTTGGTAATCCCACGAAATAGGAAGAACTGAAGTAGCAAATTCGATACCCCAAGCAAAAATATAACCATTGTCAATGCCTAAGTTATCAGTAACTGTAATAGACCAAGCTCCATTTAATGGGCAGCCAATAAGGGTATTATAGCTTGTTTCAGGTAGATAGTCAACTAAGGGATAAGGGCCTGAAGCTGTTGCGTTAGCAGGGTAGCTTGTCGATGGAGGCATATAGCTCGCATTATTATATGATGTTCCTAAAGCATCAGTAAAACTATGATTATAGGTTCCTAAGGCATTAAGCATTGTTGTTGTTCCTGTGGGGCGCCAAGCATATTCATAACCAACGCCTGGTATCTGTTGCGCATTATTATCAATAGGTTCACCTAGAAATGTACTACCACCACCTGGGTATGATTTCAAGGTTGCTGATTGACCGCTAGGACATGTGATGATAATATTCAAGTCGCCAAGATAACTATGTTCCATGGTAGCCACAATTCCTAAAATATCATAGCCGCTTTGTAAAGTTTGCCCTGGAGAGAATGCTGTGAATAAAAGACTTGATGTATATGATGCTCCTGAACCATCAGGTAAATAGGTTACACCTGCTGTGTTTAATGATGAGGTAGCATGCCAAAGTTGTGTTTCGGCATCACCCATTAAGCTTGTAGTGTCTCCTTGGCAAATAGGATTTTGAAGTATTGTTGTTCCATCTAAATCAGGTTGAGTACTTAGTCGAACTCTGATTTTTGGCACTTGTGATGATAAACAGCCATTGGAGTCGTTTGCAAATAGTTGTACTTCATAACCTTGAATGCTATCATAAATAGTAGTAACCGTTTGAGTAGTGTCACCAAATCCATTTCCCATATCCCAAATAAAAGTTGTAGTATTATCACTTTGATGATATATAGAATCATTCAAATTATAAACGCCTTGTGCTATAATCGAAACGGTATCGTTTGGACAGATGTCGATATAATAGAATCCACTATCGAGATGAAAAGGAGGTGTGCTAGATTGTAGGTTTACGGAAAAGTTTTGGCAAGGAAGACCACAACTAACTGCTGCATTCCAACCTATATTTGATGAATTCGATGTCCATACTAATGTTAAACAACCACTTGGATTTAGAATAGAGGCGCTTACAACCATATTTAATGGTGAAAGACCAGTATTGAATGTGGCTAATAAGTTTGCAGAAGTATTCGTTCCATCATAAACTTCCATATTATCTCCTGCACCGATTGACCAAACTGAAAAATCAAGATTGATATATGCTCCAGGGGTTCCAGGGCAAAATGTTATGCTATAACTCTGGGTTCCTGAGTAGTTTCCATTAAGCCCTCCACTATCAAAAAAAGTGCCTGAGCAAGTGGTGACTGTTTGTCCATTATATGTTGCGATATTATACTGACTATTCGCGTTAATAGCTATAAATAATAGTATGATAATGCTTGATATGAGTCGTAATTTTTTCATAATATTTTATTATTTATCTAGTCCTAATTGTTTTCTGTGCGCATTATACTTCTCCATAAATTCTTTTTCGCTTAAGAAAACGAAAACTTGACTAGAGCCTTTTACCTTATAATATACTCTTGTATCGAACTTGCGCTGTATATCGAGCAATAAAATATTGAGCTTTTTTGTGTTGACTTTCCCATTTTGAAGAGGTGCAGTTAGGGTTGAAAAACCGTTGCCAGCCAATTTGTCTGCAGGAATTTCTTCTAATATATAAGCATTGTCGAGATAGAAATTGTAGTAAGCAATTAAATTTGGATTGTTTTTCTGTAATGTGTTAACTTTTTCAGTTCCAAGATAATCAATTAATCGCTGATCAGGAGTGATTTTGGTAAAGCTACTAAGCAGGATAAAGCTAAAAAAAGCAGCAATAATAATTTGTTTTGATGGTTTCATTTTATGTATATATTTTTATTTAAAAAGCAATCATTAATAATCGATATCCGATTTTCCACTAATTGTGCTACTAGTGACAAAATTATTTAACAAAGGTTTAACGTATTATTAAAAATTTTGATGCAAATAAATACAGCTTTTGAATAATACCTCTTTGATTTAGGCCTTGTAAATAAATAAGTAAATCAGTTTTTAAAAAACGACCACGACAAAAATAGAAAAATTATAATAAAATTCATGTTATTTGTTAAATATTGTTGAATGTTTTTCTTGCTGATGATGAATGCTAAAATAATGAAATTATTATATGTAATAAAGATGAATATATTCTTAAAATAGTTTAGTTACGTGAACAAATGTTCATTAAATTTGCAGCCAATATTATAAAAATATGCCAAGACAAGCGCGCTATAGAAAAGTTGAGTATCCACCATTAAATAAGGGTTTTGTTCCTATTGCAAAAAGGACAAAGGCTGATGAGGTTGTATATTTATTATTGGAAGAATATGAGGCTATTCGTTTGGTTGATAATGAGTATATGAATCAAGTTGATGCAGCGAAACGAATGGAAGTGTCGCGCCCAACCTTAACACGCATCTACGATTCGGCACGGAAAAAGATAGCGCAAGCCCTAGTTGGTTCTTTGCGAATAGAAATTGTTGGTGGCCAAGTGGAATTTGAACATGAGTGGTTTCGCTGCTTAAAGTGTAATACCGTATTTCAGGTTGCAGATATTGTCGAAAACCAGGAATGTCCGCATTGCAATTCAACCAATTTACTGCATATCAACGACGATTTAAGAAACCAGCCTAGGAGGCAGCATAATTATCATCAGCGTAATAGAAGTATAAACACGACAGGCTTCTGTGTTTGTACGCAATGTGGAAAACGTATTTCGCATAAACCTGGTCATCCGTGTAGAAAAACGACTTGTCCTGATTGTGATATTTTTATGAAAAGAGAAGGTGAAAATTGTTGATATTAATAGGTTAATAAAGAGATAGATAATACTTTAACAAAATAATAAAATAGGAAATTATGAATTCAAAAATAGCTATTCCATTAGCACAAGGAAGATTAAGTGTACATTTTGGTCATTGTGAGCAATTTGCAGTAATTAGTATTGAGGATAATAAAATTGTTCGTGAGGAAATATTGAATCCTCCAGAGCATACTCCTGGTTCTTATCCTAATTTTTTGGCAGGTCATGGAGTAAAAGAGATCATTGCTGGAGGAATAGGAGGAAAAGCAGTTGATATTTTTCGTGCAAATGGAATAACGGTTCATACAGGTGCTCAGCCTAAAAGTTTACACGAATTGGTAGAAGATTATATTCAAGAGACTTTGGTTACTGGTGAGAATGATTGCCATGGTAGTACAAACTGTTAAACAGGGTATTATAGTTTGAAGATTGCGATAGTCTCTACAAAAGGAGGGGTTGGTAAAACTCTAATAGCGGTGAATCTTTTTTATGCCATAAAAGATGTCATTGAAAGTTCATGCACCTTAGTGGATTCTCATATTCAGGTGCCAAATATTTATCATTATATAAAGGGACTTAATAATCCTGAGGAGGTTATAGTTAATGTTCGCATTCCTGAAATTGATCAAAATGTTTGTACTTTTTGTGAGCGTTGTATAAATTATTGTGCCTTCGATTCTATTTTGATGATAAAGGATGTAGGGCATATAAAGGTGCTTGATGATTATTGTACATCTTGTGGTGCTTGTGTGTATGCTTGTAATGATGGTGCTATATCGGAACGTACTGAAGCCTTGGGAAAAGTAACATCTTATTCGCTTGGTAAAGACCGTTTTGTGGAGGGTAAGATGTTTGCAATTCGACCTTTAGCAAGTCCTATTATACAAGAAGTAAATGAGCAAATAAAGGATGCTGAAATAAGTATAATTGATACTCCTCCAGGAAGTTCTTATCCTTTTGCCGAATCGATTCGTGATGCAAACTATGTGATACTTCTAGCTGAAGAAGGGCAAGCTGGTTTGAAAAATCTTATGGCTAATATTTCGCTGTTGCGCGAGATGAATCAGGAGTTTGGGGTAGTAATAAATAAATCAGGTATAGCAGAAAATGCGGTGTTGGATTATTTGCAAAATGAAGGTGTTAGGGTGTTAACTGATATTCCTTTTAAAAGAGAATATGCTGAAATACATAGTCGTGGTGAAATAATTGTACAAAGGGATAAAGGATTAAAAGGTGTATTTGTACGATTGTTTGAAAGTATTCAAAGCATAGTTGAGGAGGGGAAGGCTTGAAACAGATAAGTATTATTGCGGCAAAAGGTGGAGTCGGTAAAACTGCAATTAGTGGGGCATTTGCCTCATATTTAGAAAACACCATTTTTGTAGATTGCGATACCGAATCTTCCGATTTACGGACGTTACTTCATGCTAAAACAAAGGAAGAGAGTTTTGTAGATACTATTGAACGAGTTCGAATAGCAGAAGATGAATGTATTCGTTGTGGTTTATGCAAAGCCCTATGCCATTTTGATGCAGTGATTAATCCTTATGGGGTTTATCAAATAGTGGAGGAGCATTGTCAAGCCTGCGATTTATGCCTTAAGGCTTGCCCTGTAAGTGCCATTGAGCATGTAAAGAAAGAGAAGAATTTATGGGGTATTGCTGAGACTCGATTTGGTGATTTATTATATGCGCAACTAGCATTGGGCGAAGACTTAAACGGTAGTTTAATAAGCATCCTTCGAGAGCGGGCTAGAGAATTAGCTCAAGAAAAAAAATCGGATTTTATCCTTATAGATGGGCCTCCAGCTATGGGATTTGCTGTAGCTTCTGCTATTGCTTTATCTGATATTACAGTAGTGGTGATTGAGTCTTCGCCAAGTGCTATTCACGATTTGCATAAGTCTATTCAGCTGGCCAAGCGTTATGAAGTACCCGCGGTTTGCTTGATTAACAAAAGTGATTTGAATCCTAAAATGACCGATGAAATTAAGGCTTATTGTAATAAAAATGGGATATCACTTATTGGTGAAATCCAATTTGATGTACAATTTATGGAGGCTCAATTGGCTTCGAAATCAATTATTGAGTATGCTCCCAATTCGCAGACTTCAGTTTTGATAAAGCAGAGCCTCTATTCTTTAATTAACTTCAAATAATAAACTTCCTTTTCGTTAGAAAACTTAAAGAAATAGATTCCTCCAGCGTAATTGCTAAGATTAACTTCAGTATTTCTTTCCGAAATTTTAGTAGAATAAACTTGTCTTCCTGTAATATCAAATACGGTTAGACTAAGTTTCTCAGACCTATTGTTTTTTATATAAACCAATCCAGTTGTAGGGTTTGGAAATACTTCAATATTTAATTTAATTTCAATTTCATCAATACTTAATCCAATAATGTTGTGGCATGATGAGGTGTCAGCACATGCATCTCCAGAAAGGATAACAGCATAATTTCCATTCGAGATAGGGGTAAAACTCTGTGCAGTTGCTCCAGATATAGGGCTGAAACTATTATTGCAATCTACCCATTGATAATTGTAATTATTGGCATTTGCACTTAAAGTAAATCCTGAAATACTTACTGATGTATCTACAGGAGTAACAATGATATTTTGGTTTTGTTGACTTGAATTACCATTAGAGTCTGTATATGTCCATGTAATTGTGGTAGTTCCGATGGTAGATATTGGGAAGCTAACATTTGCAACCCCAAGCACTGTCCCAACGATATTGTCGGTAGCTGTAGGACTTGGTGGTGTAGCTGAGCATTCTGCTGTAAAGTCAGACAATGAAGTAGAGTCGGGGACAGGTGCTGTATTGTCAATAGCATGAATCAACACGGGATAATCTTCCACTTCGCCAAGTGTATTGCCACAAGGTTGAGCTTCTGAACCCCAGTATGATAATCGGATTCGAAGCATTGTTGTGTCCATTACGAATGCATTTGAAGGTACAATAAAGCTTGCTTGCGCATGCTCTCCTGATATTTCAATTAGGTTTAGGTTTTCTCCACTATCGAAAGTAGCATTATGATTAAAATCTATCCATGCTCCAAAATCGTTACTTGACCAATTGGTATTTGAAATCACATCAATAGTATAAACGGAATCACGATAAAGATGAATAAGCGAGTTTGTATTATATGAATAAGCATCATTAGCTGAGATGTTTGTGATATTTGCAATACTGACATTCTGAATAAAAAGATTACCCGCATTATTATTTCCTGTTGCATTACAATATTCAAAATCATGTATATTGTACATAAACCGATAAGTAGCAGAAGTATCTCCATTATTGCCTACCGCATAAACCTTAAAATATACTTTGGTTCCTTCTGCTAAGTTAGGCATGGCTGTATTAATCACCCATGTGCTATCAACAGTATTCGTCATAGCAATTGTATTGCTTAAATATGTGGTATCATTTCCCCATTTTACATATACACTAGAAAGAGTACCACTATATGAAATTACAGAAGTAATCATTTGGCTTATTCCTTCAATGGGTTTATTACTTGTTGGAGGGTCAGAAATTTTAGTATTAAGAATTTTTGGATAATTATTACGACTAATTACTGAATACTCCCAAATGCCACGTCCCCATGTTGCTGCCTTAATAGTGCTTGATCCATAATTTATTTCCATTTCTTCAATACTAACATTGGGTAAACCAGGATTGTATAATGACCATGTATTTCCATTCATGGGTTTAGTATATACTCCAATTTCGGCTCCCAAATATATATTTGAGGCGGGAGTATTATCAATTACCACCGAACGAATGGGCATGTTTCCCAAATTATATGTGATATTTGTCCACGATTGTCCACCATTTTGAGTGATAAATACTTTATTGTTATTAGCTTGATAACTAGCATAAACAACAATAATAATATCGTCATTATTAGGGTCGAATGCAATATCTTCAATGTATGAATAGGGTAAGTTCTGTTTAATACTTATAAAAGTTTGACCTCCATCAATTGATTTATCGATATACTGATTTTTAGCCACCACGATAATCTTTGAATTGTTTTCAGCGATAGCAGCTCGTTTAATATTCCCTGTGAAACTAGTAGGTTTACCAACTGAAGTCCAGTTATCACCAAAATCTTCACTCATATAAATGCTATCTCTAAAATCGTAGATTCGCATTTGATTTAATGGATCGTAGGCGATAGGTGCTTCCCAATAAGCTTGATTTGCTCCCGAAGGTGTTACGTCTTGTTCTGTTTGCCCACCATCTTGGGTTCTTTTTCGTGTTCCATACTGCACGCTACCAATCATATAGTTGTCGTTCAATGGATGGATAATTGCTTCCATTCCATCGGCACCATAAAATTCTACCCATGTGTCTTTATGCTTTATAGATGTTCCATTATCTTGTGAACCCGAAATGCTTCGAAAATGATTTGATTGGCTGATTCCTAGTTTATAGTTTTCGCGAACCCCTGTTCCTTGGTTTAATATCTGCCAATGGGTTCCACCATTTGTACCTTTGCAAAACCAACCATCAGTTCCTACATAGAAGTTGCCATTTACACATATTGCAGGATGAAGATCGGCATGCACATAGTCCGTGCTGTTTTCAAAACTAGATTGATGGCCAGAACCTGCTCCATTCGTATTGCCAAGACTCCAATGAGTAACTTTGCTAAATGTTTTTCCGCCAGTGGTACTTGCATGAATATCAACATAACCATAGATCATATTAGAAGTGTCCAAGTCGTTGACCGCAAAACCCAAACAGTTTTCATTAGGGTTGCTAAGAAAACTAAAACTTTGACCGCTATCGGTTGATTTCCAAACACCATTCTCTGAGGCAAAATAGATACAATTATCACAGTCATTACTACTGCTCAACCATCCTTTTTTATTATTATTTCCTGAAATAGCTGTGGCTGTATAGTTTGCTCCTTGATTTGATGAAACATAAACCTTATCACGATATCCATTATAATAGTAGCTATTATAAACATAAATAATACTATCGTTGGTTGGATGAAATGCAATGTCAGTAATATCTCCACTGCTCATCAATTGTGTCCACGACTGTAAATTATTTGTTGATTTGAAAATCCCTTTATTGGTTCCAATAAATATAAGATTGGGAACAGATGGGTGATAGGCAATCTTAAAAATTTTGAAGTCGCTACCCAAACCACCAAAGCCTAAGCTTGTGGGGTTGAAATTTGATTGTGTCCATGAAATACCTCCATCAGTGGAACGGTAGATGCCATGAGAATACTCATTTCTTGCATTTTGCACATTTATTAAAATGGAATCAGCATTTGTTGGCGATACAGCAATTGTGTTTACTCCGGTGGCAATAAGCGTATCAGAAGTACATTGCCATGATTGTCCACCATTTGCGGAACGCCAAAATCCGCCACTTCGTGAGCCAATATACATTTTAAGGCTGTCGCTAGGATTTACATAAATTGCCATAATTCGACCCATGCCAACAGAATATTGTCCTGTGATGCTATCAACATAGTTTGGGCCTAAATCTTCCCATCCATTATTAAAACTGGCTTTAGGGTTGTTATCTAGAAACTCTTTAAAGGCATTCTCAGTGAAATAGGGGTCTATGTTTGAGCGTATTCCCGTTGGGAAATATTTATACTCATTGGCTACTTTCCAACGTTGATAGCCTTTCCATCCAGAACCTTTTTCTTTACCATGTGTATTAAAATAGGCCTCTGCCGATGCGCAAACATCGTAGAAGTTTACTGATGGGTCATTCATAAGTGCTTTATACTCTTTTTGAGCGTAGCTCGTACTTAGTGCTATGATAGCGGTCAATAGTAATAGGTAATGTTTAAGCATTATTTATGTGTTTTAATAAGAATTGTGTGTGACGAAAATAATAAAAATTATTGCAAAGTATTGATGTATTTCTTCTTGAATTAGGGCAAACATATCTTTTTCAATTCACAAGCACAATCTGCTCGAATACAATATTTAATAACATTTCTTCGTCCGTCAGCTGACAGATAAGAACTCGTTATTAAAGTGCCATCAACGATTTCTTGATTTGTCAACCCTGCGCAAAGACCTATCTCTGTTGACGAAACGAAGAAGTGTTGACTACCAAAGTGGTTAAACAGAGTTTAGATGCGTTTGCTTTACTTCTTAAATCGATATAATTAATTGATCACGAACACAATAAGTGTATTCTTATCGAATAATGACTATTTATATAAGACTCAGGAAATCTACTGATTGCAAGTGGTTTACTCCACTATAAGCTCCAGCTTTTCAAAAATAATATAGTCGGGGAGGTTTGCAAACCAGTCACGTGTAATAATGTAGGTTCCTTTTTTATTAATCTTAAATTTAAGCATTAATTGGCTTTTAGTTGTTGTTTTTGTTCCGCCAAGCATTGAGCTTGTTGAAAATGCAGACTCAGTATGATAATCATAAAAAAGCGAATTATCTTTTAATTTTATGTTTGGAATACGGTAACTTTTGCTAATAAACTTTATTACTATTTCTTCGTTCTTTTTTACCTTTTCAGGAATGATGATTTGAATATTTGAATTGTCAGGATTTGGATTTTCTACAATAACTTTCAAGGTGTTTGACTTGAGTCGCTTGCCTT
>Ga0256913_10002164_pt1 | contig 9998 bp, 5 predicted proteins | sample Axial_MatmetaG_FD_185970 | JGI IMG/M metagenome (GOLD analysis project Ga0256913, IMG submission 185970) | Deep-sea worm associated microbial mat communities from Axial Seamount, Juan de Fuca Ridge, Pacific Ocean - Axial_Mat | ecosystem: Environmental > Aquatic > Marine > Oceanic > Microbial mats...
TCCCCTCTTAGTTGTAATAAGGATTACTCCGTTAGCACCTTTCACTCCAAAAACGGCAGTTGCGGATGCATCCTTTAAAACGGACATGCTTGTAACCTCGTTAGGGTCAATATCCATCATCGGACGCTCAACTCCGTCAACAAGGATAAGCGGCTGTCCTCCGTTCCAGGTCGAAATACCACGAATGTAGATCTCTGTGGGAGCATCACTACCACTGCTTCCTCCCGGACGACCGGAAGTTTTTATGGTTACCACACCGGGTATTAAACCTGTTATCGCATTGGCCAGGTTTGAATTTGTACCGGCACTGGTAACAAGATTTTTACCGTCAGTTTTTGCAATGGCACCAACAACACTCTCTTTCTTCTGCACTCCGTATCCTACAACCACAACCTGGTCAAGTGTTTTACTTTCTTCCTCCATCACAATATCAATAGTTGTTTTGTCTCCGACAAAAACAGTCTGATTTCGCATCCCGAGGAAAGAAAACAGTAATGTATCCTTAGGTGATACCAAAAGAGAAAACCTTCCGTTAATATCCGTCTGAGTACCATGCTGAGTACCCTTGATCAAAACATTAACACCCGGTAGTGTTTCTCCTTTTATATCCCTAACAGTCCCGCTTACTGTTTTTTGCTGGGCCAATGTAACTTGCATTCCTATTAAAAACAGGAAAATTAAATAGCGGATTTTTTTTAACATAATTTATTGACTTTTGGATTTAGTTAATTAAAGATTTTCATTAACATGCTTTTAGTTTAAATTGATCTTTCATGTTTTCATAGGATATTATTTTTATTTATGATTACAGAATAGGTTTATCTTCATGATTTTTTCAACAAACATTATCAGATTTACCAAAATCCGTTTTTAACAAATCAAAACTATTCATTTTTAAGATGTATAATTCATTAAAAAAATGTCTAAAATCTTTAAAATTGTGTCATTATTTGTTTCTGCCTGCTAAAAGGCACTGGCACTTAGTGTTTTTCAGAAAACACTGGATTTTATTTTTCCACATTAATATTTCTGCACAATTTCGGATCATTCTGATCAATTAGCCGAAATCAATATTATAGATCGTTGTTCTCAATAATCTGATCAAATGAAAACATTATATGCCAAAAAGCTGACAATTGTTATTCAGGAAAATTTCCGGGGTTATAATTTGGGGTATATAATTTTTGCTATTTTTACATTTATTAAAAATGAAAGCATAATTCTAAGTTACCCTTACGAATAACAATAATTCTCCGAAAAATATTTAATAATGGAAAAATTAAGACGTGAATTCCTGAAAAATTCGGCAGTGATCACAGCAGGAACAACAATCACAGCTTCGATGGCAGGCACTTTGACCGCATGTTCAACAAGGACAATAACTGTAGGAGCCATAGGAATAAGAAATATGGGATATGCTGATATGAGGGCTTTCCTTCGGCAAAACAATAAAGAAAATCCTAACAATATAATATTGAAGGCCCTTTGCGATGTAGATCAAAAAGTACTTGACAAAAGAGCTTCTTGGGTGGAAAAACAAACAGGCAAAAAGCCGGACATGTACAAAGATTTCAGAAAACTGCTCGAGGACAAAGATATAGATGCTGTGATAATAGGAACCCCCGACCATTGGCATGTTCTTATTTCAATTCTTGCAATGGAAGCCGGCAAACATGTTTACGTTGAAAAACCAATGTCTAATTCCATTGAAGAAGCTATCATCATGGAAGAGGCGGCAAAGAGATACGACAAAGTTGTTCAGGTTGGGCAGTGGCAGCGCAGCGGACCGCACTGGCAGGATGCCATGAATTATCTCTGGTCGGGCAAGTTGGGAAAGGTTAGCAGGGTTAAGGCGTGGGCTTACACATCTAAAATGCCTTTGCCGGTCAAACCTGACGCCCCTGTACCTGAAGGTGTGGATTACAATATGTGGCTCGGCCCGGCTCCTAAACGTCCTTTCAATCCTAATCATTTTCATTACAACTTCCGATATTTCTGGGATTATGCAGGAGGACTGATGGCCGACTGGGGTGTACACATGCTCGACTTTGCCTTATACGGAATGAAGGTTGATGTGCCCCACAGAGTTCTGTCTTCAGGTGGCAAACTCGCTCATCCCGAAGATGCACGTCAGGTTCCCGACACATTGAATGTACTTTACGACTTCAAGGATTTCACTGTTGAGTGGGAACACTCCATAACTTTAAGTCAAAAGAAATACGGTTCCTCAGCCGGAATTGCCTTTCAGGGGAACAACGGAATGATGATCATCAATCGGGGAGGCTGGGAAGTAAGACCCGAACATGACGTAAAAGAGAATCTTGCCAAAGGGGTACCTTTCACGAAGGGAAGTGGTGATCTGGATAAACATGTTGCTAATTTCCTCGAATGTATCCGCGACCACAACCGGAACACACATGCCTCAGTAACTGTCGGAAAAAATGTGGCAATTCTGGCACATATGGGAAACATTGCATATCGCACAGGCGAAATTCTTTTACCGCATAAGACAGGAAATGAACTGACATTCAACAACAGCGATAAAGTAAAAGATCTGTTAATACCACGATATCGTTCACCCTGGAAGTTGCCCAACATCTAACAGTCAACGTAATGCAAACTGTACATTCATTTTTTCAAATAGTGTAAATTCCAAGATCATGAGAACTTTTTCTTTCTTTCTCGTAGTTTTTTTTCTGGCATCCGTTCAGTCCTTTTCGCAGACCTCCAGAGTCCCGGCATCATACAGCAACATCAAATATGATTCTCAGAACCAGCTCTACTACCTCAAAGACGGAGAAAGATTATACTCATATCCACAAGAAGATGAATATACTATTGAACAATTACTTGGAAACCCGTCAGGCACAAAACGAGGGATCTATTTTGATTTCAAAGGGTTTAAAGGAACAATAGTTTACGGGCTTATACCTTATGGCAAAGCTCCTCACCCGCTCCCTGTTTACAGATACACAAAACCACTTTACGACGGGAAGGTTGCAGTAAATATTTCCAACAGGTTTAAATATCCTTTTGATTTTGTTGACTGGGAAAACAAAAAAAAACTATCACTCGGATATCGCTTAATTAACGAGAAAGGGGAGATCATTTTTGACGGAGTTGTTTCGGTCACAGGTAACGGCCCCTTCAATGTTGTTCCCACAATTTATGAGGGCCCGTTTGTCAGCAATATCACAGACACATCCGCTTTGATCTGGTTCAACACCTCGGCTTCTGTCAAAGCCACTGTTGAAGTTGACGGCAAATTGTATTCTGATGAAAGAAAAAGAAGAAGGCACGAACTTCTTATTTCCGGCCTGAAAGCGGGAACAAAGTATGATTACACCGTGACTTACGGAGAGATGACACAATCGTACCACTTCACAACTGCCCCCAAAAAAGGCTCGCGGAAACCATTCATTTTTGCTTACACAAGCGACAGCCGTGAAGGCAAAGGCGGAGGCGAAAGGGATATCTATGGCACAAATGCTTACATCTCAAAAAAGATGGCCGCAGTTGCCTACAGCCACGATGCCTCTTTTGTTCAGTTCACCGGCGATATGGTTAACGGTTATGTGACCAATGCAGAGGAGTTAAGGCTTCAGCTAACCAACTGGAAAAAAGCCATTGAACCTTTCTGGCATTACATACCGTTTTATGTCGGTTCGGGAAACCACGAGGCTTTAGGCCCTCGTTTTTATGATAAAAACGGAAAATACGCTGCTGCCATAGATGGCTTTCCATTCGACAGAAACTCATCAGAAGCTGTCATGAAAGCTTCATTCGTAAATCCCGAAAACGGGCCGGTGAGTGAAGACAATTCCAAATACGATCCTCGTTCAAAGAAAACGGATTTCCCTTCATACAGCGAAAATGTTTACTATTACACCTATGGTAATGTGGCTATGGTCGTGCTGAACAGCGACTACTGGTATGCTCCGAGCGCAAAAAATGATCACGGTACCAGCGGTGGGCTGCACGGCTACATCATGGATAACCAGTTGGAATGGTTAAAGAAAACCATTGAAAAACTGGAAGACGACAATAATATTGACCATATTTTTGTAACGCAGCATACACCTGCTTTCCCTAACGGCGGACACAGCCGTGATGACATGTGGTACAGCGGAGACAACTCAAAACGTCCTTACATTGCAGGCAAACCTGTTGACAAAGGAATAATTGAACGCCGCGATGAATATCTCGACATACTCATCAACAAGAGCACAAAGGTTGTTGCCATTCTTACCGGCGACGAACATAACTACAACAGGCTTAAGATCACAAAAGAGGTTACTATCTATCCTGAAAATTACGATAAGCCTAAGATCGAAATATCAAGGCCCATTTATCAAATCAACAACGGAGCATGCGGGGCTCCTTACTATTCGCAGGAGGTTCTGCCCTGGAGCGACCACACAAAGGCTTTCAGCGTTGAAAATGCCATCTGCCTGTTCCACGTGGATGGTAAAAAAATAAAATTAGAAGTCATCAATCCCGATACTCTCAATAAAATTGATGAGATAGAGCTGAGATAGAGAGGTGAATGATTAGATAGTTAGATGGTTAAACAATTATTAAAATAAAAGATCAAACAAAAAACATGGCGCATAAAGCAGGTTTTGTAAACATAATCGGAAATCCCAATGTCGGGAAATCCACTCTTTCGAATAAGCTGATAGGAGAACGACTTTCAATAATCACCTCAAAAGCACAGACCACACGCCACCGCATTTTTGGCATTGTGAACGAGGACGACTATCAGATAGTTTTTTCCGACACACCGGGCGTCCTGAAACCCAACTACAAACTTCAGGAATCGATGCTGAAGTTCTCTCGTTCAGCACTTGATGACGCTGATATTTTGCTGTACATAACTGATCCTTTTGAAAAACCCGATAAAAACGATGAATTTCTCGAAAAGGTAAAGACTACCTCTGTTCCTATCATCATTGTTGTAAATAAGATAGACCTGATAGACCAGGAAAGGCTTGATGAAATAATTGACTACTGGAAAAAAGAACTCCCCGACGCAGAGCTGTTCCCTACATCAGCACTTCATGACTTCAACATTAACAACCTGCTGAACAGGATAATTGAGCTTTTGCCTGAATCACCTCCTTTCTACGATAAAGACATGCTTACCGACAAGCCTGAAAAATTCTTCATTGCTGAAATAATAAGGGAAAAGATATTGCTTCATTACAAGAAAGAGATACCATACTCTGTTGAAGTAGAGATCGAGGAGTTCAAAGAGGGTAAAGAAAGGGTTGACATCAGAGCTGTGATACATGTAACACGGAACTCACAAAAAGGCATCATCATAGGTCATCAGGGAAGTGCCCTGAAAAGAGTTGGCACAGAAGCACGTAAAGACATGGAGTTGTTCCTTCAAAAGAAAGTCTTTTTGCAACTGTTTGTAAAAGTGTCAAAAGACTGGAGGGATAAGGATAACCTGCTGAAACAGTTTGGTTATGAATAGTCCTTGCTTGTCACCATAATTTAAAAGTCATATTTCTTTGCTATCTTTGCAGCCCAAAAACAGATAGATCATGGGAAATATAGTTGCCATTGTAGGACGACCGAATGTGGGAAAATCAACTCTTTTCAACAGGTTAACAGGTCAGCGACAGGCTATTGTAGATGAGGAGAGTGGTGTTACACGCGACAGAATATACGGGAAAGCCTTTTGGAATGGCAAGGAATTTTCAGTTATCGATACAGGCGGCTATGCCGTTAACTCTGACGACATCTTCGAACAGGAGATACGCAAACAGGTACATCTTGCTATTGATGAAGCTGACGTAATAATTTTTGTTACCGATGTAACAACAGGAATAACCGATTATGACGAAGAAGTGGCTCACCTGCTGCGAAGATCGGAAAAACCGGTTTTGCTTGCCGTGAACAAAGTAGACAACTACGACAGAATAGCAGAAGCAGGAGAGTTCTATGCCCTTGGACTTGATACTCTTTTCACAATTTCTTCAATAAACGGCTCAGGCACAGGTGATCTTCTTGATAAAACAGTTCAGTTGCTTCCTAACGAAAAAGAAGAAGACATACCTGACATCCCAAAGTTCACTGTAGTAGGCAGACCAAATGCAGGAAAATCCTCGATCATAAATGCATTTATTGGTGAAGAACGAAATATTGTTACGCCGGTATCGGGAACAACAAGAGACTCGATCTACACCAGATTCAACAAATTCGGATACGATTTCTTTCTTGTTGACACTGCCGGACTGAGAAAAAAAGCAAAAGTAAAGGAAGACCTTGAATTCTATTCTACATTGAGGGCTGTCAGAGCTATCGAGAATTCTGATATTTGTCTGCTCATGGTAGATGCCACACGAGGTTTCGAAGGGCAAGACCAGAAAATATTCAGCCTCATTGAACGGAATAAAAAAGGAATTGTGATCCTTGTTAACAAATGGGACCTGATAGAAAAAGATCATAAGACAACCAAGGAATTTGAAGAGAAGATAAGGAGTGAAATAGCACCTTTTATTGATATTCCTATTGTTTTCACTTCTGTGATCAATAAACAGAGAATACACAAAGTACTCGAACTTGCACATCAGGTGTACGAGAACAGGAAAAGAAGAATATCAACATCGCAGCTTAATGATTTTCTGCTACCTGTGATCGAAAATAATCCGCCCCCTTCAATAAAAGGAAAGTACATTAAAATAAAATATATAACTCAGATACCAACCGTGACACCTGAGTTTGTATTTTTCTGTAATCTGCCGCAATATGTGAAAGATCCATACAAACGATTCCTTGAGAACAAGATCAGGAGTAAATGGAACTTTACGGGGGCAACCATACAAATACATTTCAGGAAAAAATAGATTTTCACACCGGATATCACTGTTTTATAAATTAATTTTTATCTTTTCTTTGGAAAACCTGACCTGTAAGATCGATTTTATACCGGTTAAGTTTTTTTGTATCAGCCCTTGGTCACAACTAATCAAAAAGCATGTAACATACAATGCTTCAACAAATCAGGGTGTGTGCTTTGATTTGCATTTTAAGTCACTGGTAATTACTTTTAACAGGCTAAAACATCAGTATATTGAAAATAAATCACGTCAAATAACAATAAACTATCCTTATCTTTATTAAATTTGGCGTCGATTTTTATTAACTTAAATCTAATGGAAAGACTTGCCGAACTAATTGTCCGATTCAGATGGGCTGTTTTAATTGTTGTTTTTCTGGCTACAGCATTCTTTGGTTATCAACTTAATTTTATAGAAGTTGATTCAAACATTCTGAATTCACTACCGAAAAATGACCCTGAGGTGAAAATGTTTGAAGAGGTCGGAAAAAAATTCGGCGGGAATGAGATGGGGATGATCATTTTGAAGGCGGACAATGTATTGATGCCTAAAGTTCTTGATGATATTCAGGAAATAACAGATACTCTTACCAAAACCGAAGGTGTCCTTTCTGTCACAAGTCTGACCAACATGATGACGATCAATGTAAACGGGGATGACTTTGAAGTCAATAACCTGATTAATTCCGGAAACAGGCCAAAAGATCGTCAGGAAGCTGACAAACTAAAAAAGGAACTTTCAACAAACAAAATGGTTGCAGGAAATATCATTTCAAAAGATGCAACTGCTACATTGATAGTTTATACGGTAAAGGACGGGATTGACGCTGACTCTCTTACAAGTGTGGTAATGAAAAAAATGGACAGGATGAAAATCGCCACACCACACTATTTTGCAGGGGCCCCTGCCCTTCGTCAGTATGTGGACGACATCGTAAGTCATGATCTCAGAACCCTTATCCCTATCGCATTTCTTGTAATTGCTTTTGTTCTGTATCTGAGTTTCCATTCTATCAGAGGCATTGTTATCCCGTTACTCACAGCCGGTCTTGCAATAATATGGGCAATGGGAATTTTCGTTTTATTAGGATTCAAGTTATCCATGGTTTCGAATAATGTCCCTATCATCATCCTTGCCGTAGGAAGCGCCTATGCCATTCATGTGTTGAACAGGGTTAATCAGAGTGATGAGAAGGATAACAGGACAAGGGTCTCAAGAGCTTTTACATTCATGGTAGTGCCTGTCAGCCTGACAGCCCTTACTACAATGGTTGGCTTTTTATCTTTCGTTTTCGGTGCATATCTTTCAATGATAAGAGACTTTGGAATACTGGCAGCAATGGGAACTTTCTTCTCAGCATTACTCGCATTGACATTTGTTCCTGCCATGCTTTCTGTAATTCCTTTGAAACAGAGAAAAGAGGCTAAAAGACGTTTAAAAGCCCACAAATCAAAGATGAAAAAATATGTCCTTTTGCCTTTGAGTAAAAGGGTTGTGAATCATAGCAAGAGGGTTATCGCCTGTTGGGCAATCCTGTTCCTGATAAGTATTTACGGTGTTTTTATTCTGAAACGTAGTGTTTCTACCGAAGGATATTTTAAGAAAGATCATCCTTCAAGTATTGCCGAAAGAATAATGGCCGAGAAGCTTGGCGGCTCAAAACCGGTTTTCATTGTTTTTAAGGGCAACATGCAATCTCCTGTAGTACTGAAAACAATGCTTGAGGCGGAAAAATATATGAAAAAAAGCCCTTACATCTCAAGCACGCAGTCTGTTGCCGATGTTGTGGCAAATCTTAACGGAGCGTTTAACGGTGAAAATAAGATACCGGAATCGGAAGATGTAATCGGACAATTATGGTTTATTCTCGGACAAAATGAAAGTCTGAACCGTTTGGTGACACCCGACCTTGATCAGGGAATAATTATCGCAAAATACATTGATAACGACAAAAACAACATTAAAGGATTCAGCAAATACATGAATGCATTCTTTGATAAACATAAATCAGATGAATACTCTGTACAGATCACCGGAATGCCTTTTGTTAATGCACATCTTGATCAGAACCTGCTTTATAGCCAGATCTTCAGTCTGCTTATAGCCATTATCTTTGTTGTGGCAATAGTTAGTATCATGTTCAAGTCATTCCTTAAAGGTATAATTGCCAGTACTCCTATAGTTGCAACTATCGGAATATTGTATGGAATCATGGGGCTTACTGGAATCCCGCTTAACATAGTCACCGTTTTGGTCGCAAGTATTGCTATCGGGATAGGGATCGATTACTCCATACATTTCATTTCACATTTCAATCATTCTGTCAAAAGATTGAATTCTGTTCCTAGGGCGATTGAAGAAACCATACTCGTGAGCGGCAGAGCGATAATGATCAATTTCATTTCTGTTTCAGCAGGATTCCTGGTACTTATTTTTTCAAATCTTGTTGCAATGGTGTACTTTGGAATACTTATTGCATTAAGTATGTTAGGCTCAAGCATGGGAGCTTTAACTCTGCTTCCTGCCATTTTCCTTCTTGAGGAAAAAAAGAAAAAGAAATAACACTGAATCTTATTTAAAAACAAATACATGAAGACAAATATTTTACTTTTTACATTTTTATTTCTGCTGACTTTTATTCCTGCAAAAGGACAGAATGCAGGTCAGATATTAAAAAAAGTAGATAACACGATACTTGCGGTAAAAGACAAAACGGCAGATGTCGTAATGGAAATGACAAATACATCAACAGGCAAAGGCACCATTAAAAAAGCCATTTTAATGCAGAAGGGTGCTGATAAGAAGATATTCCGTTACACATATCCTAAATCAGACAACGGGATCGCCACTCTTACTCTGCCTGATGCAGTTTATCTTTATCTTCCAATGTTCAAAAAGCCCAAAAAGATCACCAATATGGCACAAAGCAAAACTTTCAACAAATCGGATTTTTCGCTTTCAGATGCCGGGCTTTTACCCTATGAAAAACATTTTACAGCAAAACTTGTAAAAACCACATCCACAGAATATATTCTAAAACTGACTCCCAAACAGGATTTAGAGGAATACGGAAGCCTTGTAATGACCGTAAATAAAAAACACTACTATCCCGATAAGATCGAATATTACGACAAAAGTGGTTCATTG
>Ga0256913_10002165_pt1 | contig 9996 bp, 6 predicted proteins | sample Axial_MatmetaG_FD_185970 | JGI IMG/M metagenome (GOLD analysis project Ga0256913, IMG submission 185970) | Deep-sea worm associated microbial mat communities from Axial Seamount, Juan de Fuca Ridge, Pacific Ocean - Axial_Mat | ecosystem: Environmental > Aquatic > Marine > Oceanic > Microbial mats...
AGATATATGAAGTTTCATCTAAAGTAAGAACATAGTTGTCTTGGTTTGTACTTCCAAAATAGCTTAGAACAACATCGCTGCTATCTCCACTTGCAGATTGAAAAGTAACAGTATTTGTTGGTGATGCTCCATTTATCAAGCCTATTTTTATTTGCTCATTGTAGATGCCTGAAGCAATATTAAAAGTAACAGGACCATCAATTCCACATTGGTTTAATGCAAGTGCTGCATCTGCAATACTTGCATAATCACTAGTTGGTGTTCCAACTGTATATGTTCCATTTAAAAGTGAAGAACAAGCATAAAAGTAGAAGTCTAAGCTGTCATTGTCAATATTGAAATCGTCATTTCCATTAGGAAGTTCTGTCCATGTATTTATTATATAACTTCCAATGCTAAGGTTAATAGTGTCAATAGTTACTAATAACGTAGAATCCGGATATAATGTTGTATTTGCAATAGATATAGAGTCTTCTAGTATTCCATTTAAGGAATATTTTATATTAAAACTAGTAATAGTATCAACACCAAAGTTCTTTACCATTACTTCAACACTCTCATTAGTACCAGCAAGAATTCCACTATTTGGGTTTTCTATTGATGCAATACCAATTTCATTAGTTAGAGTGTTTGGAGTGGCAAATGTAATTCTTAGTATAGGTCTTCTTCCTTGATAAGTTGTGTATAGTAATGTGGGAGGGATAGTGCTACTAGCTCCATAAATGGCTCTTCCTGTAGTAGCAGAATTATACAACCAATTAAAGGCTCCTGTTTGAGCATTTCCTGATACACTAGATATATCCCAATCAGTAGAAATCTGAATATTATTTCCAGAATAAGCAAAAGGGGTAATACTAAAAGGTACCCATCCTACAACAGCGGGTAAAGTTTGAGTAGTAGTGTTATAAACTTGAGTAGCTCCACTAATTACAGAAGTCCAAGAGCTATTTCCCAAAATAGATGAAGTAGTATTTTTAATGTATATTTTAAACTTAGCATTGCCTGTTGTGGCGCTATTACTTGATTTATACCATTCTAGTTTAGTAATATTACCTGAGCTTGGAGCTCCCTCTGCACCTAATTCTGTATTTTTAAACAAGTATGAATATCTTGAAAAGTCAGTTGTAGATGCTGCAGAATAGGCATAAATAGGACCGTATGAATATGAGGTGGCAGTTGCTGTTCCAATAATAAATGTTCCACCAGGAGAATACTTACAATAGAAATTAGTAGTGTCATTAGTAGCAATGTTATGAGCAGGAGAGCCATCAATAGCAGTAATCTGGTAAGTAACAGTACGTCCATAACCAAAGAAAGGTACTACACAACTAAAAGTATCAGTTGTAACTGTATCCATTGTCATAGCTAAAGTATCTATTATATTCTCTGGATAAATAGTATATATGCAATATGCAGTATCAATACCAGAAAGATCAAAAATATGAGCTTTAATTTTATAAGGTCCAGCAACAAAAGCAGTGTCTTTAAAAATAGTGTCGGCTAAAGTAATAGAAGGAGGCACTAATTCAGAGAAAGTAGCGCTCACAGTTAAGCTGTCAATAAACCAACCTGGGTAACCTTGACTTCCATCAGGACCAAATGTACCTTTATCCATTAATTGGAATCTTAATACAACATTAGCTGTATTAGAAACAATATCAGAAATATCAAATACTTCTCGTTTCCACATAGTATCATTTACCAAAGTAGTATCTTGACCTGCCCAAGAAGGATAACTATAACTATTAAAACTATTATTATTAGTGCTATATCCACCGCTTCCTAAGTAGTATCCACCAGGAATATTCTGGAAAGTAACCCCATTATCAGTAGAATACTGAACATTAGATTTATCCCAAAAGTTAGTTTTACAAATCTGGTCAAATTCAAATATAACAGAATACTTTCCCAAAGTAGAAAAAGCATTAGTAGTAAGCCAAGTAGTATCACCTAGTGTAACTACACAAGAGTCGGACTTTAGCCCTTGACTACTAACTCTATTATTAATACTCCATACTCCGGTGCCTGAAGTTCCGACAGTACTTGATGTTAATGATATTGGTAATGTTTCAAAGTTTTCTTGAATTACATAATTCTGAGCATTAGTCTTAACTACTATTGTAGTTAAAATTGCTATTAATAAAAATAAAAAATTCCTCATAATACTGCGTTAATTAATAAATAATGTATAAATCAAAATAATTTTAGCCTATATTAACGGCCTTGTTATTATTTGATTATATACCTTAATAAAGTTGATTATCATTTAAATAGTCTGAAATTAGCTTAGAACTAAATCGAGCTTATTATTAGTTTGAAAAAGCATGATACTGCGTTTTTCTATATTTGAATTTGTTTTCAATAATAATGACATTGTTATAACTAATTAGTTGTATATAGAATATATATTTATAACAATATGTTGCAAATATATATATTCTACATTAGAATATTAGTATTAAATTGTAGTTTTGAAAAAAATAAATGATGCATGGAAAGAAGTCCTTTACAAAAGCTATTAAATAATAATGATATGAGTATTAATATGTATAAAAAATCGTATCTTAGCTTCGTTAAAATATAGCAATATTCTTTTTATAAAAATACGTTTTGAGCAAAAAGACCACAGATACATTTTCATACTCAACTGAGGAATTAAGAGTAATCAAGAATAAATATCGTCAGATACTTAGGTATAGTGATATTACAGATCCTGAGAAAAAAAGGAAGATTAGGAAAGCTTTTAATTTTGCTCTCGATGCTCATAAAGGAATGCGTAGAAGAAGTGGTGAACCTTATATTCTTCACCCATTAGAGGTTGCGCTTATTACAGCTAAAGATATAGGACTAAAGACAACCTCAATTGTTAGTGCATTACTACACGACGTAGTTGAAGATACCGACTATACTATTAAGGATATTGAAGTAATGTTTGGTAAGAAAGTTAGTAGAATAGTTGATGGACTTACTAAAATATCTGGACTATTTACGCAAAGTGAGTCCCTTCAAGCTGAGAATTTTAGAAAAATACTTCTTACACTAGCAGATGATGTGCGAGTAATATTGATTAAACTTTCTGATAGGCTTCATAATATGCGAACTTTAGAGTCGATGCCTAAAGAAAAACAACTTAAAATTAGCTCAGAAACAAGCATTCTTTATGCTCCATTAGCTCATAGACTTGGACTCTATGGTATAAAAGATGAGTTAGATGATTTGGTGTTGAAGTATAAAAACCCTGATGCTTATAGAATAATCTCACAGAAACTTGAGAGTAGCCAAATTAATAGAACAAAGTTTTTTACAAGTTTTATTTCCCCAATAAAGAAAAGCCTGAATTCTGAAGGGTTGAAATACAAAATGTTACAACGGAATAAATCAATTAGTTCTATTTGGAATAAAATGCAAACTAAAAAAGTTAACTTTGAACATGTTTACGATATTTTTGCAGTTAGAATTATTCTTGACAGTGGAATTAAAGAAGAAAAGCTAGATTGTTGGAAAACTTACTCTGCAATTACAAATATATATTTTCCAAAGCACGATAGATTTAGAGACTGGATTTCATTTCCAAAAGCAAATGGTTATGAAGCCTTGCATACCACAGTAATGAGTAAAAGTGGCAAATGGGTTGAAGTGCAAATAAGAAGTGTTAGAATGGATGAAATAGCTGAAAAAGGCTATGCAGCTCACTGGAAGTATAAGGGCAAAACAAAAGGTCAAAACATCGTAAGGCAAGGAAAAACAGAAGGTGGTTTGGATGATTGGCTTACGAAAATTAGAGAGCTTCTGCAAAATCCTGATTCGGATGCGCTCGACTTCTTGGATGATTTTAAACTTAATCTTTTCTCAGACGAGATATATGTATTTACCCCTAAGGGTGAAATTAGAACTATGCCGAAAAAGTCGAGAGTAATTGATTTTGCTTATTCTATTCATACCGATATAGGTAATACTTCCATTGGTGCTAAAATTAATAATCAGCTAGTGCCTCTTAATCATACTCTAAAAAGTGGTGATCAGGTAGAAATATTGACCTCAAGCAAGCAGACCCCAAAAGAAACTTGGATGCAGTGGGCATATACTGCTAGAGCTAAGTCGCAGATAAAGAACTATTTTAAAGCTAAACGCAAGTCAATAGTTCTTGAAGGTGAAATTATTCTTGAAGATATTTGCAAAGAGTTTGTTATTGAATATAATAAGAGCTTCCTCGATTCTTTAATTAAGTTTCTAGGTATCCAAAATGAAAATGAGCTTCTGTATAGAATAGGCTTAAATCAAATTAATAAAGATGATATTCAGAATTACTTGAAATTTAAGAAAGATCAAAGTAGCTGGAAAAAATATCTGAATCCATTTGCAATATTAGGGAAGACCAATCAGGCGAAGGATTTATCTTTGGAGATTAGAGAAAAGCTTGAAAAAAAGTCAAATATTCTTCTTCTCTCAAAGAAATATGATAATTCTGAAATAAGTATTGCAGAGTGTTGTAATCCTATTCCTGGTGATGATGTTATAGGTTTTATTGATAAGAATGAAGATATATCTATACATAGAACTACCTGTTCAAATGCAGCAGAGTTAATGTCGAGATATGGTAATAATATTGTAAAAACCAAATGGAGAGAAAAAGGAACATTGCAAGTTCTTACAGGAATTAAGATGTATGGTAACGATAAGTTTGGTCTAATTAAGGAGATAATGAGTATTATAACTGATGAACTAGGGATTAATATCCGCTCATTTTCTATTAATACTGATAATGACTTATTTGATGGAGAAGCAATACTTTATGTTACTAGTATAGAGCATCTTAACCGTGTAATAAAACAACTGCAGAAAGTTGAGGGAATGAGTAAGGTTTATCGAATTGATTAGTTGTAATCTCAAATCATCAAATAACCAAATAAACTATTACATAAAGTTGTAATTAGTCAATTGAATATAAATAATTAGATGAAACTAAAAATAATATTCGTAGGGAAAACAGAAGCCGAATACTTAAAAGTTGGTAGCGAAATATATTATAAAAGATTAAAGAATTATCTCCCTACAGAGTTAATAATTATTCCTGCTCTTAAAAACACTAAAGCATTGAATATTGAACAGCAAAAGGCGAAAGAAGGAAAACTAATATTAGATAAATTAGATTCATCAGATTTGGTGGTTCTTCTGGACGAAAAAGGAAAAGAGTTTAGAAGTGTGGACTTTGCTAAATATTTTCAAAATAAAATGAATAGCGGAATAAAATCTCTATGTATGATTATTGGAGGTCCCTATGGTTTTAGTTCTGAAGTATATGCCAAGGCAAATCAAAAAATTGCTCTCTCTAAAATGACCTTCTCACACCAAATGATTCGTCTTATTCTTTTGGAGCAAAGTTATAGAGCAATGAGTATTCTCAGAAACGAACCTTATCATCATGAGTAAGGGGGAATAAGGCTAAACTAAAATAAAACCACAATTCTATAACAACAATAAAAAATACTTTTCGTTACTTTGCATAGAATTATATTTTAAACAATGATAAAACACAGATTTTTCCTTTTTCTTTTTTCTTTTCTTATTTTTAGCTTTGCAGCGAGAAGCCAGAAAAGTATTTCAGATTCTAGTATATTTATTCCTTCCTTAGGAATCAATTATTCTTATCATTTGGCATTTGGAGATATTGGTGAAACCTATGGTAACAACCATGCTGTTGGAGCTGATGCTACATTTAAACTTAAAAATCAGTTTATTTTAGGAGTAGGTTTCGAGTATTATTTTAGTGAAGATGTAAAAAATGAAGAGTCATATTTTTCAGATATTAAAACAAAAAAAGGTTTTGTAATTGACGGGAATGGACAATATGCTGAGATATTTCTTTATCAAAGAGGTTTTAATATCCAGTTGTTTACAGGCTATCAATTCGATTTCTGGTCAGCAAATCCCAATAGTGGACCTTTTGTGCAAGCAGGAGTTGGCTTTATGCAATATAGAACACAAATTAAGAATACAGAAAATACTGCACCTCAGGTTCAAGGCGAATATGTGAAAATGTACGATAGACTTAGTAATGGTTTAAGTCTTACACAATTTATTGGCTATAGACATATGGGAAGTAGAAACCTTTGGAATTTCTATATAGGTGTTGAACTAACCCAAGGTTGGACTAAAAATAGGAGGTCTTATAATGCAGATTTGCAAAATGGTGAGAGCTTAGATCATTTTGATTTTCTTACGGCAATAAAACTTGGTTGGATTATTCCATTTTACAAAAAAACACCTCAACAGTATTATTATTACTAATAAAACCATAAATAATTAGATATCTTAAATGCGGACATTTTACTCATTAGGAATATTATTCTATACTATTGCATTAAATATTGTATCTGTATTTAATACAAAGGCTAGTTTGTGGGTGAAAGGAAGAAACAGGCTTTTATATAAAATAAGACAAGAAGTTAAAAGTGATAATATAATATGGATACATACAGCTTCTGTTGGAGAATTTGAACAGGCACGCCCCTTGATTGAACGCATAAAAACTGAAATGCCAAGCAAGAAAATACTTATTACTTTTTTCTCGCCATCGGGCTATGAATTGCGAAAGAACTATGAATTAGTAGATTATATTTACTATTTACCAGTTGATACTAAGGCTAACGCAAAAGAATTTCTGGATATTGTTAAACCTAATATGGTTTTCTTTGTGAAATATGAATTCTGGTTTAATTTTATTAGAGAGATTAATAATCGTAATATTCCTCTATATTTAGTTTCAGGTATTTTTCGTCCAAAACAGCATTTCTTTAAGTGGTATGGAGAATGGTTTAGAAAACATTTACAAATGTTTAATTATTTGTTTGTACAGGATAAAAGTTCAGCAGATTTACTTAACTCTATAGGAATAAATAATTGTAGTATTACTGGAGATACTAGGTTTGATAGAGTAAATGCTGTTACTTTGAATCCAAAGAAGTTTGAATGTATTCAAGAATTTATAAAAGGTAGTAAAGTTCTGCTTGCAGGCTCAACTTGGGCTCCAGACGAGGATATTATTCTTGATTATATGAAAGAATTTCCAGATAATATGAAGCTAATAATAGCTCCTCATGAGGTTACCAAATCACATATTAATAGTATTGAGAGTACGTATAAGTTGTATAAGCCAGTGAAGCTTTCTGAATTAGAAGATGGAAAGAAACTAGATAATAATAGTCTCTTAATAGTTGATTCTGTTGGTAAACTAGCTTATTTGTATCAGTACACAGATATAGCATATATTGGTGGTGGCTTCGGTGTAGGTATTCACAATATACTTGAAGCAGCATGCTATGCAAAGCCTGTGATTTTTGGTCCTAACTATCAAAAGTTTAAAGAAGCTAGAGATTTAATTGAGCTAGGTGGTGCTTTCTCGGTGAAAAATTCAAATGAACTTAAAGATGTTCTAAATTCACTACTTAAGAATAATGAAATACTAAAAGCAAAAAACAAAGTTTGCTTTGACTATGTAAAACAGAATCTTGGTGCTACTGATAAAATATTCAAGTATTGTTTTGATTCTAAAAAATAGTTCTTTAGTGATTTATTCATTATTTTCGCAACCATTATTATTTTAGATATAAACTATGATAGATTTCTCAGCAAGAGTAAAAAGTAAACTTCCCGGCGCAAAAACAACTATTTTTACCATAATGAGCCAGTTGGCTAATGAGGTGAATGCCATAAATTTATCGCAAGGCTTTCCTAATTTTGATGTTGCTCCTGAGCTTATTAATTTAGTTAGTAAGGCAATGAAAGAAGGTAATAATCAGTATGCTCCCATGCAAGGTTTAATGGAATTGCGCGAAGAAGTAAGTATTGCTTTTGAGAATAACTATGGTACGAAGTACGATCCTGATACAGAGATTACTATTACTTCTGGTGCAACTCAAGCAATTTATTCAGCCATTACTACTATTATTCACGAAGGTGACGAAGCTATTATTGTTGAACCAGCTTTCGATATTTATGTACCTGGTGTTAGAATGAATGGTGGAATTGCAAAAACAACTAAGCTCAAGGGGGATGATTATCATATTGATTGGAAAGAGCTTACAAGATTAATAACAGCAAATACTAAGCTTATTATTATTAATTCTCCCCACAACCCTACTTCGAGTATACTTAGCAAAGAGGATATGCATGAGCTAGAGAATATTACTAGAAATACAGATATTATTGTACTAAGTGATGAGGTTTATGAGCATATTATTTTTGATGGTGAGAAACATCATAGTGCCGCTGCTTTTCCTGAGTTGGCAAGTAGAAGTTTTATAGTTGGTTCTTTTGGTAAAACATTTCATGTTACAGGATGGAAAACAGGTTTCTGTATTGCCCCAAAAGAATTAATGGCTGAGTTTAGAAAAATTCATCAGAATGTGGTATTCGCTGGCAATAGACCAATGCAGACAGCCTTAGCTGCTTATATGCACAATCCTAATAACTACAATGATATTAATAAGATGTATAGCCAAAAGCGTGACTATTTCTTGGAGCTAATGAAAGAAAGTAGATTTACAGCCTTGCCTTCTAAGGGAACATATTTTCAACTGTTTAAATATGATAAAATATCTGATGAGAGCGAATTAGATTTTGCTACGAAATTAACTCGCGAACATGGTGTTGCAACCATTCCTCTTTCATATTTTTATAATGATGGTACTGACAATAGAGTACTAAGATTTTGTTTTGCAAAGACAAATGATACACTTGAAAAAGCAGCAGAAATATTATGCAAGATATAAGAGTTACAATAATACAGTCAAACCTAGTTTGGGAAGATAAGCAGGTTAATCTCAATCATTTTAAGAAGTTAATTGAGAATAAATCAGAGCTAGGTGATTTGGTAGTGCTTCCAGAGATGTTTAATACTGCTTTTTCGATGAAGCCTGAATTGTTCTCAGAGCCAATAGAATCTGAGACTCATAATTGGATGAAGCAGATAGCAATGGAAAAAGGTGTTGCTATTGCAGGAAGCTATATGGTAAATTTTGAAGGGCAGTATTTCAATCGTTTTATTATTATGTATTCTGATGGTAGTTATCAGAAATACGATAAACGACATTTGTTTAGAATGGGAAATGAGCACCAACATTTTACAGCAGGTGAAGACTCTCTAATATTTGAACTAAATGGTTGGAAAATTAAAGCTCTGATTTGCTATGATCTACGATTTCCTGTATTTGCTAAGAATAACTATTCTAATGGAAACTACGATTATGATGCATTGATTTATGTAGCTAATTGGCCAAAGGTTAGAGATAGAATATGGCAGTCGTTATTGGTAGCTCGTGCTATTGAAAACCAGTCATTTGTGATTGCTGTAAATAGAATAGGTATAGATGGTAATGGGTTAGACCATGCAGGTAGTTCATGTATCTTAAACTCAAAAGGAGAATATATTATTCCTCCAAAACAAGATATTGCTTTTGAGCAAAAGGCAACCCTTAAATATAGTGATTTAAAAGACTTTAGAAGTAAATTTACTGTTGGTTTAGATTGGGATAATTTTGAAGTTCTGTTTTAAATAAATCTTCTTTCAATATAAATCTTAAACTGATGAAAAACACTATCATTAGTATCCCACAAGTTTTCATCTTTCATATCAGCCAAGAGGTATAGAGCTTCTTGAAGATTCTCTTTAGCATCTAGCTTTTTAATATTTTTATTATATAGTTTAGCGTTTCCTTCAAATAAGTCGTTAATAAACATAAACTTATCATTTATGCCAATACCAGCTTTTAAACTTTTAATGGGCTTTATATTTATCTTTGGGCTTTTAAATTCTTCATCTTCATCTATTTCATCAGGCTTAACATCTAAAACATAAACTTTCTTCTCCCCCAAAGGTGCTTTTGGTTCTTTAGGTTCAATTTTTACTTTAAGTTCACTCTCATTTTTAGCCTTTGGACCCGGTTTCTCCTGAACCTCATCCTCAACCTCATCCTCAACCTCAACCTCAACCTCAGC
>Ga0256913_10002166_pt1 | contig 9991 bp, 10 predicted proteins | sample Axial_MatmetaG_FD_185970 | JGI IMG/M metagenome (GOLD analysis project Ga0256913, IMG submission 185970) | Deep-sea worm associated microbial mat communities from Axial Seamount, Juan de Fuca Ridge, Pacific Ocean - Axial_Mat | ecosystem: Environmental > Aquatic > Marine > Oceanic > Microbial...
ATCGTTTGTCGTGAATACGGATTACCGACCGTGGTCGGGACCGGCAACGGTACTTCGGTGATCAAGACCGGTGACTTGATCCGGCTCGACGGCGACACCGGCGTGGTGGAGCTGCTGAAATAGCCTCTTAGGAAATCAGGTTTGATGAAGGTGCCGGGAGCAGAGATTTTTGCTCCCGGTTCCCCCAAGCCTGCCGCATCCCTTATGATCAGGATTTAAAATGGATAAGACAGTAAATCTGGAAGAAAGGTTAACGATCTGGTACGATGAACTCAAGGGGGAAAACTTCCCTTTGGTTGGCAAAAAGAATGCCAACCTGGGGGAGATGCTCAAGGCCGGCATTCCGATCAGCCCCGGTTTTGCCATTACCATTCATGCCAACGATATCTTTGTCCGCGAATCCGGCATCAAAGATGAGCTGGAAAAACTGATTGCCGATGAGTGCCGGGAAATGACGACGGAAAATATTTCTCGTTTGAGTAAATACGCGATGGCGGCGATCGAGAAAGCACCACTTCCGGAGCATCTTGAAAAGCAGATACTGGAAGATTATCATCGGCTCTGTGACCGTTGTGAGGTTGAGAACCTGCCGGTCGCGGTCCGTTCCAGCGGTGCGGTCAGCATGCCGGGACAGATGGAAACGTATCTTAATATTCGGGGCGACCAGGATCTTATCGACTATGTCCGTAAATGTTGGGCCAGCTCCTATTGTGTCGAGGCCCTGACCTATCGGATCAACCGGGAGATGGGGGCGCTGTTCAACATCGGCGTCGGTATTCCCAAAATGGTCAACTCCCGGATATCGGGGGTGATTTTTACCATCAATCCCCTCAACGGCGATCCCTCGAAGATTTCCATTGACGCCAGCTACGGTCTTGGCGAAGCCGTGGTCAGCGGCCTGGTGACCCCGGATACCTATCTGGTTGATAAAATTACTCTTGATCTCGTAAAGTTCAACAAGGGCAGCAAAGAGATCGAGTGTGTCTACAGGCCGAACAGCAGCGATATTATTCAAAAAGATGTTGATGAGGATCGGCGCCGCGGCAATTCCCTGACCCCGGAAGAGTTAAAGCATCTCTGCCAGATTGCCAAGCAGATTGAAAAGTATTACGGCAAGGCCTACGACATTGAATTTGGGATTGATGCCGATCTCAAGTTTCCCGATAATGTTATCGTTCTTCAAGTTCGGCCAGAATCGATCTGGAACAAGAAAAAGGATGAGAAGAAAACCAAGGAACCGACTGATGCCATGAATATGATTTTGAAACAGTTGGTGACCGGAGTTCGCTTTAAATAAGATATTGTGGTTAAGGTTGACCGGAGGAAATGTGGAACCCGGGCGGCATAAGTTTTATTAAACATCAAAGAGTGAGGGAATGTATGGATTTAAGAGAATTTATCAGTAAGTGTGAAGCTGCGGGTAAATTGAAGAGAGTCAAAAAAGAGGTTGACTGGAACCTGGAGTTGTCCCATATTTCCAAAATCAACGAGGAGAAGGATGGCGGCGCCCTGTTGTTCGAAAATGTCAAAGGTTATCGGAACGCGGTTCTGACCGGGGCCTATTCGACCAAAGAAAACTTTGCCATTGCCCTGGGAATGCCGCTCGGCACTTCAATGTGCGAGATGTCGCGGCGATGGATGCAGTTGGCGATCAAGAAACTTATTCCACCGGTGGAAGTTAAAGACGGTCCTGTTCTGGAGAATGTTATCGAGCGCGAGAACATCAACCTTTTCGATTTTCCAGTGCCGCAAATGTATCCTCAGGATGGCGGCCGCTTTATAGGTACGGCATATACGTTGATTACCCGGGATCCGGAAACCGGTTGGGTCAATCTTGGTACCTATCGCATGCAGATCCTGGATGAAAAAAGTGCCGGCATCCAGATTATCAAAGGCAAACACGCCGATTTTATGATGAAGAAGTATCATGAGATGGGCAAAAAAATGCCGGCATTGGCAGTTATTGGTGGCGACCCCTTGGGTTTTTTGACCGGTTCCACCCTGGTTTCGGCCGAAACCAGCGAATATGATGTGATGGGCGCATTGCGTGGCGAGCCAATTGAAATTATCAAGAGCGAAATAAATGGCCTGCCGTTCATGGCCAATGCCGAGATTGTTCTTGAAGGTGAGATTGAAACCGACCCGGATAAATGGCGCCAGGAAGGTCCTTTCGGAGAGTATACCGGCTACTATTCCGGCAAGAAAAGTGATGAATGGCCCAAACCGTGGCTTGATGTGAAGCGCATTTATCATCGCAACGATTATATCTTATGGTCAACAACGGTAGGCAAGCCGATTACCGATACCCATATGATTCAATCCCTGAACCGCACGGCGACCCTGTGGACTGACCTCGAGACGGCCCGGGTGCCCGGCATTCAATCGGTGTATATTCCTGCCTCGTCTACCGGCCGTTTCTGGGCCATCGTGTCGGTCAAGCAGATGTATCCCGGCCATCCCAACCACGTTGCCGACGCCGTTTATGGTTCAACCACCGGCCATTACGGTATGAAGGGGGTTATTGTTGTCGATGAAGACATTCCCGCTGACGACTGGAACAAGGTCATGTGGGCCATGTCGGTGCGCTATGATCCAAAACGTGATACGCAAATTATCAAGCGCGGCCGTTCGACGCCGCTCGATCCGGCTTTGCACCATAGTGAACGGGAAATTGTGTCGCGTATTATCATTGATGCTTGTACCCCGTATGAATGGGATCGGAAGCCACAGGAGATTTTTCTTGATCAGGAGATGGAAAAAAAGGTTCGCGAAAACTGGGACAGTTACGGAATTTAACTGCAACATAATCTTTTGATCAGGTAAGCCGGAGCCATTGTCAGGTGATGGCTTCGGCTTACCAATAAATATCTTGTTGAAAACTATTGAGACCATATCAAGCGGTGCTGAATCAGACCTCAGTATTCAAGCCTCCCTGCTTTTCCTTGACAATGGCGATGTTGTGGTGGTTGTTTACGGAGGATTGGATCATATCGGGGCGGTTTGTCTTACCGTTCCCCGGCCCAGTCTGCAGAATCCGGAGCTCACCAGTGCCACCTCGTCCATCCTGACGATGACGGGTCACAAAGAGGATGTAATGGTCAAAGAAATCGGGGAACAGGTGGCGGCGGCCACCGGGCGAAATATCGTGGTTGTTGGAGGGGTCCATTATGACAATCTGACCCCGGCCCAGCTGGACATTTTGCGGAAACTCTGGGGTATATTGACTGAAAAAATTATTGTCAGCATCGGGGATACATCCGGGGATAGATGACACAGAAACGAAAAATCATAATCGGCATTTCCGGAGCTTCCGGCACCATTTACGGCGTTCGCCTGCTGGAGATTTTACGTGAGTATCCCGCTATCGAAACCCATCTGGTCATCTCGGATATCGCCAAAGAGATTATTGAACATGAAAACGGTCGTGATCCGGACGATATCCTGGCGTTGGCCGATATTGTTCATTCCATTACTAACCTTGGAGCGGCGATCTCGAGTGGTTCCTTCCTGACGGAGGGAATGATCATTGCTCCCTGTTCAGTTAAGTCATTATCTGGAATTGCCAACTCTTACAATGACAACCTGCTGGTAAGGGCGGCGGACGTTTGTTTGAAGGAAAGGCGCAAACTGATCATTGTTTTGCGCGAAACCCCGTTGCATTTAGGACACCTTGAATTGATGACCAGGGTGACCCGGTATGGTGCCACTCTGTTGCCGCCGATGCCATCTTTTTATCACAAACCGAAAACCATTGATGATATAGTCAACCAGACAGTCGGCAAGGTGCTGGATAATTTCGGCATAATACATAATCTTTTTAAACGCTGGAAAAGCGGGGAGGTTGGAGATGAAAAATAGGTCAAGATCGGGGCTGGTTTTGTTGGGGTTTTTGCTTTTTTCCTTCTTATTGACGAGCCCGTCCCAAGTTTTGGCAGGTGGAGGAGGAAGCTATCCTTTGGGGGCTGAATCTTTCATGGTTGGAGCTGCGCCTCCTCCTGGATTTTATCTGAAAAATTACGTGTACCTTTATCATGCCGATGAATTAAAAGACAATCATGGAGATAATGTTGGCGTCTTCGATGAAGTAGATGTCCAGGCAGATGTGCTGCGTTTTATCTGGATCAGCAAATATCAGCTTCTCGGTGGAAATTATGGCCAGCATCTTTTTTTACCTTTATTGAATGTTGACTTGGATTTCAAGGCTCCGGTGGGTCCAAAGCATAAAAAACATTACAATGATACGGATGTCCCTTATTTGATTTACAGTCCTTTTATCCTTGCCCATCATTTAATGGGCGGCAAACTGCATACGGTATTTTCGTTGCCGGACATTTATATCCCCACTGGCGACGATAAAGGTAATATGGCTGGTATTGGACATAATTACTGGACCTTTGAACCGGTTTTTGCCATTACTTATATGCCGGTGCCTTCCTGGGAATTTTCTTTGAAATTCATGTATGACTTCAACACCGAGCAGGATGATTGTCCCACCCCCTATGGCTTTAATGTTGACCGCACACCTGGGGATGAATTCCACCTTGATTATAGCGTATCCTATGGGTTCAGCAAGAGTTTCAGGGTTGGAATCAGCGGTTACTATTATAAACAGGTGAGTGACGACGATTATGATATCGACGGCAGTATTCCCGCACCGGTGCGTGAATTATTGAATGATGACGAGGGGCATCATAGTGAAGTTTTTGCCGTTGGCCCCGGTGTCTGGTACAACTACAAAAATATGTTTTTTGAATTGCGGACCCAGTTTGAAATGGAAGCTGATAACAAAACTGAAGGACAGAATCTCTGGTTCAATTTTGTTTATGCTTTTTAAAGGCGTAAAGACCTGAAAAAGGTTCTACTCCGTTTAACCTGAAATCGGGATGATGGCTGTCTGCGCTTCATGGTGGTGAAAGAGAGGTATAAGACCGGAAGAAGCGGCTTTCATCCCTTTTTTTGCCAAAAAGCCGGCGACAAGCTAATCATAAAAATAAAAGAGTGAGGGGAATATGCGCGTAATCAGATATACCGATGAGATGATCAGCGAGTTTCAGCATGACGGTTTCTGGACACAGGAGACTTTTTACGATTTCTGGGAAAAAAATGCCCGTGAACTGGGTGCCCGGGAAGCCCTGGTCGATTCAAAATATCGGATCACCTGGGAGGCGGCCCTGCCTCTGGTCAATGCCATCGCCGCCCATTTGATCAATCGCGGTGTGCCGCAGCACGCCCGGATAATTATCCAAGTGCCGAATACGGCTTTTGGCTTCCTGGCCAGGATTGCGGCTGAAAGGGCCGGCTTGGTGGCTCTGGTAGCTTATCCCTACCTGCGGGAGAAAGAACTGGATTACATGCTTGAGCGGACCAAGGCCGAAGCAGTTGTTTGTCCTTTCGAGTATCGACGTTTCAATTACCTGGAGATGTTTCGCGGGCTCAATAAAAAACACCAGTGCATCAAACATTTTTACCTGCTGGAAGAAGAGTTGCCGGAAGGCCTCGGGGATGATGTCTATTCCCTGATTCAGGCTGCCCGGGAGGAAGCCGTTCTGGACGACGAGGCTTGCCGTGCTCGACGTTTCAGCCCCTGTGAAGATGTTTGCCTGTTGACCTCGACCACCGGTACTACCGGTATTCCCAAGTTGGTTGAATGGCCGATTGCCTCCCGCCTTTGCACCTCCAAAGCCCGGGTTGATCTCTGGGATCTGACCAGCGACGATGTCACCTTCGCCATCGCCCCGCACGCCGGCGGCGCCGGCGGCACCCTGACCTATTTTGCCGCCCCCCTGGTAGGTGCCAAGGTGGTTTTACTTGAGGATTTTGATCCTGAACTGGCATTGCAAACTATTGAGAAGGAAAAATGCACCGCCATCGGCGTGGTGCCGACCCATCTGGTCAGGATGTTGGAAAAAGAAGTTGAAAGGTACGATCTCTCCAGCCTGCGTTTCATTCGCTCGGCTGGTGGCTACCTTTCTCCTCAGCTGGCCGAGGAGGCTGAAAACCGCCTCGGCGGGGCCATCACCAGCGATCTTGGTACCCAGGATGTCGGTTCGGTTTCGGGTTGTAAAGTGACTGATCCGGTCGATCTTCGGCGGCGGACCGTGGGCCGGGCCCTGCCAGGCAATGTGGTCAAGCTGCTTGACGACGACGGCAACGAAGTGGGCGAGGGAGAAGCCGGGGCCCTGTGGTTTCGTGGTCCCCACGCCCCAGCCGGCTACTTTCGGGATCTGGAGACCACGCTGACGGTTTTCCGCGAAGACGGCTGGACGACTACTGGTGACCTGGTTAAGTACGATCGTGGTTGTCTCTGGATCATGGGTCGTAAAAAAGATATGATCATTCGTGGTGGTCAGAACATCTATCCGGCCGAGATCGAAGGACTTTTAAATGAACATCCATCGGTTGCCAACGTTGCCGTGGTTGCCATGCCCGATCCTGAGTTCGGGGAAAAGGCCTGTGCCTATGCCATTCTTAAAGCCGGCGCCAGTCTGACTTTTGAGGAAATGGTCGAATTTCTCAAGGAAAAGCAGATTGCCCGCTACAAGTTACCGGAACGGCTTGAAATTATTGATGCTTTCCCGACGGTTGGGGATTCCGGCAAGGTCAACAAGAATACCTTGAAAGAAATGATTGCCAAAAAACTTGAGAAAGAGGCAGGAGCCTAAATACATGAGGAAAAACATTCTCCTGATTGCCACCCTTGATACCAAGCGGCCTGAAAGCCTCTATCTCAAGGAGGCGATTGAGCGGCATCCGGGTTGCAATGCCCTGGTGATGGATATTTCGATGGCGGGTCATTCCTATGATGATGCCGGGATCACTGCCAATGAGGTGGCCCGGGCCGGCGGCAGTACGATCGCCGAAATCAACCAGTCCCGGGAGCGGGCCAAGATCACCTCGACCATGATCAGGGGGGCGGTGGTGCTGGCGGAAAAGTTGCTGCGGGGAGGTGAAATCGGGGGCGTCGTCGGTCTTGGCGGTTCCACCGGTTCCCTGATGGCAACTGATGTTATGCGGGCCTTGCCTTTTGGAGTGCCGAAGCTGATGGTGTCGGCGACTGCGGCCCTGCCAGGTCTGGCAACCCGCTACATCGGTACTGGCGATATCATGCTTTTTCATTCCGTTATTGAGATCGCCGGCCTTTCGCCGTTGCTCAAAAATGTTCTCGAACGGGCCGCCGGGGCGGCAGTTGGAATGCTTGAGGTTGGTTTACTTGATGCTGACCGTGCCAAATCCTCCGGCCGCAAAGCAGTTGCCATGTCCCAGTTTGGGATTTGCGAAGGTTGTGCCAGTCAGGTCCGCCGGCGCCTGGAAGCTGCCGGCTGTGATGTTATTGGTTTCTCAGCCGCCGGGGTCTGTGATCGGGCCATGGAGGAGATGATTGCCAAGGGGCATTTCGATGCCGTCATCGACCTTGCACCGGGCGGTGTCGGGGAGTACTTGATGGAAGGGATGCGCTCGGCCGGACCGCATCGGCTCGAGGCTGCCGGTCAGTTCGGTATCCCCCAGGTAATAACCCCGAGTGGCGTCAACCTGATGAGCCCGCGCAAGTCTCGTTACAAACCCGACTACCACCAGCGCAAGAAGTTCGACCTTGATAAGTTGAGGACTTTTCTGCGTTTGAATGGCGAGGAGATCGAGATGGTGGCTGACGAATTCGCCCGTAAGCTCAATCAGGCCCGGGGTCCGGTTCGGGTGTTGTTGCCGACCCGGGGCTGGAGCTCGATAGACGGACCCGAGAGCCCCATTTACGAGCCCGAGACCGACAGGCTCTTTATTGATCGGCTGCAAATGTGTGTTACCAACCCTGGGGTTGAGATCAGGGTTTTAGATCTCAATCTCGAAGACGAGGCTTTTGCCGACCAGGTGGCGGAGAATCTGCTTGCACTCCTGTCCCATTGATAATCCGGCTGCCGGTAAGCTGCGGTTGAAAAAAAGCGATATCTTCCGAACAACCCTGGCCGATGATTGCGGCAACCTGGGTTATATTGGTTTCGCTCCAGACGGCTCCGACTACCATGTCGTGGTTCCGGTTGACCTGAAGCTGGCCCGTGGCGTCAAGGCCCTGAATGAGCCCGACGATGGTACTCCGTTTGGCGGTTACAAAGGCTGGCATTACTACGAATGCCGGCCTTACGACCGGACCGGCGGCGATGCTGCTCGCCAGATGCAAGTTGAAGAAAATGCTGCTCTGTTGAAAGCCTGGCTCAAACAGCTTGGCATCGTAGTGGTTGTCAGCGGTTGAAAATTGCATAGATAGGGGTGAAAATTGCCAGATATAGATCGAGAGAGTGGAAATTCAAGTAACAAAATAACCTGACGGAGATGCTGTAATGATTTTACCCAGATTTGATTATGAAGCTCCGGACGACCTTAAGGCGGCCTGTAAAATTATGGCTGTTTATGGTAGTCGGGCTTGTCTGTTGGCGGGTGGCACCGATCTGCTTATCGCTTTGAAAAAGGAATCGCTTGCCCCCGTTAAGGTAGTGGCCCTGGATCGAGTGGATGAACTGAAAGGGATCGGCACCGCTTCCGAAGGGATCTATATTGGGGCCCGGACAACTGCTGCTGAATTGGCCGATGCCTGGCTCGGGTCGGCTGAACAGGCCCTGGCCGAGGCTGCATCCCTGGTTGGCTCCCCACTGGTGCGCAATCTGGCCACTATTGGCGGCAACCTGGCAACCGCCATGCCGGCGGCCGATCTGGCCCCGCCATTGCTGGCTCTTAATGCCAGTGTTGTTCTCGAGCGGGTTGGTGCTCAACGAGAGGTTGCCCTGGAAGAATTCTTCGTTGGCCCCGGCGAACAGGTCATGTCGTCTGAAGAGGTGATGACTCTGATTTTTATCCCTCAGCTGCCGGAAGGCAGCGGTGGGGCTTTCGAAAAACTTGGAGTCAGGAAAGCTCTGGAGAGATCAATTGTCAGCGTTGCCGTGGTTATCAGTCTGGATGATGACGGTAGGACCATCAACGCTGCCCATATCGCCTTAGGGGCGGTGGCTCCGACCCCGATGTTGGCCCGGGAGGCTGCCGCCAGTCTGGTTGGCCGTAGAGCGGTTGCCAAAAATTTTGCCGCTGCTGCTAAAATTGCTGCCGGCGAGGCCCGGCCCCGGGGTAAACGCACCTCGACAGTATACAGCCGCCTGATGGTTGAAACCCTGACCCGGCGGGCCCTGGATCGGGCTTTCCAGGCTGCAAATATCTGAATCAGGAGAATTTCATAATGAAAAAATGCCACATAAGTTTTCAGCTTAACGGAATCATCACCGAGGTTCTGGTCAATCCCAACCAAACTCTGGTCGGGATGTTGAGGGACGATCTCGGGCTGACCGGGACCAAGTACGGCTGCGGCGAGGGGGATTGCGGAGCCTGCGCCGTACTGCTTGATGATGAACCGGTTAATTCCTGTCTGGTCCTGGCACCCCAGGTTGACGGTCGCAGGGTAACCACTATAGAAGGCCTGGCCGACGGCGAGAAGCTGCATCCTTTGCAGGAGTCTTTTGTCGAAAAAGGGGCAATTCAGTGTGGTTTCTGTACTCCAGGGATGATTCTTTCGGCTAAAGCCCTGCTGGAACGGGAGCCTCATCCCAATGAACTCGATATCAGGACGGCGATTTCCGGTAACCTTTGCCGTTGTACCGGCTACCAGAAAATTGTTGAAGCTATTGCCGCGGTTGCGGAAAAAGCAGATAACTGCGGGGAGGAAAACTGATGAAAAAAGAGAAATTTGAGGTTCTGAATACCCGGGCGCCGCGGGTTGATGCTGTCGTCAAGGCTACCGGACGAGCCCAGTATGCCGCTGATCTGAACCATCCCGGACAGCTTTACGGGGCAATTTTACAGAGTCCATATGCTCACGCCAGAATTCTGAATATCGACACCTCGAAAGCCTTGCGTTTGCCCGGGGTCAAAGCGGTAATTACCGCCGCCGATGTCGGACTGATAAAATATGGGGTTTCCCCGGCCCGCTACGATGAAACCCTTTTCGCCCATGAAA
>Ga0256913_10002167_pt1 | contig 9989 bp, 9 predicted proteins | sample Axial_MatmetaG_FD_185970 | JGI IMG/M metagenome (GOLD analysis project Ga0256913, IMG submission 185970) | Deep-sea worm associated microbial mat communities from Axial Seamount, Juan de Fuca Ridge, Pacific Ocean - Axial_Mat | ecosystem: Environmental > Aquatic > Marine > Oceanic > Microbial mats...
AGCACTTGTTAATTTGTCTATATCATAAAATATGTCGTTTTTAATTCTCATTATTTAATAAATCTTGTTAATCCCGTTAATCTTGTCAAAAAACTCAACGGTTAATTCTGTAAATCATGTCCAACTACCTCACAAAACCCAAACCCCACACTATTCATACTTCCAAACCCCGAATTGTAACCCACTTCTATGATTTTTTTTGGTGCTGTAAGCGAAAATTCATAATGATAGCCTCGTACTTTGGTTTCTGCCGGAGTGAATGCTTTGATAGTTTGTAGTTCTGTTTTGGTATATAGCTTTGTTACTTCAAAATTTATTTTATTTATATCGATATTATTATCACCCGTAGCTTTGTATTTATCTATTAGATTGTTGATAAAAATGGCTTTGTACCCAGAATTCATAGGGTTGATATATTGCTCATTTTTTTTGCCGTCTTCAAAATATCCTATAACTATTGGTGAAATGGTTTTAAACTTTATACCGACATCGTCATAATCCTGTAATTCTTGTAAATCCTGTCCAGTAAATAGCTCCTGACCAAGATTCTCTACATTTACAACCTGTATTTCAATTCCTGAGATTTTATCACCTATAAATACCTTTTGATCCTTAAATAATCCTGTCACAAACTTCTCGATTTGCTCAGGCAACTGAAAAGAAACCGTCAACCAAGCTTTTCTAGCCCATACTTCCATCCTGTCGGAATTCGGTATAATCCTCCAAGTATGTTTGGGGAAACTCAACTTTGAAAACGTAAACAGTTTGAACTTTTTACCATTTTCAAGTACATATCCTTCATCGTGTAGCATTTCTGTAAATTCTTTGTCCGCTTTTGATAGTACCTTATAAATCCATGCACTAATCGGATACTGATAATTCAATGGAAGTATCTGTTTTTTACCCTTTGTTTCAAACTGTATTTTCAATCTCATATTTTATATCTATTATATAAATAATCTAAGTTTGTATAAACGCAAAGATATAATACAACATGTGCATTATTTGCCCTGCCCCCCCTCATGAATCAAAATATTATAATAGATTGCCAATATCTGATATTTGTCTCTTTAAATGCAGCATTAATTCATCAGGGCTTATAATTTCAACTATTTCTCTATGATAACCCAGTATAAAGTTATCAAGTCCTATAAATTTATTATTAACTCGACATTGAAAATCATATATTCCGTCTTCTTCGGATTCCATAATGAAGGCTTTTGTAAGTGGAAATTTTTCTTCCAATTCGTTTTTGCCTCCGAGTGTTATTTTTAGATGAACCAAAATGTTTTTATTGGAAACTATTCTAAAAGGATCCGTTTGAAGCAGATTGTGAAAATTTTCAAATTGCCAATTCGAATCTGAAATTTTTACTTTGGTAATACGCGAAATTTTAAAGTTGCGTAATTCTTTTTTGTCGATATCAAAAGCATATAATATGTCATCGGTAGTATTCAAATGAAACGGTTCTATATTTCTATCACTGATTTCGTTACTATTTGATGATTGATAATTTATCAAAACCGTTTGTTTTTTATCGGTTATTGCTTTATGTAGAGTATCTATTTTGATAAGGTGGGGGCGCCTTAAATAGCTATATCCAAGTTTTTTGTAGTCATACAGGGAGGATAATTTTTTCTTCAATATTTTTGCTCTGGTTGTATCCGGTGCTATATTATCGATGGCTTCATGTAGTAGCACTTGATCTTCAATAGAAAAGTGCAATAAATCTTTCAATTGTTTATATTCATCTTCAATTTTGAATTTGTACCTGTGCCTATTATCTTTTTCCAAGATAAAGCCTGCAGTTTCCAGTGTGTTAAGTGCTCTCTTTATCGTTGAGATATTAGTATTGTATTTTTTTGCTAGAAATTTTCTTGTAAGTCCATATTTACTGTTTAAAATATCTCTTTGAATCAAAAGAGTTCTTAATGCAGGTGTTTCATTATGAACTTTATTGGGCATATTATATATAATTTCAAATATTTTATAAATATAGTATATTTCATGCAAAAAAATAATATTTTATTTATGTTTTTTTAATATATCTTAGTCATTATTTAAAATGTTATTATAATAGCTTTAAATGCTTTCGTATTTTACTTTACCTATTTCCCATTGCATCTAATTTATTAATCTTGTTTACTTCTTCTTCTTCTTCTTCTTCTGAAATATTCTCGGTAAACATTATTAATTTTACTGCAACTTTTTTCAAAAACTCGTTTCGTTTCATAGAAAATTATTTTGAAAATGAATAAATCAATATATTTTTTAAGGAAAAATCAATGATTAATTGAAAAGGGATATTATATATATCAATATCTTTATAGTGCAATATAAGATACAAAAAAATATGGTATTTTACAAGAATTTATTAAACTTTATTTGAATGACTATGTTTTATTTTTAAGTTTGCTTAATATTATATTTAAATAGCATTAAAATGATAACGTTTTCTAAACAAGATTTTCTAAAAAATATATATAAACAACAGGAAAAAGGAGAGATTTCAACATCTGCATCTCATCTGGCTGATGTATTGCAAGTAAGCAATGCAGCTATTAGTGATATGTCAAAAAGACTATCGAATGAAGGATTGATACATTATCAACCGTATAAAGGTTTGATATTGACGGAAAAAGGTGAAAAGGAAGCATTAAAAGTATTGAGAAGACATAGGCTCTGGGAGTTGTTTTTAACAAAAACCCTTGATTTGGACTGGTCGGAGGTTCATGATGAAGCGGAGAATCTTGAACACTTAAGTTCAAATTTTCTGATAAGTAAAATTGATGCATTTTTGGATTATCCCAAATTTGATCCTCACGGTTCACCGATACCGGACAAAGAAGGTAATCTTCCCGATATGCCTGAATTGATTTCGCTGCAAAAAGCGCAAATAGGAGAAACATATAAAGTGGCAAGGGTTATGGATAACGATAGCAAAGTGATTAGATATCTTGGTAAATCCGGATTGGTGTTGGGAGCGATAATCAAAGTATTGGAAAAATTTGATTATGATGATACAATTGGTATTATGATCGGGAATAAAGAAATGATTGTCAGTGATAAAGTTGGGCATATTATTTATTTGGAAGAAATTTAATCTTAATAAAATGGTTGATTACAAAATTATTATAATTATTATTTTTTTGTTAGCATTCCTGTTATGGGTGTTTTTGCCGGGAAAAGGTATCTATTACAAAATTAAAAAATCAAAACTCAATAAGGAGAGAATTTTGTTGGAAGATGCTTTGAAATTTATTTTTGATTGTGAATATAAAGACAATATCTGTACCTTGGAAAGTATTTCCGATAATTTGCAAATTGATACAAAAGATGCTGAGGAGCTGGTTGGGAGATTGGAGAATTTGGGGCTAACCGGAGAAAATCCCAAGGATATTAAACTCACTTCCCAGGGCAAAGAATATGCTGTGAAAATAATAAGAATACATAGGATTTGGGAGCGGTATCTGGCTGAAGAGACAGGAATGGATGAAATTAATTGGCATAAGGAAGCAGATAAAGTGGAACATTTTATTACTCCGGATATGGCAAATGCCATTGCATCCAAGTTAGGTAATCCGGTTTATGACCCTCATGGAGATCCGATTCCTACTGAAAAAGGAGAAATTCCGGTTTATAGAGGTAAAGAATTGAATGAATTTGATGAAGGTGATAGCCTTATTATCACCCATCTGGAAGACGAACCTCCTGTTATTTATTCACAACTTGTTGCTATGGGGCTTTTTCCCGGAATGCATATTTTTATCTTGGAGAAAGACAGGTCAAAAATAAAAATATTGATAGATAATGAAGAACGGATATTGGCAAATGCCATTGCAGAAAGTGTAACGGTAATTGCCGCTCATAAAAAAATTAAACAAAAAAAATATAATAGGTTGAGTGACTTGAAATTGGGTGAGACAGCAGTTGTGACAGGAATATCACCGGCTAGCAGAGGAATGGAGCGCAGAAGGTTTATGGATTTGGGAATTGTTCCCGGTACGAAAATAACACCTTTATTGGTTAGTCCCGGAGGGGATCCGGTAGCTTATGATATATTGGATACTGAAATAGCTTTTAGAAAAAAACAAGCAGAGAAAATATTAGTGAAAAAGGTTTCTTAATAATTGCCTTAATAGATTATTATGGGGGAAAAGAATACAATAAATTTATTGAATAACAATTGTGCAAATTGTCCGGTTCATGATAAAGGTGAATTGAAAAGGATGGGAATCGATTCCGGAGATTCAGATTTTGTTATAGCTCTGGCAGGTAATCCTAATACTGGGAAAAGTACTGTTTTCAATCAACTTACCGGACTCCGGCAACATACGGGAAATTGGCCGGGGAAAACAGTTTCAAGAGCAGAAGGAGGATTTCAATTTGGTGAAAACAAATACAAAATAGTGGATTTGCCGGGAACTTATTCCTTGTTATCAACCAGTACCGATGAGGCGGTAGCACGTGATTTTATATTATTCGGAAAACCGGATGTAACGGTTATCGTTATAGACTCCACAAGATTGAACCGCAATTTGAATTTAACATTGCAGATTCTGGAGATTACTGACAGGGTAGTGGTTTGTCTTAATCTTATCGACGAAGCAAAAAGAAATGGTATTAGCATTGATAGCCGGTTATTATCAAAAAAACTTGGAGTTCCGGTTATAGAAACTGCTGCTAGACAGGGGCAGGGAATAAATGAATTACTGAAAGCAATTGATGAGGTTGCCAATGGAAAATATATATGCAAACCCTACAGACTCAAATATCCAAAGAGGATTCTCAGTGCTATCGAACCATTGATAAGGGAGCTAAAAAAAGAATTTCCGGATCTTCCAAATTTAAGATGGATTGCAATGAGATTGTTGGAAGGAGATCAGAGTATTATAGATTTCATCAAACAAAGAAGTGAAAAAGCAAATGAATATCAAGAAATTGATTTCGGAAAAGGTGAGAATATCATAGATGAAGAAGAGGATATAGATGATATTTTAGCTTTGTCCAGTAGATTGCGATGGAGACTGGGAGATAATTTTCATGATGAATTGATGGAATCTATTTTTGAAGAGTCCAAAAAGATCTCACGTATAACTGTTTTTAGAGAAGGTAAGAAAACCCCTTTTAGTTTTGACAGGAAATTGGATAAAATAGTTACAAGCAAAATCTGGGGGTTCCCTATTATGCTAGGATTGCTTGCATTGGTATTTTGGCTGACTATCGTTGGTGCTAATTATCCTTCTTCTTTTTTGTCAAGCATACTAGTCGATAAGGGGCATCCTTTTCTAAAGGGTTTAGTAGATAGTGTTGGTTTCCCATGGTGGTTGAGCGGAGTTTTGATAGATGGAGCTTATATGGCAATGGCATGGGTTATAAGTGTAATGCTCCCACCCATGGCTATATTTTTTCCATTATTTACCTTGCTTGAAGATTTCGGATATTTACCCAGAGTTGCTTTCAATCTCGACAAAATATACCAAAAAGCCGGTGCACATGGCAAGCAGGCATTGAGTATGAGTATGGGTTTTGGTTGTAATGCCGCAGGAGTAGTTGCTACAAGGATAATAGACAGTCCGAGGGAGAGATTGATAGCTATTATAACCAATAATTTCTCCCTTTGCAATGGCAGATGGCCTACGCAGATACTTCTTGCGACTATTTTTATTGGAGCATTGGTACCTGCAAAATGGGCAGGTTTGATTTCATCATCTGCAGTTATTGCAATTGCTTTGTTGGGGATTTTCTTAAGTTTTGTCGTATCATGGTTGTTATCCAGAACTGTTCTCAAAGGTGCTCCTTCGGCTTTTAGCTTGGAATTACCGCCATACCGTCCTCCGAGGATATTGCAAACAATATATACATCTCTTATCGACAGGACATTGATTGTATTATGGAGAGCAATTGTCTTTGCAATACCGGCAGGTATCGCCATTTGGATTATTTCTAATGTTAATATTAATGGGATTAGTTTGGCTGAGTATTTTATCGATTGGTCAGATCCGTTTGCTTTTTATTTAGGGATGAACGGAATTATATTGTTGGCTTTTATTGTTGCTATTCCTGCCAATGAGATAGTAATTCCTACTATTTTGATGCTTACGGTATTGCATTTTGGACTTAATGGGGTAGGGGCAGGCAGTGGTATAATGTTTGAACTTGATAGTACGGATGCTACAGCCAATATTTTAAAAGCCGGGGGATGGACGACTCTTACTGCTGTAAATTTGATGATTTTTAGTTTACTTCACAATCCATGTTCGACTACGATTTATACTATTTACAAAGAAACAGGTAGTACAAAATGGACATTGCTAGCTACTTTCTTACCTATAATTATGGGTTTGATAGTTACATTTATTGTTGCGCAGGTGTGGTATATCCTCGGTTAATTATTTTAGAATATATGATTTTTATTTCTATTGATAATTGATTGAAGAGATTGATTGTATTATCAGATTCAGGATAAACATTTCCTTTTTACTAATTTTTGCTATCTTTGTTCGGTTCTAATTAATAAAATGATGAATAATCTAAAAAATATAGCGGTATTTTGTGGTTCCTCGAGGGGCAGAACCACTGTTTATGCTGATAAATCCATTGAGTTGGCAAGATATTTTGTTAAAAATAATATCACCATGATCAATGGGGGAGGAAGTATCGGTTTGATGGGAATAATGGCGGATGAAATAATAGCCCTGGGAGGGAAAAGTATTGGGGTTATACCTCTGCATCTCAAAGATCTGGAAGTTGCTCATTCCGATATGGATGAAATGCTTATCACTCATGATATGGCAGGTAGAATGAAAGTAATCGTGGAAATGGCTGATGCTTTTATCACTTTGCCCGGAGGTTTTGGTACTTTGGACGAATTGTTTGAAGTATTGACATTAAGTCAATTGAATATTCATAATAAACCTGTCGGATTGCTTAATATCAATGGTTTTTTCGATCCTTTATTGCAAATGCTGGATAAGATGAAAAGCGAAGGTTATTTAAGCGAATTTTCATTTGAATTACTATTGGTAGATCAGGAAGTTGATGGTTTATGTGAAAAGATGAGAAGTTTTGAAAAACCGGGTTTCTCAGTTCAGAAAATTATAGACGCTAAAACTGAAAAAATAGGCTAAAGTCCCCATATATAAAAATTGTATAATTGGCCATTTCCATGAACCTGTCTCTTTTCTGACTACGGCAATAGTACTCATACATTGAAGGGCAAAAACATAAAAGAGCAATAGCGACCAGGCAACTGCAGAATTATAGGTTTTTTCTCCTGTCTTTAGATTTACATCCTTTGCCATTTGTTCGGATACCTTCAAATTGTCATCGGTGCTCCCTACACTATAAATGGTAGCCATGGTACCTACAAATATTTCCCTTGCAGCAAAAGAAGTGATAAGGGCAATACCTATTTTCCAGTCAAATCCCAATGGCTTTATTGCCGGTTCGATACTTTTTCCAAGATAACCGATATATGAATGTTCGATTTTTTCGGCAGCTATCAGATTTAGAGTTTGCTCTTCGTTAAGATTTTTTTTGGCACCTGTTTCTATAGCATGTTTTTTTGCTTTTTTTAGAGCTCCCGGAGGTCCGTAACTAGCCAAAAACCATAAAGCGATAGATACCATTAATATTATTTTTCCAGCACCGAAAACAAAAGCTCCTACTTTTTCTTTTACATATAAACCTATGTTTTTTATGATCGGCTTTTTGTATTCAGGCAAAGATATCATCAGATAGGATTGTCCTTTAGCTTTAATGACATATTTCATTACCAATGAAGATATCAAAGCCATTATAATTCCCATTGAATACAGTCCCATAAGTGCCAAGCCCCTAGCATTGAATATGCCTATATCTTTATCCGGAACTGCAAATACCACTAGAAGAGTATATACGGGAATTCTGGCAGAACAACTGATTAGCGGTGTAACCATAATAGTGATCAATCTCTCTTTCCAATTATTGATAGTTCTTGTAGACATTATAGCCGGTACTGCACATGCACCACCGGATATTAGAGAGATCATACTCCTGCCGTTCATTCCGAATTTTCTCATCAGATCATCAAACATAAATATCACTCTGGACATATAACCGACTTCTTCCATTATACCGATGATTAAAAATAGCAAGAAAATTTGAGGAATAAATACCAATACTCCTGCTAATCCGGGAATAATACCATCAGCTAATAGTCCGGTAATCCAATTGTGGGAGAAATTATTTTTTATGTATCCCGATAATATGGTAAAACCGTTTTCTAACCATTCCATCGGTAATTCGGACCATGAAAAAATAGCTTGAAACATAAAAAGCATCATAATAAAAAATATAAGAGGCCCGGCAATTTTGTGAGTAATGATATCATCTATTTTATCAGTGATACCTTTGCCTGAACTATTCTTGTGTTTTATTATATCTTTTATCTTTTTATTGAAAATACGGTATCTTTCCAATGTTTCATCTATTTGAAGAGATATATCCTTGAATGATATTTTGGATTTATATTCTTTTATTTCTTTCTTAAGATCTTTTGATATATACTTCAACCAATCGCTATGGTGTATTTGCAATAAACCCTGATAATCCGTATTGAAATTTAATTTATCCTTGAATTTTTCAACTATGTCTTTTTCAAATGAATTAAGTGAATAGCAAGTATTTACTTTGGATTTGTTTTCAAAAATATCCCTTATATTCATTTTTATCTCGGAAATATTTTCTTTTGTTTTATTACTGAAAAATATAACGGGATTTTGAATTTTGTCACTGAGTTTTTTAATATCTATCTTTATATCCTTCTTAATTGCAAGATCTTTCATCGTTAATACTACTAAAACAGGTAAGCCGAGATCCTGCAATTGAGTTAGCAAAAGCATTTGTCTTTTGAAATCAAATGGATCTATTATATAGATAACGGCATCGGGATAATCTTTGTCAGCCGGATTTGTAAGGATTTCTGCTACAACTTTTTCATCATCGGAATTAGGATATAAACTGTATGTTCCGGGAAAATCGATTAAACTTACCGTGAGTTCTTTATCTATTTTGAGGTTTCCCGTTTTCTTATCTACAGTAACACCTGGAAAATTGGCAACATGCTGATGCATTCCCGTCAGAGAGTTGAACAAACTGGTTTTTCCACTGTTGGGATTTCCTATTAAAGCAATTTTATATTTTGAAGTCTTTTTTGCCATTTATTCTACTACTATTGCTTCCGCTTCATTTTTTCGCAATGCAATTCTGTTTCCGTTTACGCCAAAATAATATGCACCTCCGAAAGGTGATCTTCGAATTAAATATATTACCGTTCCCGGTAAAAAACCAAGAATCAATAACTTTACAGCGATATTACTATTGGTGAAGTCTTTGATCTTGTAATTATGCCCTTTTAATATTTCCGACCCCCTCATTTTATTTTTATTTGGATTCATACAAAATAACACATTAGATATACATTTGTTTTGAATATAGGGTAATATTGCTTAATACGTACATTTATTTCTATAGCAATAAATTATGATTATAAATACATAAAACTCAATAATTCAACAAACTGTGAGTGAAGAGAATGATTAAACTCACGTTTTGAACAAAATTTAATACTTAATCGCTTTATTTCTCTATTTTCTGATTTATAAAGTTATTGCGTTTTCCCAAATACCATGAATATTACATCCTATGACCGCTTTCAATTTTTTTGCTCCATCCAGTTTCACTCTGAAGCCGGAGAATCCTCTTGCCATGCCAGGTTCTATTGTAAGATTTCCTACTAGCTCACCATCTTTATAGAGTTTAAGATAATCAATCCAGTGGTCTTTTTTTGTAGGATGAATTATTCCTTTGGAACCAACGGTTATTTCCACTTTGGTAAATCCTTTAGCATCTTTATCTCCAAGTGAAATCTCAGGAGTATGTTTTAATTCAAATACAGTCGGATTTTCAGGGTCTTTGATCTTCATGACCTCTCTGTTTTTGGCAGG